>Ga0307507_10002091_pt1 | contig 43165 bp, 47 predicted proteins | sample 7_EM_MG_FD_207223 | JGI IMG/M metagenome (GOLD analysis project Ga0307507, IMG submission 207223) | Populus trichocarpa ectomycorrhiza microbial communities from riparian zone in the Pacific Northwest, United States - 7_EM | ecosystem: Host-associated > Plants > Roots > Unclassified | place... | reverse complement strand
CCCGATGGCAAGGCTGTTTTGAACACAGTAACGTTACTGTATAGTCCCGCTACCTTAGAACCTACCCTCATGGCATCCAAGACCGACTAATATTTCGGCTTTCGACAGCGACACAGACAGATTTAACAGAATGTTTTTCGAAAGGAAAAAAAATACCCTCTCTAAGTGTTCCTAGTTGGTTATTGGATCATATTCATAACTAGAGCAATTCCCTCTCGGTCTTCTGATTGGGGCTGCGGCCTTCAAAATTTGGGAAGGAGGGCAGTGAGATTTTTTTTGGGGAAAAATTTTTTGCTGGAAATAATTATTATCTAGGAGACTTTTTGATTAAGTTATCGTAGGAAATGTGTTCTTTTTCAACATGAGACTCAGGGCTGGTTCTAAGGTTCTTGCACCATGCACTGGTACACGTACAGCACTCGTAGCAGTCCTTAAAAACGCTTCGACATTGCGAGTACTGGTGCAGTTTTCCGGCATCGAGCTCAGATGTTCAATTCATCTGAGGGATGAGAAGGTCATGGGTCAGATTTAGTCTACCCTATTCCTCTGCAATACTTATACCGGCATTTTCTATGTAGCACTGGCGAAATATCTTCGCCATAATCAGGCATTCTCTCCTCCATCACGTTAGCTCCCGCAGATCGCATTCTAAATACTGGAGATCAAGATCACGCTTGCCCACTGATCGCCCCGAGCTAGCCAGATTCGGTAGATCTCCGAACAACATCCACCAACCGCCCCCTGCGCGACCGCCCCCAACTCATGAACCTCCAACTCTCCTCCCCTTCCCAGCCTTTGGCGACCCGTCTGTCGATTAAGCATGCCCCGAAATGCCTTTCTCAAGATATCTTTGGTCTCCACCGTCTTGTTGAGTGTGGTGGCGAACCCCCTTCCATCTCCACTGCGCGAACAGATAGACCTCACCCACCGTCGCAACTCGTCGACAACTCCGATATCTCAGAACCTATTTAATGAGTTCGAGGAGTTGTCCAGAATCGTGGACATTGCTTACTGTGTTGGCTCACTGAACACCGGTGTTGAGCGGCCATTTCAATGCCTTTCTTACTGCAGTAACTTTCCAACGTTTGAGCTTAAACAGGTTCAGCGCGGCAGCTGCCCCCCCACCACTGCGTACTGCTAACATATTCGAGCAGACTTGGAATACTGGTATAACACTTCAAGACTCTTGCGGATATGTAGCTCTCTCGCATGCCCCCTCACTTCCCCGCATCATCGTTGCATTTCGCGGAACCTACTCGATCGCCAACGCTATCGCCGACCTGTCCCTCACGAAGCAGGAATATGTCCCATATACGTCCAGAGGTCCTCAAGAGAAGTGTGAAGGATGCCGTGTACATTCTGGATTTTATGAGAGTTGGACCCAGACTGAGGCTATCATTGGGGATATCGTAGATGGGCTGGTTAGGGAGTATCCAGATTATAAGCTCACGTTGGTCGGACACTCACTTGGGGGAGCTGTTGCTGCACTCGCCGGATTGGATTTTGGGGGTAGAGGATATAACCCGATAGTTACAACATTCGGAGAACCAAAGGTTGGGAATAGTGCGCTTGCTAATTTCTTCAATAAGGTTGGTTTTGGTGGTTTGGGCCAACGGAAACTGATAACCCAACTAATATTCGGTAGAAATTCACTGCTCACACTTACCGTCGGGTCACGCACATTCACGATCCAGTCCCTCTCGTCCCGCTGACTCAATGGAATTACTCCCAACATGCATACGAATACTACATTTCCGCACCTCAACTCCCCTACACCCGGGAAGATATTCATTTGTGTGAAGGGAGTGAGGATATAAACTGTATTGCTGGCGGCAGTCCGAATATCCTACAGTTATTCTGGGCCCATAGAGATTATTTCCATAGGATGGGATTGTGCGTGCCTGAGGATTCTTCCCTGAGGAGGATTAGGCTTTGGGGTAGCGTGGCGGAGAGTGAATTATAATTGGACTCTATGACATGCGTTTGCGGCTAGCCCAGGTTCTGAGGGTCCGGGTGGATAGGTGTTCATGGTTTCCTTACCAAAGTATTTAAGTAAGTGCTCGCATGGGCAGGTGCTGCTCTTGTAACTCGATGGCGAACGGGTCTGTTTTTTCCCTCCTTTCTTCACGCCTGTATGAAATGTGAATCCGTACTAGTATTGTATTTTTTTCCTCTTCTTTTTTCTTCTAGTGACCTATAATTATATATTAGAAGGCGAATTAGGCCGTTTGTACTGGTATGGCGCTTCACTGAATCGACGGTTGTCCGTTTTAATGCTGATTCAGATATACAAGAATCAAACCCCCCAAAACAACCTCCTTTATTCTCCCGCATCCGATCAGCTGCAGCCCTCATTCAAAAACCTATTGCTATTACTTGAGGTCACTAAGTGCTCTCACGAGCGCTTCAAGGATATTCTGTCTAGCCTCGCGCCTTAAATGGGTGTGATACCAGGGACAAGGCAGGGGCTTACATAACCGGCCAACCCTTCTGCCGAGCCTGAAGTCGTTGCACGAAAAGACACCTTGCAACTCCCTCCCAGCTCGCTTTCTAACAAGACCTCGCGTCTCAGCGCCTTCAGCGCCTTCCCCCCCAGCCCCTCTTATTCTCCCCAATTCCTCCAAGAAAGTTATTTATCGACCAAAGAGAAGTGGAAGGAAAAAAACAAAACAAAGCAAAAAATGATCTCTCTCCATCGGGCCTTTGCCCTCTTCGTGCTCGCTGCTGCTGCTTCCTTATTCCTGTTCTCTCAGCCTACTGAGGCCGCAAAGAGTCCGTTAATCACACACAAGGTGTATTTTGATATGAAACATGGCGATCAGGAGCTGGGGCGGATTGTATTCGGACTTTATGGAAAGACGGTGCCTAAGGTTTGTTCTCTATCCGTATCAATGCAAGAAGATTTGACAGGGGTTTTTGGCTAACGCAATGGGTTGGGTGTAGACTGCTGAGAACTTCCGGTGAGGATTGTATCATGGTAAAGGAAGGTGAGAGCTAATTGTTAATCGTGCAGTGCCCTCGCTACCGGTGAGAAGGGCTTTGGATATGAAGGATCAACCTTCCATCGTGTTATCGCGGACTTTATGATCCAGGGCGGGGACTTTACCAAGCATGATGGCACTGGTGGGAAGTCTAGTAAGTCCTTTCCGGGTGGTATTGGGCGGTGCAAGTGCTAATGATTGTGAAAAAGTCTACGGTGACAAGTTCCCAGACGAGAACTTCAAACTGAAGCACACCCGTCCCGGACTTTTGAGCATGGCAAACGCTGGCAAAGACACCAACGGATCCCAGTTCTTTATCACTACCGTTATCACTTCGTGAGTTCTCTTCTACATTCTGTTGTACCTGAGCATACTTGATTTCATGGCAATATTTCCCTATACCATTATCACTTGCCTCCTCATTACATTTCCCTCTATCTATTCCCACCTACTCCCCATACATTACATGCACCCGTTGAATCTAAGCTAAAGGCCCGCCAGCTGGCTCGACGGCCGCCACGTCGTTTTTGGCGAAGTTGTAGAGGGTATGGATATCGTCAAGGCGATCGAGGAAGTCAAGAAGAATCCCGGCAGCGACTCCCCCATCGAACCCGTAACCATCACGAAGAGTGGAGAACTCCCTGTTCCAGAAGAAGGTATCCACGTGGAACTTTAAGTGCATTTATACTGCCTCTCCTCACTTTATTTTTCTTTTTTTCTTTTATTGTTGCTGTTGTCGCGAAACGAATAAGAAAAAAAGAAAAAACCGTGAAGAAATTACGCGGTTACTGAAAAGAACTACGATATTCCTTTCTGTTGTCCTCAAAAGAGACTTGATTATATGTGATTCATTGATCGCCTGGTGGCTGGATACGAAATAAAAATGCATTACCACTTTATCATTACTATTATCATTATCATTATTATACATTCTGGGAATCCGCTGATAAATGCTTCCATCTCATAGCAAATGGGGAAGAAGACTCCACACCCACTGCCCCAGCAACAGCCGGCGCTAAGACTGACACCGAGAAGAAGGTGGAGGAAACTACCGAGACTAAGCCCGAGCAGCCAAAGTACGCCGCCGAAGGCCTCGTGGATAGACTCAAGGACGCAGACGTCAACTGGGGGTACGCACAGATCATAGCGGGTGCATTGCTGATTGGCGTTGCGGCAGTTTGGTACATTAAGAGGAGGAGTGTTCGTGAGGTTAGGAAGCCAATGGAATAAATTGATATAGGTGTAACGATTATGTAGGAAAGCAGGGGGATTTGTGTTTGCATGTACAGTCAGGTTATTGTGGTTAAACTGGTACGGTATTTGGTCTTTTTTTTTTGAGGGGGTTTTGGGGGACTGGTGCTTGATTTTGAGCGCAGGGAAGGGGTTTCATGTGTGTGCGTGTATCAATGAGTGAGACGTGATGAGAATACCAGTGGAGATACCGTACCCAAGAGGCCCAAAGTAAGCGAGTTCCACTCGAGTCTCCCGAGACCAGCCACGAGTCATAGGGCTGCAGTTTTCAAATTTCAAATCGATTTCAAGCCACAGACTAAGGTACCACACAGTAAAACTGTTTAAATCCAGCATCGTGGATTGCGGGTCCCGGCTCTTGCACAAGAAGCACAGCACTTGTAAGCGCAATTAAGCCAAGAGAATCGCTACAGAGTGATTATTGATGACTAGGGCCCTGACCACCTACGCGCACTGAGGGAGTTCCGGATTGGGTTTCCATCTTTGGGGTTGAATGAAGGGATGGGTGAGCAACGCGATTACTATCATAGCACGTTCTTGCGATGGTTCGTAAGCTGAATTAACGGGCATTCCTTCCTCTCCACGATATTTATCCCATGGGGCATCAGATGTAATTCCTTTTCTGGAATTACCCCTCCCTCTCTATCGCTTCTACAAATATCATTATGGGTGAAAGCTGTAGTGATTTGGGCAACGTGGAAGGTAAAGTTGTTATTCTAGAGTGGGGAAACAATAAGAGAGATGCAGGATGGGAGTGAACATCCAGAATAACAATAATAATGGGTAGTGAGTGCTGAGTCTGGACGGGGTTGATGGATGGTGGAGGGAAATAAAGAAAGAAGTAAGTAAAGCTTTTTTATAACCTGAAAAAACACAATGGCCCGGCCTGGTTATGATACCCCAAGAAGTCTGCCTAAGGAATTCCCTTATCTATGTATCTTAGCCCGTGTGCCGCCTCGTCCGACCTCGGAGGTGCATTACATAAAGTCGTCACTGTGTTCCGTTAGTCTACCTTCTGCCCTTGGACGAGACAAAGAAGGGAAGGAAGGAAGGAAGGGTACACTGACAAGTCATCATACCCCGTCGGCTCCAAATAATCCGTCGTATCAAACTTATCCGCCTCCTTCCCAGCGGCCGCGAGTGTCGTCTTCCCCTTCGCCGCCTTGGTCTTTTTCCCACCTTTTTCCGCCGCCTTCTCCTCCTTCTGCTTTTCATTCGCGAGTATGGTCAATCCACTGGCGACCTTGCGCACCTGCTCGGACGACATGTCCTTCCCCAACTGCTTCACAAACTCCTGCAAGAAGAGCGAGTAATGTGCCTTCTTAGTATTCGCGACGAGCAACGGGACAAGCACCTCCCTCAGCTGAGTGAACCCATCCTTCCCTTTCGGCGTGAACAACGGCAACGACGACAAATCGATACTCTTTGTGGGATCCTCCGGGTCCTCAGTAGTGATGTGTTTCCCCTTAGTCCCGCCGCTGCCAGCCTCGACGCCAACTGTCGCGAATAGGGACGTTGCGTGCACTAGGTCCCCCTCGATACGCATGCGTTCCTCACGGGCGCGGCGTTCCGCCGGCATCTCGTCCTCCATGTCGGCGGACTCGAGGGCGGCGGCGGCGGCGCTGGCCTCCCGCTGCGCAGCGTTTTGGGCTGCTCTCTCGGCGATGCGTTGGGTTTTGGACTTTTTGTTTGCGGCGGCCTCGGCGGCGGCCTTTTCCGCTGCGGCCTGTTTGGCACTGGCCTTTTTGCGCTCTTCTTCTGAGTCTTCGGCCGCATCCCAGGATTCTAGGACCTGTTGGTGGGGGGTAAGTGTTTGGACTTGGGCATAAGGAGGGGTAGGAGGGTGAGAAAACCTCTTCTTCACTCTCTTCGTCATCCCACTTCTTCTTTACGCCTACTCGAGGCGCAATACGGCCTGTCTCTTCTTCCTCCGAGCCAGATTCTTCTTCCTCGTCTGTATAAAACGTTAGCTCTGACTCAACGTTGTTGACAAACGAAGGGATGGCGGGTAAATAATTACCCCATTTCTTTGGCGGCGCCATGGTTTTCGTGAACGAGCCGACAAAACTAAGTTAAAGACCTTGAAAATTGGGCCGGGAAGCGAGGAAAAGAATGCTTGGTGGAACGGGAGGCAGCGAGGGTGGTTTGTGTGGAAATGGTGGGTGGGATGGAGGTCAGTGGAGATCAAGTGGAGGGGTGAAAAGGTGGGGCGTCTGAGGCTCTACTCTTTATGCACTACAGCGATTCGCCTCACATCCATAACCAGGCAACAAATTTTAATAGAAAACATAATCTCTCCAGAGAACTTGCGGAAACTCTATTACGACCCCCAAACGACCTGTTCCATCTTATTGCGTTATATATTTCTATTTAACATGTTATGAAAGAGTGTGCATAATCAGGGCCTTGTACCCCTCTACCGACTCGATAAGGTCTGTTACAGTCACGAATTCTGCGTCACTGTGCGCTGTAAAGATTCTACCAACTGTTAGCCTCCACCTTCAGAGCACACAATATGCAGATGACACTCACGATCCAGGACCGTAAAGGTACCTCTTATGATTACCCTTCAAATTCGGAATATCCGTTCCATAAGCCTGAGCTTCGGTTTCAAACCCTACAAAATCATCATCATCAGTACACTAAGCAAACAACGCATGCAAAACGACAAAGCAGATGTATACAGCACCCTCAACATCATGATCCAAATACTGCGGCCCATAAAACCTTTCGAACCAAGTCAAAGTAATCGACAGGCCCCTGACTGTCTCATTGACTAAATTCTTAACCAACAAGGGATCGGCCGCCAATCGAATCGCCACACTCGCATTCGCATAGGGAGAGATGATATTAGCAGCCGTACCACCGCCCATAATGCCGTAATTCAACGTGGAATCGCCCAGTAGGTCGGATCCGGGGAATTGTGTTTTCGACAGGATATACAGCGCTTCGACGAGGTGATCGTTAGCGTTAATGCCGAGTCGTGGATAGCCCGAGTGTGCGGCTTTCCCGAATGCCTGGATATTGAACCTGAGCACGCCCTTGTGCCCGAGCGAGAGTTTGAGCTCTGTCGGCTCGCCGAAAATGACGGATTCCCAAGCCAAGCCGAGGTCGTTCGCTTTTATCATGCCTGCACCGTCTGTTTCTTCAGCTACTACGAAGAGCATTGCTACGTCGCCTTCTCCTATCAGGCCTTCCGCGAGGAGGGCTTCAACCGCCTTGATTTGCGCGGCGACGCATCCCTTCGCGTCGTTTGTTCCTCGCCCTGTTATTGTCCCGTTGGAGTGGTATGTATAGTTGATGTATGGCGGGACCACATCGATATGACTGGTCACGAGAGTCCTGGTCTGGTTCTTGTTTCCAAGATAGGCGAAGATGTTGTTACGATTCCTTGCGACCTCTTGTTTTTCCACAGTGAAGGATCTCGACTCAAGGTAGGTCGCCAGCCAATCCCCGACTGCGAGTTCATTCGGTGCGACGGACGGGATCTCGCAGAGGTTCTTGTGGAGTTCTATCAACGATGCTGAGACATCGGCGGAATCATCCGCGCGGCGGGTCGGGCTTCCCCCACCGCAACTATCGTATCCGTAACCTCCCTTCCCTTTCCCCTCACTCTCCTCTCCCCACGGCAACGCCGGGACGGGAACAGCGTTCGCGGCGGCGGCCGTAACGAGTGAAAAAAGGAAAAAGACCGGAGAAACAATTGAGAACTTCATTCCGAATCAAACGAATGTAGGCAGACAAACAGAGACTTATTGACAAAAAGACTCGCAGGGCCCCGGATTGCTGGATGGATGTGAATGATGGTGGAGGACCTCCTTCCTAAGCAAGGACAAAATGCAGGTACACCGTTGATTTTATCTTCCTATAATCCCGCCCAACAGGCAATATTATACTATAAGTTAGCTCTATTTAGCTCGAGGAATATCCTTTCCTCCTTCCTTCCTTCCTTCTTTCCTTGCTTCATTTCTGCAGAGCAGTTACAAGCCCTGCGAGAGCTGTCTGTACTAGTACTAATACCGTACAGTACCTTCCCCCGTCCCGGTAAGCTATCAAGGATCCATATTGCAAACTTCCTCCTGCAACTAAAGCGCTTGTACTCTCTAGCATCTATGCTCGAGTACGGGCATGCTAGACGCTCTGGTATGATGGCTGTCAAGAGCATGTCGTCCTAGCGCCGTGCTAATATTTAGGCACGATGCCTCAACGTATTGTGGAATACTATATAGCCCTCTAACAAAGTGCTGAGGGAGAGTCTCTCCTTTTGTGATTGCTATGGTCCCGAAGACCTCGCATGAATATAGTACAGGACAGAGACCCATTGCCGGGAAGTTTCCCCCCATTGTCACTAAACGTATGATATGATAAAATTTCCTGTTCGTCCGGAGGTTTTCTCTTTTATAAGATGGTCCAATTTGGGATAATTAGATGTTTTACTTTGACAAGCGGTGATCGGCGATTTGGTAATGTTTTGCTATCGTTCATTTCTTATGAAAGAGAGTGCACTCGAGTACGGAGGTACAGCCCATAAGTATTGTATATTTTACTAGCAGGGGTGTTCGGCTAGCGCTAGGTGAGAGTAACGAATTTGGTATAAGCGGAGCGAATGGGGTATGGTAGCTACCTAATTCACCCCGTCACCCTTGCTAGCACAAACACCCCCTACTAGCAAAATATACCAGCCTGGTGCAAAAAGTGATCGTAAAAACCACTGATTGCAACCAACCACTTTTTTCCGACCACTTACCCTCACACCCTGGTACAACCACCGGGTGGAAGGTCTTGGCACCCCCCCCATTTTACACCAAAAGTATCCTACTTTATAGCCATTGATCAAGCCCTTCTAATGCAAATAAAAGTATACTGGTAATTAAACAAGAGTGGGGAGTCCATGAAAATTTCTCTTGTCATAATTTTTTTGTATTAAAAAAATGCTGTCAAGAATGGTTGTGGTGTGTTTGGCAGTTGGGCAGGTGGTACATACAATTTTGTATGTGAGCCCCATATAAAAGGTACATCTATATGTTATAAGGTGTGAAATACCTACAATAACTTTTAACCAACGTAACCTAAGAGCACAAAAAAGTGATACGATAAAATTTCACAGAAATTTCCTACTATCCATAATCATTACCTTTATTGTTTACTCCATATAACATGTTCATTGAGTTGTGAAGTGGGATACTTTTGATGTAAAATGGGGGGGGTGCCAAGACCTTCCACCCGGATGTTGTACTCGAGTACAATACTTATGGACTGTACCTTCGTATTAAGTCTCTTTTGTTGCATGGGTTTTCCAGACCATGCTTTGGGGTGCTTGCCGGGATCTTCCTATATAGTTACAAATGAATCCAATGACTTGGCGAGAGAAAAAATAAAATATGAAATAAAGGCCTATTGCTGGCGTTACGAAAGCCGTCAACATAATTAGTGTCCATGTGCAGTTTATTTCAAAGTTTAAGCTATGATAGCAAACTCCAATTTCCATGTTAATCTAGAGGTATGTGGGCATACCACCGCTGCTCGCGCACTACCGGCAGTAGCAATTGCTGCGATACGTGAGCTTAGAACAAAACCCTGTACAAGTAACGATTGTTTGTATTTTCAGTTTAGCTATGCTATGGGTGCGCTGCTATCGACCTATCTACTGTATCGTACAACGCTGGAAGTAATTGTCTGCCTGGAGAGAGTCGGACGCCTTGAGTGTCAAGTCCGAGCGCGCGCTCGGCGGCGAGAAATCATCCAGTCCCGTGGTGTCGGCGATGCCGCCGATGGAATCCACCCCATCTCACCTTCCCCTTCACTCCCTCCAATCCCTCCCATCCATCTCATCTTGCTCCCCAGTGTGCAAACTCAACAGCTCAACTCTAACACCAAAATCGTCATCGAATCCATAATCATAATCGTAACAAGCCATCTAACGCCTTTCTTTCCCCCTCTCCTGAATCAATCGATCAATCCACCACCCATCATTCAAATCATACAAAACGTCACACAAAAAAAGTCAAACGCCACCCCCCCGAGCTTTGAAGAAGGAAACAAGCGAGCGAGAGGAGGGGGAGGGAAAAAAACTGAAATTCGTTTCGGCATGTGGACGTCGTCCGCCACCCGGTCCTAGCGAGCAGGACAGAATAACCAGGATCTACACCATCAACCCTGCAAAAACCACACTCAGCCCACCGACTACTGCGGCTACAAAGCCAGGCGTAAGACCGCGTTCTCGGGGTTCGTTGAGCATTTGTGGGAAGCGTATTGATGCTGCAGAGGAGGCTGTTTGCGGTAACATTAGTATTCGTGGTGGTAGTCGGAGGAGGGGGAAGACCGACTCATTCTCTTCTCTAGCCGCTCTCCCTGCGATGACGATGATGAGGAGGATGAAGAGGGAGAGGCAAGAACCCCGGAAGACGTCAGGAGCGCCAGGAATGCTACTGATAAAAGGGCCAAAGTGAAAGTTCTGCGGAAGAGGTAGTGGGGGGTTATGGATGACATTGCCATTCGTTTGTTGATTGGTGGATAGGTAACGTAAGGCTGGAGGGAGAGAGGGAGCGGGTTGCGGTGCAGTAAGGTGTCGGAGGTGAGTTAAAGTGAGCGATGTCTGGATGACGGTGTGCGAGAGTGTCGTAAGACAGCACGGGTCGGTAGAGGTGGGAGTAAAGCTCGAATTATATCCCTTCAATCCCTTCCTTTCTTCGGAATGTTCACCCCTGTAGACTATGAGTATCGAATTGTAATCGGACGTGAAAGGGCAGCGAGAAGTTTATTTCCCTCGTTCGTTTGCTCGTCGGGCTAAGTAAGGTACTCGCGTGCAATCCGGCCTCTTTATAATCCACCCAATACTAATATTCCCGGAACTTCCGTTCTCCGTCCGTTTGTTCGTTAGTCTGCTTGTAAAATAGCGTATAGTAGCGATAGTATGCCTTTTTCAACCCTTCAATAGAAAGAGATACTCTTTTTCATTCATCCAAACTTATTCAGTAGAATGGGAGCGAGGGAAACCACCAAGCTTTTAACCTCAAAAGACACCACAAATTAAAGTTACCCCGAACCGTCACGCGCTTCCACAGCAGCCAATGACTCCAAATATCTTGGCAAAGCTGGACAATGGCACCCTAAAATTATATCCTGTTTGGGAGTGTTTTGGATTTTGCTGCTATTTGTGGGTGGGTTGGTTTCCAGGTTTGGGGATTTTAAGCTTTTGCGGGGATGGTGGTGCCCTTGGAATGAATTCACCATGAGCGGAGGAGCGGAGGAGGGATGAGCTACTTTGAGCAGGTTTCCCACCGTAGGTATGATACGAGCACCGCGCTGGTATCGTACTCGTAGCGTCTCCCGGTACCAGTACGGTACTCGACAGTATGCTGGATGCAAACTCCAAGCCCAACCCACAACTGTCAGCATCGTCATCAACCGCACACTCAGTCGCACACAAAACAAAAAAAACCAAGAAAGTCCAAGTCATACGGTAGTCCTTCCTCACCAACCCACCCCAGAGTACTGAAACCCATGAACTGTCGACTCGGCTCGACTCGTAGCGGTCATGGGTGAACTCACTTTAGCCAATTACCGTAACGGTTTAAGCTCCAAACCAAGCTGAACCCAAGAACATGATCCATGAATGACACAAACCCCCAAGCAGAGAAGAGGGAGAGGTCCAATTGCTGCTCCCCGATCACCAAGCGAAAACAACCTTGCTTGATGGAAGAAGCATCTTCTATGCGATCTAAGACAGACATACCCGCCGAGCCCTAAGCCCTGCCCCGCATACCGGAAACCGCTCTACCGCAAACCGCAGAAACTTGAGCACACATGCAACGCTCGAGTGACGTTCAGCCCCTCATCCACTTTTTCTTCAAACATTTTTTAGTAGGGGCTTTTTCTCCCCATTTCTTTTTTTTTATCATAACTAAACTAACGTGGTTTGCTAAAGTATCTGTCACCTGTTACAAGAAGATTTGAACCCTCTTGTTATAATTATTCGGAGGGAATGAGTTCACAAGCATCTCGGAAGGCAGGCTTCTTTGATGGATAGGATGTGTTGACCAGGTTTTCTTATATTATCATAGTAAATTAGAAGAACAGCTAGCTAATAGGGAGGTTTTGCTAAGTCAGTTCACTACTGAACTTATCTTATTACCACAGCAACGGCACTATCCTTTCCTCCTGTGGTAAAGCACAAAGTGGCTCAACTTTGCACAGTATTATGAATAGTTCATAGTTCAAACAGTTCAAACAGACTTTGTTTACATCATTGTTTGTATTAAAAGAGGAGGCTTTCTGCTTATGTTATTTTTCCTTACTAACCAACCACTGAATCTCCATATACAATCCACCTCTTCACATTCACATATACCGAGTTATAGTATTAAAAGATATATATTGAAGGTGTTGGAGAGCCTCGTAGACAATAGCAGTTGTCCTACATCTAACACTGACGATGAATCGGTTGCACAGTTTAATTGTGCCATAGCAAAATTCCAGGAAAAATCCTGCGCGCCACCGCATCCTACTTTGCCTAAATTAAGTGAAGTTCAATAGCGAACTGATTTAGCAAAACTTCCCTAATGAGTGAATTGTACTAACAATGTTGGCTATGTGTAATAAGGCGGGATTTCTGGATTTCTGGCTTGGGACGGGGTTAGGGTTCGATGTCGGGAGGGACGGCCACTTTGAGGGGTGCGGACATATCTGTCGAGTGGCTTTCTCCTGCATCTGAGGGGTTCGAACTTGTTTGGCAGTCGAGCTTGCTCACGGATATTATGTGGCTACACCAGTGTTAGCAGCATGGGGGGCGCTCCCGAGACGCAGGACGGGAGGGTCAAGACGCTTCATCCCGCTGTGCACATGGGTAGTTTCTGTCTATCTCGCAATCGAAGGACATGCAATATTCTGACTGCTTCACAAATAGGCATCCTTGCCTAGGACCTCGAGTCCGACGAAAAAGGTCTCGCCGAACAGAAGATCGGTAAGGCCGGTTACGTGGTGCGCAATCTCTATCCCCCCAGGGACACCATCACAACAGCCAATGTCACCGTATCTGGGGCCGTCGAGCAAACTGATATCGAGGAAGTAACTCTTCCCCATACACCAGTAGCAAAGAATCACCCCCCGTGTCACCATTCTCTCTGACCCCGCTGATTACGCCTCTTTTCTGGCAGAAATCAGAGGCAGTCAAGTTTCTGAAGCTTCGAGGAAGCTATACGCTCTAAAAGCCTTCGAGCATACTGCCGACTATGATTCAGCTATTGTTGAATTCTTCTGGAGACGGTATACAGGTGATGGTAATATAAAAACCTAGTTTCCGCCATGGAGAAAATACAATCAAAAGTCCTGCACAAGCCTTTGTAAGGTCTGGAGAGCTTCCCATCAAAGTTCTTTCTAGTTCGCATGGCTTCATTAGCCTTCCGGACGCGCTGAATTCGCCGCCATTGGTAAAAGAGCTCAAAGAGACACTTGGTTTACCAGCTACTACATCGTTCAAGCGTGTTTCTTCCTACAGGCGCCGCTATTGGAAGAGGGTTATCGGCTGTGGAAAATACGGCGTGCTTCGTGAATGATGTCAAAGGGCTCGCGACTCCGTGGATGTGACAGCAGCCAGGATTTTGGCAGGGAAGTCTCAGAGGGTGTTATCGCACCCTCGTATACCCCGGAGGCATTCGAAATTCTTAACAAGAAAGGCGGCAAATACACAAGTTTAGAAACCGATCCCTTTATGAGGTGAATGGCGGTAGTTATCCAACTGCCAAATTGTAATTGCAGCCACTAGCCATAGAGATACGCCGAGCATACGGAGCATCACTCCCGTAGTAGCGCAACGACGCAAATATCACTGCAAAAGCCTTCTCTTGCGTGCTGACGCCATCAACCAGTTACGAAATACTGCCACAGGCCCTGATTGCCTCATCGTCGGCACAATTGCGTTGAAATATCCCAATCCAATTCTGTATGTTATGCGAAGAACGGAGAGGTTATCGGCCTCGGCGTGGGGCAGCAGCCACAGATCCACTGCACTAGACTCGCGGGTGAGAAAGTCGACAAGTGGAGGTTAGGCAACACCCAAAAACCCCCGACATTAAATGGAAGCACGGCACTAAAAGGCCCAATAAGAGCAACGCAATCGACTTCTAAGTTTCGGGACCCCCTCCCGAGCCAGGCGACGGCCTAGAAAAGGAGATGCGCAAGAGCGCCTTTGACGAAGCTCCGGAGCCATCCACCCCCGGAAAGATTGGGGACTGACGTAATCGATGAGAAGAAGTTGCAATATCGAGTGATGCCTTTGTGAGTCGTTTCCCTCGTAGATTTCGCACGAGAACCGGCTGAGCACCAAGACAAGGTGCACGCTTTATCGATTAGCGATTTGTGATATCTGACAAGCCCTTCTGTAGCTCTCATTCGTTGACAATGTCTTCCGAGCATAAAAATCCAGGGCGAAGTACCTAGCGGCTCCTTGGGGGTCAGTAGGCGATAAGGCTGTTCGCGGAGAAGCTGACAGGTGTGGTATTGTCTTTGTGGAACCAGGGACGCGTCTTTTCCACCATCAGATGGGCAAACGTCAAGGGAGATTCCTGAAGCGGGGTTGAATTGGGGCATTTGGCGGGGTTTGGCAGGCCGGATGATGTTCGGGCCGCTCTGGCGTCTTTTGCCCCTCCCTTGTTTAGTCAGTGAGCGGTGGTTGTCATAGTGGCAGTGGTGGTGGTGGTGGTGGTGGTGGTGATGTGTGCTTGCAACGGATGCTGCACCGTGAGCGAACGCTTTTGATGATGACGACGATTTCGTGAATGACACGAACCGTGGGCTTAAACAAGATAGATTTCGATTCCAATATTGCTCTGTTTGTGCCTCGCTTTGTAAGATACCCCGGGTTCCCTTATGCGGTGTGGGTTACTCGAGTATCAATAAGTCGCCCGCCTAAGAACAGGTGATTTTCTCTCAACTCTCTGAATTGTTCGTATCACCACGCCTGTAATGTCCGAGCTTTAACTTGGATTTCCCCAAAAGTAAGCATCCATAACTGATAATGGGTCCACGGCCCCATCCATGATCACAAACTCTTTAGAAGGGGAAAAAGAAAAGAAAAAAGTCAACATTTGGATTGGCTACGGTAGGAACTTGCAGGCGGCCGGTGTGGTGGCTTTGTCACTAGCTTGGTCTGCTAGCACTGAGTATTCGAGCAGTCGCGGCGAATACTGTATCATATCATAGTTCCCCTTCCTCCTGTCAACAGGGACTGAGTTAAACATTGTGCCCGTACCGTGCTCGGGCTCAAATGAACCGGGACCACTGTGCCCGAGCACACAGGAGAGCGAAAGCAAGACGGTTGTGACCTCGGGGGGGGATGAATTACAGTAAACCACAGACTTGAGTCCTCCTCGTATGGGCGACCAAAAAGGAAACGAGGCCCAGGTTTGTTAGGTTCAAATGGAGTGCTTCTACGGCCGGTAGCACAAGTGATTTCTTTTTCGAGCGCGTAAATTTAGGGCAGCAGAAGTTGCGGCGTTGAGGCACAGGTGGCGGTGCTTGCTGGTGCTTGGTTTGGCTGTGCTTGCTGATTTGTGAGCCAGCAGAAATGTTAGAGCTGAAGCTGCAGGAAAAGGAAGAGTTAATGGCAATTGTATGACACAGTATCATAATAGTCTACTAGTACTCGAGCATGTGGAGAGCATTTTACAGAGCAGCATAGTAGATCATATGCGGTGATGAGCGACAGCACTGGTGTTGTCGTCTGGTCAACCCACTTTGACAAATTGTTCGAACAGCCCTTGGCCAAGCATATGTGCTAGACAGTGACTTACCATTAGGTTATTGTACTTGTAACTAAACTTCGGGCAAGATACTAGTACTAACCGATTTCAAAGGTATTCGGACGGCTTGGCGCGGATTTGTATGGGTCTTGGCGCCAAGGTGTCCGAATACTTTTGAAATTAGGTAGTACTCTAGACTCAAACCAACCGACAAAATGAATCTTCGGGATCCGTTGGTCTAGGAATCCATAGGGAAATTGGAAGCACTATCCTCTCTCCTTCTGTCTCTTCACATATGCCACGCGGTGGAAGGTATTTTCGGTCACAGGGGACCTTGGGAAAGATCACTGCTTGCCGTGGACAGTCGTGACCTCTGTATGATGAATATGATTTCTCTTTCTGTTTGGCAAGGGTGGGCTATCCTCTCTCCCCTTTAATTAACAGGAGATGGATTCTTGGTCACAGCACAAACGTCCAAGAAGGTTATCCATCGCGGCGTATATCGTACGAGGCCTGCGACACGCTCTCACGGAAAACCAGCGCCAATTGAACGTCAGCCCTTTCCCTTTCCCTTCTCTCTGTTTACTTGAATAAATTTAGTCTGTGGCTTGTTCGTGACTGGGCTGCTCTTCCCCCTTGTGACCGAGATCCATCGTATTGATTCGAGAGCTTCGCGTCTGCCCTCGCCCCAACGAACTGCCCCGGACAAGATTGTGGCAGTCAAACACTGCTGGTACTGTACTAGTATTTCTCACTTCCCTTCCCAGCCCTCCCCTTCCCTTCTTCTGTCTCTGTTTATCCTCTTTCCTCGCTAGTCTCCGTCCTGACCCCTCCCTTGCTTCCCCTTCTGACTTCTCTAACCTCCTCCCTCCCCTGCTCCCTCTCCTTCTTCTTCTTCTTCTTCTTCTTCACATCTACCACGCCCACCCCCTTCTCCCTCCTCCCATCTCCTTTCTAATCCTCTTCATATCATTTTTTTTCTCTTTCCAACTTTTCGTCCCGGAACATCTTTTCGTCTCATTTTCCTTTTCTGTTTTCACTTCTCTACCTTCATTCCTTTAGCTTTTCACTTCAATCCCCCTTTTGCATTACCATTTCCTCACTTTCACCTTCTTGATCTTCGGCTCGGTCAGTAGATTTGATTCCTCGGTTTAGTCGAGGTCGGTTTCTTACAGCGCCCAAGAATTTAAAGTCGCAAACATGAGTGTAGGTTTCCCTATCCGTTGAAATTGGGGGAGCGCCCTTCTCACTTTGTTATTTATTGCTAATCGCATGCTTTTGAACGTGCAGAGACCAGGTTACGGGGGGTATGTTTTATTCTTATTCCCTTCGAACCCCAGGCTATCTTGACTGCCTTAATTCCCCCTCGCGACTTCTTTGTTTACATGTCCGCCGTGATGTGTCGCATTGAGGCTCTTCCAATGTCAGCCGCAGATATCACCAGAGACACGGAAGCTGACTTTTTTGTTTTTGTTTCTCGAATTAGCGATTATCGCCAAAACAACCCATATGCCCAGCAGGATAGCTACAACCCGCAAGATAATTATGGCGGTGGACAAAGCGTTCAGGGCTATAATGAAGGGGGCGCAGGTAATTATCGCCTTTCTCAATCTCACTATCTGTCTGGAGGTTGATCGCCGGATTCCGAGCTAAAGTCGAACCTTACTCTCCGTTAGCTACAGGAAACTACGAAATGGCGAACATGAACGACTCAACCCCTGGTGAACTTGATTCTCAGCAGGAATTTTTTAGTGAAGTAAATGAGCTCAGAGAAGGGATTGACCAAGTCAAAGCCAATATCACTCGCATCGAGTCGCTTCACCAGCGCTCTCTCACAGATATCGATGAATCTACATCATCTCAAACCCAGCATCAGTTGGACTCTTTGGTCGCGGATACCTCGGCGTTGAACAAGGCCCTTGCCAACAGGATCAGGAGGCTAAAAGGAAAGGCCACTACCGATCCCAGCAAGGCACCTCAGGTTAACAACCTAGATCGTAGCTTCAAGGATGTTCTCAGGAAGTACCAATCAGTAGAGGCCACTTTCCAGAAGAGGGCCCGTGAGCAGATGGCCAGACAGTACAGGATTGTTCGTCCAGATGCCACCGACCAGGAAGTAGAGGAAGCATGTAATGATGGACAAGGCCAACAAATCTTTTCGCAAGCTGTAAGTCTCAATTTTAGGGCCGCGTGTCATTGGAGATTGCCCTTGTCTAACTCATTCTAGCTCCTCTCTGGTAACCGACGGGGTGAAGCCCGCTCCGCACTCCGTGAGGTGCAGGCGCGACATAATGAGATTCAACGCATCGAGAAGACCATCATTGAGCTTGCAGACCTCTTTACTCAGATGGAGCAGTTGGTCCTCGAACAAGAGGCAATGGTTGAGAACATTGACCAGCGAGGAGAAGAGGTTACCACAAATGTCGTCAAGGCCCAAGAAGAGATCGGAGTAGCTGTAGAGAAAGCTCGTTCTCGAAGGAGAAAGAAGTGGTGGTGCCTACTCATCGTCCGTAAGTACATCTTATTCTATGTCACTTTTCGCGCTCTTTTTTCCCAACCGTTTCCCTGTTATTCGGCACTCCCAAGCGCCTGAGGTGACAATGGCTCCCCTTTTTGCCATTGAACATCGGAGGACAATTGTCATCATCATCCTGATCGTTGTGCCAATCGTTGTAACTGCGCGTTAAAATGGAACCAAATTCCCCTCCTTCCAATCTTTATACTAGAGACTCCGGGGTGGAGGGGAAAAACTCTGTTTAGATCATGTGTTTCTTTCACTATCTCGAGGAAAATTTTGACCTAACATTGTTCTTTTCAACCCCGGGGTTATAGTTCTCATCATTATTGCAATCGTCGTTATCGCATTGGTGGTCACGAAGGTCAACGGTGTGTGGTAAAAGCCTGGGCTTCGGCGAGGCGAGGCGCAGATGCTCAAAAACACGGATCGATAATTACTTTTTATATACCTGTTTTTCCTTGCTTTTTTTTCACGTTCTGGGTTGCAGACTCTTGGGAAATGTGCTTGTCTTTTTTTCTTGATCGATTCGAAGGGGATACCCTTTTCTTGCAGTTTTTCTAACTTGGGGTAAATACTTGCGTTACGCTCAACAGTTCTCATCATCATTGTCATCGTCATCATCGCGGTCTTGGTCACGGTTCTGCGGAAAAAGAACAACAACGGTGGTGGATCAAATCCTTGATCTATCGAGATCTCCGACGGGCAAAATTGGTTTTTGGATGCAGACGAGGCCTCTATCTATCCATCTATCTTCTCATCACGCTAATGAGGTAGACATAGCGTGCTTGTGCTTCCTCCCTTTTTTCACCTTTTTCTCTTTGTTTACATATTTCTTCTTCCATTCCTTTCCAGCAAAGCCTAGGTGTTTCCTTATCTCTTGTATCTGTGTTTGTGTTTTTTCCCCTTCTCACCAAAAAAACTCTTCTGTGTACTATCTTTAAAAGTGTTGGTAGTAGTAGGCACCGGTAGGGTTGTTGGAGAGGGGGGAGGTGGTGGTGGTGGTATGGGGGGATTATTTAATACATTTTCTTTCTACCTTTCCTCTGCCCTTCCCTGCTCTGCTCGGCTCATCAAATTGATATCGTCGTCGTTTATTCTTGCAAGTGTTTGCAAAATTTAGTTCTCGTTTCCGATGGCAGTAAAATGTGATAGGGCGGGTTTTTCTACCGCAATGAAATTATCGTAATATCCCGGTTTTTCGCCCTAACAAAGCATTTCTTAAGGTTCTATGGCGCCGAACGTTCGAAACCGACCATGTACAGTACTTGTACTGTACTCGTACAATAGACAATCTGTTCAACATTCAAAACCAACAGTGGACACCTTAAGGAAAAATCTAACTGAGGAAAACTCCTGATAGAACTGCCCAAGAATCACTCTCCTACAGTCCTATCAACTCTATTTTTTAATCAAGCAAGTAGTCTATCAGGCAAGAGACGTCGATGTCCTACTGGCACGTGCCCTGAACGCGCATGGTCGGTTTTAGCTGCCTACTTGAAGTGCAATGTGGCTGAGTGAGTGGCAGGCATTCAATTCCAGGATCTCAGAGACCAAACAATTCCCATACCGATATATTGAGTAGCATTATATACCGGACACCTAAAGCCAGCCTCCCTTCCCTCTCTTTGGTATATAGTACCTTCCCACAAAATTTGCAGTCTGTATCTCTTGCCTAATACTCACCCAATAACAAAAGAGAGTTTATAGCATTAAAGAAGAGTGGGTGAGTGATCTCTAGCGGTCCTATAGAGAGTTTTTCTTGTTCACTATTAATTTTGATAATTGATTTCGGCCGACTGCGAGGTCTATTTTAGATGCCTGTGCCTAGTACCGTAGAACATTAAGCAGCGCCTTGTGTTAGTGAAAGACTATGTAACTCGAGGTAATATGGTACTATCATGAGCCATCTTCGGCATGCGGTACCGGTAGCGGGGGGTTCGGGGTTCGGGGTTCTCGGCGCCAGTACTGTGCACGGAAGGTGTATCATACTATACCTGTTTCGGTAGAGGTGAATTTTTTTTTCTCCTTGGATAATACAGCACAGTACACGGTATGAGCCTTCTGGTGAAGAGGTACTGCACTGTGCACCTACAATAAACAGCATACCAAGTACAGAGGTAGGGCACAACAGTCATTCAATTTTTTGACTCTCCTTCCATCAAAACTGACCTAGTTGTAAAATACTAGAATATCAAGATCGTGCTATTCATAAAATGGGGGCTACTATTCTATCTCACTACCTAGACACTAATATCAGATAATACGATGCCAGGCAACGTAAACCCGTCGAGCACACCCGTATAATACGAGTAGATGGTGCGAAACCTCGCTGTCATAGCAAAGTCACCACAAAACCTACAGTAAGCAGATAATTACAATTATTAGTAGCAAGCACCGATATCCCATGCCAAGGCACTTAGTCCTCAAGGTATAATATTTTAGCATAGTACCGTCGGACACGTAATCGGCAACGGTATAGATTACGAGTCGAATTGCGTACATACATGGTCTACTAGTACTTGTGGGGCGCTGAGTATGTATATTTAGCCCTTTTTTGTTTTTCTTAGAGTATGATACGTTTCTTATTTCTTATTTACTATGATAGGGGCTGTGGAGCTTGTCTACGAGTAGTGTTGCGGCTGTGGCAGTGGTGTGGGGGATTATTGGATGAACCTGTTGCCAGTATTCAAATACCGGTACTTGTCTTTCTTACACTTTATAATATGATACAAGTACTTGTATTATCATAGTGCGCCCGTAGAATCCAATCCCTGACACCGTAGTACCCGTCCCGGGCAAGAAATATCTGGAAACAGGGATTTACAAAATACTTGTATAATATTATAGAAAAGAAAATACGTGCGTATCACAAACTTACCACTCATTTCCGGATACTTCTTCTTGCTTGGGACGAGGATTTACCTATAACTTCGCTTTTTCCCTTTTTCCCTGGAAAACACCCATCGTAAAAAAGAAAAGAAAAAGATGAAATGAGAAAATCCGAGGACGGACGAATGGACGGACGGATGGATTGAGAACGGGGTGTTGGGGGATATTGAGTTATTCCCTAAAAAAAGACAAAAAAAGGGATATGTTACAAGTAGACTCGGACTTAGATGCAAGAGGGTAGGTAGGGTAACTATAATACTGGAGCATATGATACTTTTGAGACATTCAAAGGTTCTCTCATGGAAACAACTCGGATAACTGTGATTCTCAATATACTATGATACAATCCCGGCGAACCAACCAGTCAACCAACCTATTATACAACCCACAGCAATACTCGAGCATTGTATAATGTGCCGTTTTAGTGCACAGTGCCTTGCCTAGCAGCACCACACGAGCACCATTACACAGCCATTAGGGTAGAGTGCTATTAGTAGAGTAGACCAGAAGCGCGGTGGAGCTACTCCCCTTAAACTACAGTAACTAACCCACAACCCTCTTTCCTTCCCACAGCTACTGTAGACTAGCCCCATTCCGCCAGCTAGCTACCAAACAACGACAAAACGCGCAATAGAAAAAGGCCTCCTACCGTAACCGTAATCACACTGTACCGTTCACCATAGTTGTAAACTGTACTTGCGGTGTGGGGTGTAGAGTCGTGGCTGGCAGCTGGTTGGTGAATTGGTACCTTGCTTGCTCACAAAGGTGGGTAGGCAGGCACTGCGCTTTGTGAAGCAATGTGAATTATCGAGTTCTACTTCCAATTTGATGTCGGATTCAGGTCTAGATGGAGTGAATTTGAAACCTTGGCAATCACGACGAGGTGGTTGCTTTGGATAGTTAATGCAGGTACAAGTACAAGAGACCTTACGTGCAGTTCTAGGGGGAAAACATCAAGTGCAGGTTTGTTGATATGGATGTGGGTTAAGTGAGCCGAGTTTCGTCTCGCCCCGACTCATCGGCAAGTTAACGATTGGAGCACAAGGATCATTACAGCACATACGATACGGAAATTGGATAGAAGGGGAAAGGTGTTTTTTTGCACAAAAGTATTAAGGTATATCTATTTTCTATGCACTTCACCTTCCATCACCCTCCGTCAAAATCCATCCCCATTACGCAACCCCCGACAGAAATTTTCGAAGCAAAGAAACAAAAACAAAACAGTGTCGACTGTCAAGCCTTTTCTTTTTCACAAGACCTGCAACATCAATTAGTTTCTAATTTAGAATAGATCTTAGGATTAAAGTGAACAAACAAGAGTAAGTCCTGCGGCAACAACGGCGCCAATCATGCTGCCAGAGACGGCATTGGCGAAAGCACCAGACGAGGGGGCTCCAGTCGAAGATGGAACTCCAGACGGAGTTCCAGTCGGAGCGGTTCCATTGCCTCCAGGTCCGCCATAGCCTCCAGGTCCTCCAGTGGTGGATGGAACGATGCTATCTTTCGTATTAGCTTCACTTGCACAAAATATCAGGTCATGGAAGGGAAAAACAAACGTGTTGTTACCGGTAATAGTCTTATTACCAGCAGCAGAGACACCAGCAACGAGAGCGGCAATAGCGAGGAGTTTGAACTGCATTTTGAAGATGTTTGTTCGTCGAAAAGTGGTAAGAAGGGGAGAGGGAGGATGAATTAACGTAAACGCTGCTGTTGAGAAAGAGGGTAACGAGTGTAAGAGTTCGATTGAAAGTATCGAAGTCGGTGTTTGTTGCAGCGAGTGTGGTGAGGAAGGGAGGAAAGAAGGGGAGGAGAAGGAGTTGCGTGGTGGATGGGAGGGTATTTATCAAGGAGGAGGTTTGCCGGAAATGGGAGGGTTACACCTTTTTTTTCTTTCTTTCTTCACGCTGAGGCCCTTGCTGATTGATTACCGTACTCGCTTCATTTCTTTTCCCTCCTAATTTTTAATTTTTTCCTTTAGGGTTTCCCCGTTTTTTTTCTTTTTTCTCTACTTTTCTATTTTTTGAATCCCTATTCATTTAGGAACTGCTTGCGGATGGGATGGATGGATGGACACACACCCACAGCCCTCCTGACTACTGCCTAAAGAAAGCAAGAAATATTATCGACAGTTGCATCTAGTCCTGGTGCTCCACTTGCTCCGCTGCACCACTACGCGGCTCACTTCCTTCCTCCCTATCCACACATCCATCCAGCAGACATGCAACAACTTGATGGGTACAACATTACAAAAGTTATTAATGAACGGGGCAACTCTGCCTGCTGCGGTGGGCCGGCTAGCAAAAGAAAGCAAGCGAGCCTCAATCGGGACGATCCCTACAGCACCACCAAATCTTTCCAGAGTGTTCCACAAGGGAGGCAGGCAAGAAAAGGAGATAATCCAGCGCCACCGGGTTTTTTTCTTTTACTCGAGTACAAACTCAACTCGTGGAAGAAGGCACGATTAAGGATGATGATGCTATATTTAGGAATGGAATGGACTATGGAGACAATGTCTTTCTTGGTTTCCTACCGTAACTTGCCTGTCTGATAACGAAATTGCTCCCGGTTATCGTTCGTTGAGGATCTGCATGCCTGAGGGCCAGTGAGGGCAGGCTGGAGGTCTTCTTCCGCACGCACATGAGGATGGCGATTACGCGTTCCGCTGCCGTATGATATGAGGCTGTAGATCGGAAGGGAAGGGGAGGGGAGAATTAACGATGAAGGATAGACTGCAGTATGGTATGGTGGCTGGAATGTTATGATGTTAACTTATGTTGTGTTTGTTTATTTACAGCATCTCTCCTGTGTTTGCCCGTCTGTCGATCCAACCTTTCACTCACAACTAAACTAGGTGGTCGGCAAACCTACGCTGCACTGTACCTGCGCCGGTTGTCTATCCTCCGGTAGTCCAGCGCCACAGCACTTTTACAGTACTTGTACGGTACTATACCGGTACTGGTCCAGTAGCAACAGTTGATCACTCACTTTGCGTGCCACTCCGCACATGCCCCCATTGTCCCGTCAATCACTCAATCGTCATACTGCAACATTAGTTCTTTATTTGCCCCCCCTCCTTCATTTCTAACGGGACAGCAACGGCGGCAGCGAATCGATCAAATCCCGCCCAGACTGCAATGCGATGGTCCCCTTCTCTTCTGCCTCTCGGGAATTCCTCTTGTGAATGCTCCGGCCGTGGCCAGGGTTGCTGGGGGGGTTGAAACGACTGTTATCCGATGGCAAACGATAAGGGTGCGGGGGAACCTCCGATGCTCCTATGTGGATACAGTCCCGTACTGGTACATACACTCGACTTTTCTCACTTTGTTTTGGTGCAGTATGAATTGGGCTCCTGATGGATGAACAAACGGCGGCTGGGAAGGGGGCCGGAATCGGACAGGGATTGATGGGGGTTTCTCCCTACTTTGGCAGGAGCGGATAAGCCAACGAGGCACAAGTGCTGTGCAATTGTCACAAGTATATTGGCGGGCAACCTCAAATCGACACTTGTGCTACGAGCACAATACTAAGCGGACAATCACTTTCCTCTTTAGGTTATATTTGGTCATATGGGGTAAATATTGGCGGGTTTATTGCTTCATTGGGTGCAGTTGTCGCCAAGACATTACTTGATACTGTTAGCTTACAAGTATATCGTGTTAATTCGGCAGCTCCCATACTTGTACAGCACAAAAACAGCAACAGAGCCCTGGATCGTCCAAGTATTTCGGCAAGTGGAAATTCCTTTGAACCCATCTGAAATTCTCTAGGCAATCATAAAATAAACACCGTTATAGAAGCTGTCGGGCTTAGGGGGTTGGTTGATTCCCATCGTCCGGCGCCCTCCAGGGTGCACACCGGTGCTCGTACCTAAGCGCGAGCACGCCTACGAGACTGCACAAGTATCATAGTCTTGGCCTTAGACCCCTATCGGGGAGCGAGGGAAAGAGAGAGAGACCCCAACAAGTACCAGGCACTCCATGAGCGGTATATGGATAAAGGAGATTGGATGTTCAAGCGGGCCTGTAAGAAATTGTACTTTTACATTTTTCCCACATTTTCTTTTTTCTTTCAAATCTGAAGATTCACCATTCCGCGGTATCATGGGACACGCATGCTCATGCTGCAAAGTTCATGTAAAGTAAATTTCCCCATACAAGTGCCCACCGGTATATCCCCTACCATCGAATGATATCCTGCACAATTAGCCCGCCAAATAATCACCCAACCTCCGACCCGAAACCCAACCTCTTCCTCCGTTCTCTTCTTTTTGCTTTGACACAAACAACTACCGTGCTCGTCCCAGGGAGGAAGTACTCAAACCCCAATATTAAGTGCATAATTTTGTTTGCGCGTACAAATATTTGTACATTCCCCTGATCCCCGCGTTGAGGTGCTACATCTTGTCTGAGACGGGCTATATAACAATATTGCACCATTTTCAGCACATGCCGCTATCCGCGATTCTCGCTTCCGCCTTCGCTCTCGACGCTCCACAAGTAAACTGCGTAACAAATGCTGTAGCCCGTGCTGCCCCTCCCCGTGGCAAGCCATCATTCCTGTAGGCAAAGTCTAGTAGGCAAAGTCCGGTAGGACCTAGAAATTCTATATTTATTTATTCATGATACTTGCTATGGCGGTACGGTATATTTCGGCTCTAGGCCTTATGCGCGTTGCCCCCTCCTGATATGGTACGATCAATCACTCGCGCAAAGTGCAGCCTCGAGTGATGCATTGTGACTACTATTTTGATATTGCGGTGTGTTGGTCTCCGCGCTCGACTGCTAAAGTTCTCATCCTGGCTAGGCGGTAATGGGATTGCGCATGATGCGATGTAGTGTGTACGTGTTCTGTGGACGCAGGTTACTCCGTGGACAAGGCGGCGTTTGTCGTGAAGATCAGGACGGGGAAGGTCGGATTGGACCTATTTTTAGTCTTGGAGGCTGGTATCGAGTCCAAGTACGGGAAGAAGTTGGGCCAATCGGAAACTATCCGGATGTGGATGGATGGAAGTACTTGTTTGTCAAAGTCCTTGGATCTATTGGTAGATACTGGAAGATCCTAGCAGGAGCCCTAATGAATGGCCTAAAAAACCCAAGCTTTGAATGGCACTCAAAATAAGAAATAAATGTTGAAATTTCGAGATCATTGATCATTTCCAGAATCAGTTCAATCGCAATTTAAGAAACCAAATTGAATCCTCTTCTAAATGGAAAACTCTTAAGCCTTGTAGGAATTTTATTATAGTATAATATTATGCTTTGTATCATAGCGAGAGAAGAAAACCTCTTAACTAATTACTTTCTTCCTTTGTTCTTTTTTTTTTCATAGTTCTCACTCTGCTCCTAGATTGAAAACATCTGGGGCACAGTTCCACAGCCGTCTTACCAAGGATTCTGGTCTTGTCTAGACCGGCCTATTTTCACATTCAGCCAGCCTTGTTAGACCTCATCTGATGTATCTACTGCTGTGAAACTACAAAGGAAGTTTTGAAGTTCCAGCGTTTGTGGTAGGAGGATCGGTATTCCTTCTAGGTAGGATACCTATACCCCATTCTATCTATCATACAGCTTGTGTATTTCTTTCCCAGCCTTCTCCCTTGCATTCAGCTACGCCCTAGCGGCCTCATGGGACGGACAGGCATACTGGCGGCTTGGAAGTGCTTTATCATGTCACGGAGCAAACCGGGAGAATTTCGGTTGTTCGCTGGCGTTTGTGTCGGGGTTGTTGGGTGCTAGAGATTGCCGGTACTTGTGATAGTTGTAATGGTAGGCTGGGAGGATGTCGTTATTCCAACCTGACGGCTCTTATTTGTGCTTTGAGGTGTTTGTATGGTGCCAGTGCCGGCAGTCCGCAGCGCAAGGGCGTGGGTGTTTTGCTATCTGCATGTGGAAGCGGGTAATGTGCTTTTCTGAGGGGAATGGGATGTGGATCTTGCGTGGGGGTTCATAGTTGCACGATCATCACCATAGTCGACGCCGGCGGTGAATGCGGCTCCGGCATCACTGTTTTCGTGCTGTACGGTACACGTTTCACTCTAATCAAGGTAATGGTTCACCCTTTCTCCTTCCAATCCTTAGAATTCGTTACGGTATTGCTACCGGTATTCCCAGCTGTGGCGATTCCGGTAGTTTGGTACCTATTGGTGGGGCTACTTGACAATACTTGGCGAATATGGTAGTGAGAGCAACCAACTATTGACGAGGTCGAAGTCCGTTGTGCACCACAATTTTTGCCCCCCTTTGGCGGAAAGCGGCAGGCGATACTCTGGGACTCGTAAGCCATAATGTACTGGTATATATATAATACCGGCCGATAATAATGAATGGATGGATTTGCTGACGCAGACCAAGTTACGGTAGCAGATCACAACATTGTAGGAAGCCCTGGCGTGTGAAGCCACCGGAGGCGTATGGGGCTGAACAGTACGGTACCGAATCGCCGGGCGGAATTTTAGATGCTATCTTACCGGTATGATACATAGAGGGGTGTGTGTGCTGAGTCGTGTGTCGTGTGTGTGGGGGAAAAAAGGGACGGCCAGTGGGGGAGATGGTCGCATGCTCGGGTTATCATGATAATGATAGTATCAGAATCATGAGGGCTTGTGTTCGGAAGGCGCTGCTGCTGCTGTGCGAGTTCTCATAAGTTATGTATGCTACCGTTCTACAAATAACCACGGTACCGTGCGTTTCCGTCTACAGCAGTGTGATATCTAGATGGCAATACTGTGTGGACAGGAAACGGCTCAACGGGGAAGAAGAGTTACAGCGTTTTGTTTCTTTTCTTTTTATGGCTGTGCTGCAACGAAGCCTTCTGGATGGGAGAATCGATGGATGGATGAATGGATCGAGAGACTCTAAATTGGTACTGTGCTTTCCATGAGAGGGGTTTATTTTTTTGTTGACGGCGAGCATGTGGTGCCAAGTTATCGGAAGTCGCTCCGTAGAACTGCGCTGTGGTCACTTGTGCCATACAAGTATTTGCAGGTAGGATGGGCTTGGGTTTGTTTGCCTGTCAGGTTCCTTTGCTTTGTCTTAAGACTTGACTCGACTTGGGTGTTTGGTAGGTGCAGTGCAGAAAGATCATCATATGGCACACTAAACATGTTTCACGCGCGAGCCTTGGCTTATCGAGGCTACAGCGTGAGTTATGGTATTGTCGTCCCACGGGTGCTAGTACGCTAGCTTATTGTGCTGTTGAGGATGCGATGACCTCCTCTGGCTGGTGATGGGGGGCGGTGGATATGATGATGGCACTGTGGCTGCTCCTGGGTACCGGGCCCTTCGAAATACTGAGGCCCGGGGGCGGAGAGGTCCTGATTATCTTTATATAAAAAAAGTGATGGATGGATGGGATGGGGCAAAGCCGGATGCCGCTGTTTCTATGCCTTTGTCACCCGGAAATTTCCCGATGTACTCGAGTAATTGGGCCGGTGACTGAGCTTAGGAAGCGTGCGGCCCAGGTCGCTATTCGTTCCATAGAAGTAGGAAAGTGTAAAAAAATAAAATAGCCGGCGGTGGTCGGCTGTGGTTCTTGCTCCGGGTATCGGGCTTGGGTACAGGCGTTCGTAGTGAAAGGGAACAACATCACGCATATACCATCATTAGCCTTCCTCCCCCATCTCTTTGAAAAATCGACTCCTCCAGCACACCGGGTGACCGCATCCAAGCGTTCGATTTGTCTACTATACAGTCCCGTATACCTATACGAGGGGCCGCAAGATCAAGAAGAGCTCCCACAGCGGCGGGCAACAGGAGCAAGGAGCGGCAACAACACCCCACATTAACTTATCCGCTCGACCCGCATCCTTTTCTTGTCCTTCACCGCTGCGGTTCGGGTCCAGCATCGTTGATCGTGCCAGTTGTCCATCCCATAGCTCGGTTTGTGCGGTGCTCCATTACCAACTATCGGTGGTGTGTGTGTGTGCGTGCGTGCGTGTTCCTAACTTTAACGGTCCCGCTCATTACCATCACACTATCGTACCGCTCGGCATCGCATCTTCTGTTTGCTGTGGCTCCCCACAACCGTTTCCCCGTCAACTTCACAACAGCAGTTTCCTATACCCCCCCTCCTCTCCCAAACAACCCCCACCACCTCTCGTACAGCTAAACAGTAAAAAAAATTATCTGACAAAGGTTTGAGAAAAGTTGCTGAGGATCCTGTGCGTGCGCATCGGCTGTCATTATGGGTAACGTGAATGGGAAGCTCGAGGATGGACCGGCCTTGTACTTGAGAGATCAATCAAGACGTATGCACCCCGTATTCTCATTTCTCCGCGTGGCTACTTCCTTAGGGAACCCGTTTCACCCTTTCCTATCTCTTCCCCCTCCGCATCTTATTGTGTGCTTTTCCACTGACCCCTTCTTTTTTTCTTCTTCAGTGTCTATCGCTTCACTAGTAATAACGAATGCGCAGAAGCGACCCATCTTGAGGATTACTCCCAGCTCTTTCCCGTGTTCTAAGATTATTGCGAAGAAAGACCCGGGAGATGATAGTTTGGTGGAGTTTGTTCAGGTACTATCACACACGCCACCCCCTACTCACGCCCCTCCCCAATCCATAATCCACTCTACGCATGATACCCGATATCTCTTTTACGTCTCGCCCCTAATTCTGGTGTGGTTTATTTTAGGACCCGGACCCGAATGCTCAACCTCCTTTCCTTCTTAAACTTACCAATGAGGACGATTTAACCTTCAACTTTACCTTTAATATTAGGCGGAAGGACGATGCTACGGGAAACACCGGGCCGGAGACCAACATCAATGGGTTGACTTTCATCGTGGCATCCAATGCCCGGGATTTGGAGAATTTGGTCACACGAGAGTTCCATGCTGACCCTAACCTGCACAAGAATCCCAATGTGAATCTAGTCGGCGACTTCTCAACGGATGGATCGAATGCTGTGCAGTTTGAGTGGCAATGGAGCTGGCGGCCTCCGCAAGGAATGGAGGACAGGAAGAGTATGGGATGGAGGAATACATGTAGTGTATGTGAATGTTGCGACTCCTTGGATCGGAATTTCTATGCTAAACATTACAGTTTGTCGAGTACGATCAACGAGCGCACAAGCTTTCCACACTGGCTCAATTCTCGTTTTGGGTTCAGAGTACGCATCTTTCGATCAATAATGTTTAAGGGTCAACGCTTATACACCAAGTAGATACGTCTCGAGGATGGCCGCCATCGCCAGGCCCAAGTTCAGATTACTTGCTTTCATCGCCTCCGAGGATGCGGGCTTCCTCTGGATATTCGCCGGACTCAAAGCCAACCGATTTGTCCGCGGAAGCGGAACCCCCTTCCCCTTTGGTCGAAGCATTTGATGGCTCTACCCTTGCACCGAGCAGTATCAGTACACCTTCTGTAAAAGTAGACAACTGCCCACGACCGGTAGATAGTACCATGGCGGAGGATGGTCCATTGTTCCGAGCGACTATCAAGAGTTTGGAACAAAAGACCGGAACCCTACGCACCAAAATGAAGAAGGTACTCAAGAGGGCCGAGCAGGCACGGCAAGCACAGATTGTATGCAATGACGCTGTTAAAGCGTTCATGGAATCTCTACGTGATGCTGCGAGTACCGGGAATGCCTCTGGAATCCAACCGGCTCTGGACCACTACTTTGAGAGAACATACCGCCAGATTCTTACCTTTGAGAAGCAGAACGAAACCAGTCTTCAGAGTATGATCATTGACCCACTCACAAAGCTCTATAATCTGGATATTAAGCAGGCGGAAGCCAAAAAGAAGGATTTCGAGGAAGAAAGCCGGGATTATTACAACTATGTAAGCCGTTATTTAGGAATTAGGAACGACTCTGCAAAGGAGAAGAAAAAGATTGAGAGTGAGACCAAATACCAAACCAAACGGAAAAACTTTGAACTGAAAAGATTTGACTATTGCACTTTTATGCAAGATTTGCATGGTGGACGGAAGGAGCAGGAGGTTCTTTCTCAGCTCACTAAGTTCGCAGATGCACAAGCCAGGAGTTACTTGGCCACAGCGAAGAAGGTACAAGAATTGATGCCTCAGCTGGAGGCGTTGAGCTATGAGGTGAAGGAGTCGGATAAGGAGTTTCAGCTGCAAAGGACTGAGCGGGAGGAAAGAAGGCGCGTTTTGGAGAAGAGCAATAAGACGTATGTTGAACCGGATAACCTTCCGTCCTTCATGCCGCCTCCAACACCCAACCCAACAAGCGCCTCGCCGAGCGAAATTCTTGGTCATAATACTGGGTTCGAAAAACTTGGCGTTGGAACAAGCAGCGTCCGCGCAGTATCCTCGGGCTCAAATTCAGGGGGAGATAGAAGAGCTGAAAAGGCTCCTGAGACTGTGTTATCACTTCCGCCTAACGGTCTTGGGTTGTCATCAGGTTCGACTCGATTAACTGCCCCTGAGCCATCTCCAGTAAATGCCACTGCAGATAAGTTTAAGGGATTTAGGGATTTGCAGGAGAAGGAATACACTAGTAATGGCCCCGTAAACGGTGAATCAGACCGGAGGAAGGAAGGGCTTCTCTGGGCTTTAAGCCGGCCCGGAAGCCATGCGGATCCTAAGGGGCTGAATAAACAAGCGTGGCATAAGTACGTTTGGCTGAGGAAGTGAAATAACATGTACTAACATTGGGTATCTAGATACTGGGTCGTCTTAGCTGGCGGGCAGTTATGTGAGTACTCAAACTGGAAACAGAAGTTGGACCTTCACAACGACCCAATCAACCTCAAGATGGCGTCTGTACGAGAGGCTCGAGGGGCCGAGAGACGATTCTGCTTTGAGATTGTTACACCGCAATACAAGCGGGTATACCAGGCAACTTCCGAGGAAGATATGAATAACTGGATATCTGCGATCAATAATGCAGTCAAGAGCACTATTGAGGGCGGCGGTTCTGTGCGAAATTTTGATACATCGTATGTCGAGAATGATGCTGGACCTGACAAGTTAAAGAACATAACAACGGCCCTCACTGGAAAAAGTCCTCATTATCACCACTCGGTTCACGGGACTAATCCAATGTCTTACGCATCAGCTTCAAATGCCAATATGTACCGCCGCACGACGGTTGGTGCAAGGCCAACAAATGTTCGGCGGAATAGCAGTAATTTCAATGAAGATCCGGAGAAGCTGCTTCAGGCAGTTAGAGAAGCGGATTCTGCCAATAATAGCTGTGCGGATTGTCAAAGCCAAATGAAAACTGAATGGGTGTCGATAAACCTAGGAATAGTTTTATGCATTGGTATGTTTTTTTTTTTCTTTCGCGAAGTGATGCATGGTCATGACTAACTCGGTTTACAGAGTGTAGTGGTTTACATCGCTCACTCGGAACACATATATCCAAGGTCCGGTCGTTGACATTGGACGTCACCTCCTTCACACCGGACCTGGTCGAGTTGCTTTGCCAAATAGGGAATAAGAACTCAAACACTATATGGGAGGCTAGGTTTGATGCCACTCATCGCCCGGATCCACGATCCTCCAGGGAGCAGAGACTCAAGTTCATTACATCCAAGTATGTCGATCGAGCATTTGTGCAGCCACTATCACCAACGCTCTCCCAATACGCATCGCCAGACGAATCAATCCTGGCCGCGGTAAAGAACAACGATCTTCAGGGCACCCTTTACGCACTCGCTTTGCACGGAAGCCCTAATACTGTCGATCCAGCCACAGGCCTACATGTGATATTCCTCGCCCTCCAGGCCGCCGATCCGACGCCTACTGTTCCAGACAACGAACTAGTCACACCTTCAACAAGCCTCTCATCCGTAACATTCCCACTGGCAGAACTACTAATCCAGAACGGTGGAGAAATCACATCCAGTTTCCCAAGCTCCGGTCTGTCACTAGCAGCAAAGCACTACCTCTCACAGAAGACGGCAAAGAGAGCCAGCGCGCCCGCAGAGGCTACTCCTTCCAATGCTGCCGCCTCATCGAGGCACAGTCATCAATCTTCCAGCAGCGAGTTATATGAACCCCCAGCTACGCTCCGAGAGCGTCAGCAACGTGAGAAGGAGCGTTTGCAAAAACGCGTTTCGTCAGGCGGCCGTCTACATCGTGCGGCGCAATTGGAGCGGTAATGACGAAGAATGGAAGTGAAAATAAAGGACAAAACAAATATTCTTTGTACTATGGTTGATTGGAGTCCAGGTTTTTTTTCTTTTCTTTTTCTTTTCTTTTTTACAAACCCTATTTTCTCTGCTTTCTTTTTACTTGGTTTGGTAGTTGTCTGCTAGTCTGTCTGTTCGGGTTTTGGCGAAGAGGATGCCTTGTAGTTGATACTCGGTCTTTAGTGACGGATAGGTGGATAGGTGGATGGGTGTGTAGGAGATTTCTTTCTCACTGGTTGTAGAGCTTCACTTTTTTGTTGTGATGTCGTTTGGAATTAATGATTGGTATGGAATGGCTTGGTGACGTGGGATCAGATGGGGGGTTTGGTAGGTAGCTAACTTAGGCCCTGTATTCTTGAAGGGGTTTTTGTTTCTGTGTGCTTTTTTCTGTTTTTGCTTTTTGCTTTCTCTTGTTTGGCTGGCTGATTAGTTGACTGGACGCGTGATGTATCATGATAAATAATGCTGAGTGGCATAGAAGCGTGGGGAAGGGAGGAAGGAGAAGGCGTATGAAGTAGTTTGTTGGTAATGGGATGAACGAACGAATGGAGTGGGAGGGGTTTGCTACAATGGTTTTGGATCCCCGGCAATGTTCGTTAGATCACATGCAATGATTATCTTTGCCTTTAATGTTGCGAATGGAATCAAGTCAATGATCGTCAGATGGAGGGAATGTGAAGGTGAACCAAGGCTTGGCGTGAAGGTCATCCGGTATCACTCGGGTATTTGCTTTGTGCTTTTTAGCTTAATCGTGCTAGCTTCTGGTTGCGCCACACCAGTATCGTAACTAAATGGAGAACAATTTGAGTTTTCAGTTGTTGAGCGATGATATACAGTACTCTCCTTGAAGGGGGAAATTTGTAGCTATGATCAATTAAGAATTCACTTGTACCAACTTAGGAGGTATGCTGCGCTAGTGGGCTTGTTTTTTTCTTCTTTTTTTTCAATAATATTTTCCTTTCTTTTTACCCGATACCTACAGTACTAGTACTAGTACTCGCCCTGACCACCACCCCATCAGAACCACCATCTCTATATTCGACGATTGCCGACAAAACTTAACATCACTCTGATTGTGTGGGTACTATATATTATTATCTATCAAATAAATCCCCTCCCCCTCCCCCCCCCTTTCTCCCGCCGCCACGCTAATCAAAACCTCGAGCACGAAGTGCGAAATCAAGGATGGGGTCAAGGGTATAGATAAACTGGAAAGGAGACGATAGCACTTAACCGGGATCGGTATACAGCGTTGTTACTTACTTACTTGTTTGCTTCCGTTCTACTACTGCCCTGGGGGGGAAATAATTCGTTCGTATTGTTATCCTACTTACGGTACTATACACGTCCAGGCTCAAGACCTCTCTTCCTTGATAGATTATCTAAAAGTTTGATAGTACGTATGATACTGTGGTGGATATCGTGCTTGGGTTTATTTGTTTATGTGGTGTACGAGTAGGGTACCCGCAGTGCGTTATACTATTCTCTATATAACTAGGTTGGTTGGAAAGGGGCGGGAAAATAAATGAGATGGGAGGGAAGGGAGGAAGGGGTGGAAAGAAAATAAAGGGAGAAGACTAAAGTGACAAGCACTTTATTTGTTGGCCTGACTTAATCACTACGGGCTATATGAGAGTGCTATAGGTACGTAACTAATTTGTAATTTCAATATTGAGGTCATGCTCCCGTCCGTCCGTCCCACTTTTCCTACAAGAACAAGGCAAGATGTCTGGGTGTCCAAGCCAGAAAGTCTTGCTTAACAGAGAAGAGAAGAGAAGAGAAGTAAAGGTAAAGTAAAATAAGTACCTAGCCACTAGGCGCGGGAAGATATCGAGTCCGCTTCGAAAATCCAAGCGCGCGTGTGAGAGAAAGGTAATAAAAAAACGTGAGGGTGGGGGTAATATGAATAAATAAAGGGATAAATAAGAAACCCCCACTTCATCGTTTTCGGCGTGGTTCGGTTCTTTTTTTCTTTTTTTTGGTGAGGTAGATAAATTCCCGTATCCTGTCTGTCATCATCTCCGTTGCGTCTCAATAAACAAATAAAATTAATAGATAAATAAAACAAATAGACGTGGAAAATCCGATAGGCGTCCAACTCTGCCGGATTTTCCGCCACATGTACGGCACGTACCAAAAAAGAATACAAGTAAAAATGAAGGCAAAAATAAAATAAACATTATGAAAATATGAAACAAGAAAGCGAAGTAATCGACCAAGAGCAGGGGAAAAGCAAGGTTGACGGGTATCACTCCAAACACAATTCTGGTTGTCAGGTCTACGATGGCGCTGAAGTGGGTTGATGGAAATTGCTTGGATAGGGTGATGTTTGGTGATTGTTGCTTGGCTTCTGTTTTGGTTCGAAGGGTTGTTCTAGGGAGGAGGGGGGTGGATTGGTATACTTCGTGCAAGAGGAGGAGGGGGCATACAAAGGGGGTTACTCCTTGTTAAAGTTGCCAATCGGCTGAAAGCGAACCGGCTCTGGTTCTGCTTCGCGTTTAGGGAGGGAGTAGGCTGGTGGGCCGGCTCTGTTGTGCATAACGTCAGTTTATCTTCCACAGTAGGAGAAGAAGAAGGGGAGATACCTTGGATGCCAGGCTTCGGCAGAGCGCCTATATGCACCGCGGCCAGGCCTATGGCAGGTAAGTAAGCTGGTTGAAGTTCAAACATGATTTACGCTCAGGGCGTCACGAGACGTACCTTCCAGTCCAGGATTCGGCATTACGTCTGTATGCTCCACGGCCGGGCCTAAGGGGACCAGCTAGTCAGCATTTTATTCAAGCTATTGGATATGTAGAGAAGTTAGATATAGTACCTTCCAGTCCACGGATCGGCTTCGGGATCGGCCTCCGGGTCGGGCTCCGCATTACGCTTTTGCCAAATAGCCATAGGGGCACCAGCCCTTGGGTGCCATGCCTCGGCTTCGGCCTCAGGGTTACGCCTGTAGACCCCACGGTTGCTATTCCCCTCCCAGGGGATGGGCTCGGCTAGGGCCGTGCTAAGGAGTGTTGCCAGTAAGAGAGTGGTGATTTTCATCCTTTAGTCGTGAGGGAGTTTGTATGGCGAAGGAATGACTAGTTTCTTCGACGAGGGAGAAACGGGAAAAGAGGGAGAATATGGGTAAAGATCGGAGAAGAGGCACTTTATAATGGCAATAGGATAAAGAGTCAGGATCTCGAGGTGTGTGTGCGTGTATAGTAGATATCCATATGTACTAGCAAGGTATAAGATAGCTCAAAGGAAGGTGGGCAGCATTATGCAGAAGGAAGAAAGGAATCAGAGCGGGTGAAAGGAAGATATATACTCCCAGCCCAATTCAATGAGTTTCATGATTATTGAGACAATCTATTGGCGGGGATCAGACTAGCCGGAGGACTTCGATGCTGTGGTCGATAAGGGCGAAACTTTTCCATCCTTGGGCCTATTGAGGTGGATAGAGGCGTAGCTATCGAGTACAAGTGCACACTTTGCCACCTGTGCTACACTACTCCATGAATCAAAGAAACCATTGAGCAAGGCACTCTTGATAACTATTGAGAATTGGTGATTGCCGGTGCTGTCTATGGGACGGGGTGGGTCTGCACGGCCATTGAGAACCATATTAGTACTAGGGTTTGTTGGGGTTTGTATATAGGCTAATGGTAACCGCGAAAACAATACCTACGCTAACCGCATATGGGCTTCAATAGCATCAATAGTTCTTTTCAAAAATACCTCGACACTACGAGCGCGGGCAGTGCCGTGGCGGAAAAAGATCTCAAGCACGTCCGGAACAAATCTGGCATCCTGAGCGCTTGCGACTTCTTGGGTGCCGTGATAATTCAGATGGTCTCATTAAAGAATTAAATTTCGAGCACGAAAATAAGAGTCCTGGTGTTTTCATCCGCAGGTTTAATTGACGGTCAGGATCTCTGACGAGTCCTCCAAGGGTTGGGAGGTTAGAACACGCAGTGCTGATGAGTGCAATACACAGTGCCCTATCAAAGAGACTGGCATTCCAGCATACCAGCAACCACGAGATCTGTCGAACCAAAAGAGTAGTATCTCTGATTTTGTGGAATAGCGCGCTCTCCAAAGCTCAAGGGCGCGGCATCTCGAACCAAGCGACTCCAGAGAGGCTAGTGAAGAGGCGGGTTCTCAATATTTGAACTGAAATAGCACTTATGGATATAATACGGACTTGATTGTATGTACGCATTCAGTCTACCACCCCGACCCCACTGAAGCTCAATGGTATGATGATAATGCGAAAGCTGCACCAAAAGATACCCTACAAGTTTGATCAGCCGAAAATCCTCTGTAAAGTTCACCCTTGTGCTGAGAGAGCAGGCCTCGAGCTCAACAATACTTACTTAAACGCCATATTCTTTGTGATAAGGTCTTTCAGATCAATATCCCCCGCCCACCGAGACAAACGTTTATATGGAATGACATGAAACCCCTTCATCGCCAGAAACTAATGACCAATCCATTAGCATGCTTAACCATTAGGGGATCCCAACCCCGGGGATTTTTGATTTTTTTTGTTCGATACCTCAACAAGTAATAGCAAGCTCCCGAATATCAAGGCAATCGATTTGCTAAACCTGCAGATAGCCAGCCCGGCAGCGAGCCCAATGAAAGATCCAGATGCGACTTGACGGTAGATCAAAGGGGAGAAGGTAGTACGGGGTTTAGTTGCCAATGACGACTGGTTACTTGGAGTCCCGGCGAACGCCCAATCGTGGGACTCGCAATGGATATGGCAAATAATAGAATTAGGAGACCGGAGCGTGTACGCAGCGAGTCCAAGGAAAGCTGTTGACGAGAAAATGAATCGTGAGGCCATTGGTTATTTTGATGTTTGCTTGCTATGTCGGGAAATTTGATGATGAGGGGAAACTTTTGGGTTGGGTTGAGGCTCCGGGGTGACGACAATCTTCACAGGTACCGTGTTAAGCAACCTGTGCGGCATTTGCACGCGTATAACTTGCGAGCACGGTACAGTGAGTTACTTGTATCATAGCATTGCAAGACCTGCAGTATCACGGTTTGTGTAAATAGGAAAAGTATTGATGGGGTGGTTTTAGCCACTCGGGCGCTTTACTTGAAATCACCATAAATCCCTTCAATAAGGGAATTCTAGCACTATTTCTACGATACTCATTCAAGTGTTTCACGCTGCCAGTACAAGTACTAATTCCGGACTCTAAACAACAACTTCTAACTGCCATCCTTGTTGCCGTTGAAGAATTCATCCGCGTTGAAGCCGGGTCGGCAAACAAGGATAATTAAGATGGATGATCCGCGGAGTAGAAAACGGTAGCCCGAAACCCGTGGTATTAGAGACTCCAGGTAGGGGTCCGGTAACTTGTATCGAGCACCAACTTTTCCAGGCGGAAAAATTGCCTTCCAATACTCGCAAAACCGAGTAGTATAATACGGTAGAGTATTCCGAGGAACGGAAGAGATGATAGATAGGCGTCTGCGTGCCCAATACACCAGATACCCAGTCTTACAAGTGATGACAAGGAGACAACCGCCCAAACCTCCAAACCTTACAGTAGTACCCGTAGGAATACTTCTGTACTTCCCACAATCCACCCCCTTCACGAGATTCAGGCAAATCTAATACTTCATCACTACAGCGCATGCCATCGAAGAATCAGCTAATGGTGGAAACTAACACGCGGTATTATCTAGAACCCTATGCTTACCCATATTTTTATGCTACGAGAATCGCGGAATGTATGGTTTACCAGTATACATCTTCCGGGCGGGATACAACCGAAAATTTAGGAGGCATCTGTTTTTATTCACCAGGCCCGTTACCACACCCATCAGGCCAAGAGCACCGTACAACCTCTCCTCGAGGTTGTCAATGCCCATCTACTCGTAGTGGTCGTGTCTCCGATCCGACCAAAGCCCCATAACTTCTGAGTATCATAGCAGATATGATACCAGCATGTCTCCTTGCCCTAGTACCGGTATCATAAGTTCCTACACACGAAGTATTGTCTCTCTCCCTCTGCCCTGGCGATCATTGACTTTCTCCCACAACGAGGGTGAGAGAAAAGCCAGGTGTCTCACCTTCCATCCCACCACCCTCCACAACTGCTCCTCCTAATCCAATCAGATCCCCTCCCCCCCACATCCCACTTCCACACTCACACAAATTCCCTTTCCCCCCCACCCCCACTTGCTTCCCACACACAATACCATTAATTTTCACAGTGCGCGAAAATTTCCCGCACACATCCAAAAAATCTCAGCGACAGTCTCATTCTCGCAGTCACATCGCTTTCAAACCCTCCCCTACTGAGGGTAGTCTATACGATTGTAAGTGCTCCCTTGATCCTTGATAATCAAAAGAACTTTGGCGAAGTCGCTTAGCCTCAACCGAAAACGTCTGGGAGGCACTAGCGATAGGCGATATCTCAACCCAATGATGGAAATGAATTTTGCTGATAATTTTCTGTTGTCGTTGCTCCAACTGTTAGGCTGCGGGGTGGCTTCGTTACTTTTTCACAGATGGACGTAGATATACGCCTGATGGAGGCTCTGGGAGGGCACCACGGGCATCATCTCCAAAATCCGGCTCCTACACAGACTGAGTCAAATGGATATCCCGAACTTGCTTCTGCCGTTAGCGAGTTAACAAATTTACTCCGATTAACCGGCCAAGTCTCCCAAGGAAGCGAAAATTCATCGTACCCGAACGGGCATCTATTGCAAAATTATCCCAACGGGCCCCTAACATCCCAGCTCCCAACTACTTTGCAGCTCGGTTTAAACGACCATGCGCTCTTGCAATCTCTTAGACTTGGCGATGAGAGTTTACAAGAAGTCTTGGGGTGCAGTCTTAGTGCCGCTGTTTCTCCACAGGAGGGTTTGTGGAATCAGGACAGGACTCAAAATAATTCTCATCTCCAAGGCTCCGAGAGCTCTGGTATTGGTAGAAATTCCGACGATGAAGAATTAGCTGAGATGCAACGGGCTATAGTGGGGCCCTCTCAACCAGCAACCAGAGCCAACTCCCCACCACCTTCGATCCATGGTCGAGGTTCATTTTCTGAATATTCAGAGACCTCACCTGCCGGTCGTCCTAACGGCCTAGCTAGGGAGGACAGTCAGTCTATGAGCCCAGCGCCGCACAGAAGTAACTCTCAGGACTTGGAGATGAGCCCGGCAATGGACGTTCAAACTCCCGAATTCTTAGCTCGAAATAGCATGGAACGGGTTCGAAATTCGGCCGGCAGCAGCTCGAGGGCGCTGCAAGATGACCCTTATGAAGACCCAGCAAAAGTCGCAGAGCGAGAGCGCGTTCGAGGCGAGAATAGAGCAAGGAAGAAGCGATGGAGAGAGTCTAATCAAGATCGAAGTAAGTGTGCCCCCCTGCCAGGTTTTCAAGTCGAGTACTAGCTTCATTCAAATACTTTCCCCAGCCTTCTCTGCCTATTTATCCGAATTATCATACCCGATATTTCTCAGAGTTGGCCCAAAACACGATTTATCCCTTTATAGCTAATACTCGTCCTGGCAGACAAAGATAATGACCTTCGGTGCCGAGTAACCAAGAGAGGGAACAAGATTTGGGGACCAGAAGACGGCGAAGACAAGAGAGCATGGATGAAGCACGAGTTCTTCCGACGTCGTGCAAAGCGTGAAGCCAAGGAAAGGGCACGGGCTGTCGACGAGACTGGGTTGAATATGGGCGCTGGTTCTTCCAGTGTTTTTCAAGCCTACAATTCAAGTTCACCTCCCATGTCGGCCATCAACACAAGTCCAATTTTCAGCAACTTTCAAACACCATTTTCGGATTGTCAAGCAGACGAAACACGTGTGGCCTTACAGGGCCTTGTTCCCCTTCTACCTTCTCCTAACACCGCGCCTCAGGACCTAGGGGCCATCGAACTCCAAGGCCTTCGAACAGCTTCCCGCCCCACAAACGCAGACGGGGAGCCTGATCTGAACGACGAGGATCTTGCGAGGCTTATTGCTGAGAGCGGGCTTTGTGAATTGGTGTCTGGAGCAATGGAGCCGGAAACTCCGACCATTTCGGAACCACCTCGATCAAGTATAGCTCAGAGCGAATATAGCGGTATCGAAGACCTTATGGGCGATGAGTTGTCGCTAGAACAGATTGATTTCCTTCTTGGAAACTTGACGGAGGGTCCCGACAATCCCGCTAACACTAGCGCTCCTCACTCCATCAATCTATTCTCTCATCACCAGGTCGCGGACCCCACACAGGATACCAATGCAGCACTCACCAGTAATTGGCGTGGTCGTCAATATCCTTCAATCCCGTCAGTCGACACGGCCTCCTGCGAAACAAAGCGATGCTCGCCAGACGACCCCTCCCCCCTATCCAAACGAACCCGCAAGCCCCCACCCAAGAACTCCATCGTCCTCACTCAATTTCAAGCGATCCTTCAATCTTCGGATTATAGTCAATCTGTTTCCCGCTATCAAGTCAACTCCTCCTATGCCGCTAGCTTCGGTAATAGTGAAAATATGAATAAGCGCCTGATGAAGCCACCCCCATACCGCCCGGCCTCTAAACCGCCATCCATTGGCATCACTACTAGTCCCGGATCCGCGGTGGCGAGTCATGCAGTGTCAAATGAGCATGAGAAGAAGATCAAGTCTATGGGGTTCCCGCCTCTCATGGCTGGGGTGAAACCGAAATAGCCCTTGTCTTTGCCCTTTTCCCCCCTTGTCCCATTCCATCATCTAATTCTCTGCATGTCCAGGTATTACCACACCCTCCTGAACAAGTTATTTTCTGCATTTTCTGCCTCAGCTTCCTTTAGCCTCGCTCTATCACCACTGCGCTTTGCTTTATCTGGTGTTTGATGCTATTCCATTCTATTCCTCTATTCTCATCCCTATTTTCTCCAGCTTCCTTTGCTCGCATTAGATTCTGCGCAAAGTTGCCCCGTATTCATGCTCACCTTCTCACCCACTTTATCTCCTTTTCCGTTCCATCCATAAGTGTATAGATAAAAGTTTACCTGTTATTTGTCTATTCCTTCTCTTCATACTCCCTCATGCTCTTCTCCTTTATATTCCCCTACCCTCCCACCTTAGTGTCTGGTTTATTTCATCACCACCCCCCGGTCACGAAAACAGTAACGACTGGGCCCTTCTCGTCAGGGTTAAAATTCTTGTATTTCCCTTTTTCCCCCTTTACATTTTTTTCTTTCCTTTCCGGTTTGGGATTTGGCGCTGGAAAAAAGGCTTGGCGGGAGGTCCTTTATTTTTGTTTGCTTTTTTTTTTCTTTTTCCCTTTACGGTTTGCTTGTCTGGGAATTCTGGCATGGTATGACGCCATGTGGTATGACTTCATGAGGTTACGAATATGTATTATTAGTGAGCGTGGGTGGAAATTTATGTTCTGTTGACGATGGAAGTGGGTGAATTTGTGGGAGCGGGAGCGGGAGTGGGAGTAGGTAATGTGGAAAGTGGACAGTTTGGCATAGTTGTTGGCCGGCCCCAAAGCTGAGCAAAGCTAAAGGGAACCCAATAAGAATTATCAGACTAGTCTTTTATACAGGCTTCATTCCTCCAACTCATCTAACAAATAATAAATTAACAAACCAAGCTTTTAAAACCTTCCCCTCCATTTGTTTATCCATCCATCCATCCATCCACCTAGCAATCAATCCACCTCTTAATAAAACAAAAAAAAAAAAGCCCCCA
>Ga0307507_10002090_pt1 | contig 43191 bp, 21 predicted proteins | sample 7_EM_MG_FD_207223 | JGI IMG/M metagenome (GOLD analysis project Ga0307507, IMG submission 207223) | Populus trichocarpa ectomycorrhiza microbial communities from riparian zone in the Pacific Northwest, United States - 7_EM | ecosystem: Host-associated > Plants > Roots > Unclassified | place... | reverse complement strand
CCATCCCCTATATTCTATCTTTTTTTTAAATTTTTCCAAATATACTATACCCCCCCCCCCCCCCCCCCCCTTAGGGCCTATTAAAGGCGTAAGGGGGATTTATCTATTCTAACTACCTAATACTAAAGGCGAGCGGGATATGTATGTGTGTACTCTAGGTATCTTTTATACCTAGGCCCTAGTTGCTAGGCCCTCTTTAAGGGTTACTACTCTGTTAAGAGGAGATAAGGAAAACTATGGGTTGTAATCTGGGCTGCTAGGCAGTATTACGGCAGTAAAATGGTGGGTGACCGCATGCTCCGCGGGCGATCGCCCTAGGGGTTGGGAGGGGCCGTATATTTGCTCGCTCGTCTGCTCGTTCGCGTTCATTCGTTTATACGTTAATGTAAGGTCGTTGATGCTTTCTGTTAGGGGTCAGGGGATACTATTGAATGCTGTACATCCATGTTGGATTATATAGGTGCCTTGGGTAGGAGAATAGTGTAGTTAAATTATAGAGGGCTAATAGTAGTGGTTTTCGAGATCTTACTATCTGAAAAAATTTTACCACCGCCTATAACGCTCGCAACCACCACCAGGTCCTATCCGCACGTTATATAACGTCTCTGCGTTGGCTCTAAGTCTGAACTTTAAAGACCTAGGTTTATAGCCGTCACCACGTATAGGTGCAGAGTCCGATTTTAACGGCCAGCTTAGTTAAATATAGGGAGTCTTAGCAAGGCAAATCTAACTAATTAAATAACTTTAACTAGCAGTTAAAGTTTCTTAACACCCTTACGCCGCGTATATATACTACCTATCTCTCTATACGCAAAATTAAGACGCTCTTTCCCCTCCAATTTTTTTTCTTATTAAGATTTTTATAGGGTTTTATTAAGGCTTAAGTATATAAAGGATTAGGGACAATCCTTTTTAAAAGGGGGGGCATTCTTAGGTAAAACCTAAGTAGATAGTTATATAGCTATAAGGTATAGGCGACCCTAGGGCAACCTAAGGGTAACTCGCCCGTAAGGTATGTGCGCTATATATGCCTAGGGAAACCCCTTTCTTACCTTATATATAGACTCCTTTTTTTCCCTTAAGGATTTATCTGTCTATATAATATACTCTATTATTTTATTATTAAGCTCCCTATTTATATCCTTACCTTATAGTTAATTAGAGACTTACTATATTTATATTACGGTGTTATAATTAATATCGTTCTAATTAAATTTAACCATTATCTACTTCCTAAGTTATTAGTAGGTGGTATATATTACTAGACGCGTTATAGTTAAGCTCTTAGTATACGTTATATTAATTATTATCTAATTATAAGCTCTGCCTTTTCTATTTCTTTTCTACCTGCTTCTTAGGTCTTATCAGTTATTAAATAACTAATTTGACTTAGCAAGCCGAATAGGTTAGTAAGGTAGTAATTAATTCCGCGGATAACGCGCGTCCTTTAATTATTTAATAACCGCTATAATTATACGTCACAGCTCTCTTCACACGTTATTTAAGAATGCTATATTAAAACCCTCTATAGGTGTAGCTAGGCTTATAACCTATTAAAGCTGGTATTTAATAAGGTGTAGTAGAGGTATAAAAGAATTAATTGCGTATATTAAAATGCATAAATAAGATTGTTATTGTTAATGCTACTATTCTATAGGTAGATTTTGGTGGATTTTATACTCGCTTAGCTTATATAACTAGTATATATAACTACCCTATAACCTATTAGTCATAGACAATAACTAACACTATAAATACTTTAAAATAATTCTAACCTTTTCTTTCTTTATTATCCGCTTAACGGATACTCTAATTAGTATAGATAGGCGTCCGCTAGTTAACTAATATTATATTTATAGTAGAAGTAGGCAATTTAATTATTAGTATATTACCTGTTTAGCGGCGCTTTTTACTTAATATCGCGGGAGCTAATAGGGTAGATATATTTATTAATTATAGGGCTACTTCTGCGGATTAACTTCGTTAAAAAAAAAGGTAACTGCTTTATATATAAACAAAGTCAGATCGCTTAAAAAACGCTAGAAAAGTCTCTTAGACTATAGAATTAACTTTTTAACAAAAAAGGTTAGCGATATCCGCTTGCGGATATACGTATGTCCGCTAATTGATTCTATGGTCCGAGCTTGCTGAGGTAAGGTCTGAGCTTGCTCTGATCCGACTCCGGAAGAGACTCGGGAATTTCGGAACCGACCTCTAAACACTTTCATCCAATCCGACGATGCTCCATGCCGAGAGCAACTGCAGACGGCGTTCACTGTGCGTTGTCAACCAACACAGATCCATCTATTTTCGGATTGCTCCTATGACGCTTGTACTCGTCTGCGTTCCGACTTCCGCAATGTTTCATGTTGAAAGACCCCGTGCTTCTCCCAGCGCGCTTTTAAGCGGTTTCAATGCCACTCTTCGCTGAGTTCATCTTACTGCCACACACCCAAAGATGGGCTTCATACCCGATATTCCAGAGGATTCGCCATTTACACTGAATAATATACCTTTTGGTGTTATTTCGACCCCTGACAAGCCTGGAACTCGTTGCGCAACAGCAATTGGGGATTATGCGGTTGATCTGTGTTTGCTGAGTGAGCAGGGCTTCTTTAAAGAGAAATGGACAGCCGAAGCCCTGGCTCAGGCGAGTACTACGAGCCTACTTGTGTTTTAAAGAAGGCCGCTAATAAGATGTGCAGTCGAATCTCAGCGCTTTTGCAGGACTTCCGCGGCTAGATCGGACTGATGCTCGACAGGCCATCATCAATGGATTAAAGAGTGGTAGTATTCTTGAATCCTGTTTGATACCACTAAAAGAAGTAATGGTGCACCTGCCTCTTCCTATCCGAGGCTTCACCGACTTCTTCACATCACTTGAACACTGCCAAAATGTATGCTTTTATTCGGCCTTTCCCGCTTATGTCGTCTTATACTCATCCATGATTCTGTTAGTGTTCGCCAATGACCAATGGCAATATTGCAAAGAACTTTTTCTTGACTCCTTCAGCGTACAATGGAAGAGCTGCAAGTGTTCGACCGTCGCCACACCAAGTTCGGAGGCCCGAGGGTGTTTTCTGGAATGCTGAGAACGATCAAGCTATCTTTGGTGCCTCTCACCTGCTTGATTTTGAACTTGAAATGGGCTACATTGTCGCCAAAGAAATACCTTATGGCGAGAAACTTGCCATTGACAACGCACCAGAACATATTTTCGGCTTCGTCTTGCTAAATGACTGGTCAAGCAGAGATATTCAACGTTTTGAAATGGCGCCACTCGGCCCCTTCAATTCCAAAGCTTTTGCTACCACTATTTCTCCTTGGGTCATTACGTTAGATGCTCTAGATCCTTTTGCTTGTGGTTCGACGCACGAACACCGTCCGTTCGATCACCTCCGTTTCAACGACCCTAATCATTCCACATTCGACATTAAGCTTGCGGCTCGTCTTATCCGAGATGGCCGAACGTATCCGGTCTGTACAAGCAATCTCAAATACCTGTATTGGACACCTTACCAGCAAATCACCCATCAAGCATCATCCAGGTCCGGTCTGCAAACGGGAGACCTGATCGGCACTGGAACGATTTCTGGCAGTGGAACGGACGAGACTGGGAAAAAGTTCGAGCTGGGCTGTCTTTTCGAAGCAGTTCAGCAACCTAATCGTCTTGAATTTGGAAGTGGGCAGGGCTTGTTCTTGAAGGATGGAGATGAGTTGGTCTTAACGGGGTGGTGTGAAGATAAGAATGGCAAGCAAGTCCTAGGTTTTGGGGAGTGCAAAGGCAAAATCCTTCCTTGCTAGAGCTGAAAATTGCTTGTGCATCATTTCCAGGTCAACAATCATGAACTAGGGAGTAAAATCTAGATTATGCATTTTCAAGCCCATCCCAAAATGCATTGCAAAGACATGGTGAAGTATCTGATAATCTCCATAGATAATGGCAAAGAGAATATACCTTTCACCAGATCCACCACAGATCCAACCTCTGCAAACGACCATGCTGAATATTTATAGCTCCCTCAAATGCAGATCAAGCCGAATTTAAAATATTGTTTACATTTCTGGAGATACCTTTTGCCGAGGTTGATCCAAAGCCCACCCCACTTCCAATCCACAATCATGCACAGAAAATGCAAATGGCTACGCATATCCGACCAGTCTTGGCCTGCAGCAGGAATAATCCGAGGGTTGGCCTAATCGAACTCTCACCTTAGATCTGCGTTTGAATTCAAAAAAATTTGCTTTATGTTCAGTTGGTGCAATATCGACGCCAGAGGTCCTTTAGCAACGTTTGGAACGTCCCTGATCTATCCGAACCGATCATAGGATTCATTGAGACCTCCGGGATGGTCAACATTAGTGCCCGCAGCAGGAAACAGTTCTCGAGTTGTGATTCTTGCAGACTATCACGTGTCTCGTGCGACGCTTCAAAGAAGAGCAATTTAGTGGGCACTCCAGCTTGGAAGGATTCATGCTCTAGATGCGCTAAGAAAGGAAGGCGCTGCACATTTGATGTGAGAGTTTCCAAGGCTATAAAGCGACTACCATTCTTGGTATGCTTAGAAGTTAGAACTAACAACTCCGAATATCGTAGTGGATGAATACCCGGAAAAGAGGTCCGGTGAGAGATGAATGCTCAGCGACAGCCACCCCCACAGCGGGGTTTTCAGCAAATCCAAACCAGGCCGTAACGATAAATAGAGAAGTGGACATTACCCTTAGCCCTTTTTCAAATGCGACGTCAATCCACCAGGGTCTGTGGCAAATATATCAGCGGCACTTCGAAGCACTGTTTGGTATTTGGCTTGGGTTCAGTCCATGTCTAGATGGTTATGATCTAGGTTCATTTCGCTGCAGGCAATCGAGCTCCTCCTGCAATGACCCAACTAAGAGAAGAACGTATCCGAACACAATTTGCATCTCCCAATTATGCGTTGCTCTTGATAAATGGATATCCGAAGGACAGGGCGCACATCATTACGTCACAAACCGCCCGTCTGGGAGTAGAGACACTGATCCAAATGAAGAACAGCAAATCAATTTGTCTCTAGTGAAAGCCATCCACTGTTTTTCTGCCCGTTGGCTTTATTTACTGGACAGCGTTGCCATACAACGTACGCAACCTTTATGCTATGATACTTTGGCTCGGCAGTTTTGGCGTACTACACGCAGGGATATGCTCAAAGTTATAAACCAAACATCCTACCGTTCGGTACTCACATTATTACTCTTCGGAATGACGCCGCTTCCCGTCGGCCTGGATGAACAAGAAGAAGTTGATGGCCTGTCTGGCCAACTTTGCATGCAAATAGCGTTAGGTAAATTGCATGAGCTCCGCGCTCGCCAGAAAACATGCCAGTTTTCCGGGTTTAAAGTGTTACCAAGTGTAGGTCCAGGACCCTTAAATACCATCGCCGATGGAAACACCGCCATGGAGTTTATTGGAGCGGAGAGTGCGGCCTATTATGCCGGCATGATTTTCGATACCTCAGCATCCCTCACACTTAATTCTAGATCTTTGTTATCTTCAGGACTCTTGGGTTTTGATACAGAGCCAGTGTTTCGCCTAGTGAAAACACAATCACGAATTTTTCACGAAAATACAGAAGAATGGCGACAAAGTGATTTTGAGGTCTCTAACGAGAATACCTCTAGGATTACTGTTGCTGCAGGAACATGGAAATTATTCGTTTGGAAGATGATCGCTGTATTCAAGGAAGCATTAAGGGATGGATATGACGATGAGGTGGTTGGAAGAGTCTATACAGCCGTCCTTGACGCCATCAATCAATTTCGAATCACGTATCGCCCCCTAATGGCAGTCTGCGAGAGAGGCTTACAGTTTCTAGATTGGCGTCCAAAGTTTGAGTGGTGTAAGTAATCGTTCACTCCCAATATGACATAATAACTCCTGCTCTGAATACTCGCCCTTTCAACACTCGTCAGTAATCAATCACTGACCTAGTAGTAGATAACATTATGCTTCACTATCACATGGGTATTCTCATCCTCCTTGATGCAATTGAGGCAGCTGGCCGCACGGATCTGTTGCCAAAATTAGAAAAAACGAGAACGGAAAGCGAACAAGGTGTCATCAACACATTAAAATTCGGCTTGGAGGCGAGGTGCCCAGTTCAAGTGGGTCATAGAATGTCCAACGCTGTTACGCAAACTATTGCACCCTCAATCGCTAAAGGGACTGTATCTTTCATCGCCATTGATCCTTACTCCCACCACATAGTCGCCTCTACACAACTAGTTTCTAAGGCGATAATAAGAGAGTACAGAACAGGAAGGGTTGGGACAGACGCCTTTGTAAACCTGCGGGAAACCTTGGTTACTGCGCTACAACACCTTCCGGACTGCTCTAGATCTGTCCAAATAGCCAGGGAGCAGTTGCGCAGAACGATGTTTGAGGCGACACAACGGCTGAGTGATAATGGTTATCCGCAAACAAGTCTCAACATTCGTACGAGCCTGTGCGACGATTTTTTCACTGACACTAGCCATGACCAGGAGCATATTATTGAGCGAGGCACTCTATTACCCGACCGCGCTACTGATCTAAAGCGGTTGCAAGAATTAATCACAGAGATCAATACCGCAGGCTTGAATGAACTGAGCTATTGAGGACCTTTCAATCGGCTCGCATCATCAGTTCTGGAAAAATTGAACTGCTTTGCTAATTTGGGATCTCAAATTACTTCTGGAATGCAGTCGGATCCGACATTCACTACCCCGCACGTACCGCTAAGCCAAAGGAGGCAGGCCACGAAGTACAAGCCTCGTCATGTGGCATAGCTGCAGCACACAGGTATGGCAGAACCGTTGGGACGGTGACGAAGGCTACAAGGACATGTTTCTGCGCCACAATTATCCTGTCTACTTGTGGGATGGGCCCTGGGTTGGGCGTGCCAACTGGAACTGCAAGCCGATCAACTACGTGCCGGCCTACCGGGACCAGGGTAACTTTGTTATATGGAACATCGGGTCCTCATGAAAATTGGTGGCCGGACGAACAGTTCCTGATCAGAATGGACTATGCCAACCAGCAACCAGCGCTCGCTACGACGAGTTCGACACTGCTGAGAACGTTCAGCTTAGTCGGATGCAGCAGCTGACTCGGGCAAACTTGGTAACGGTATCGTGCGCCTCACCAACTCTGCAGGCGGACTGCGCGCGATGATAAAGACAACTAAGAGCAAGTTGGACAATACCAAGGGCATCGCCAACAACGCGAGTATTACACTTGACACGGGCGGCTTCGGACCTTTCGTGGTCCCACTCAAGGACTTTTAGAAGCTATCGAATCTTACGGCGATACAGTTTGTATGGGGCGAACATATGTTCAGCAATCACGGCTCGCCGCGAAACTCATTAACAGGTACGGTGGGAATGTAGAAGTTCTCATGCTAAGGAACGACGCGGGTCTCAAAGGCAGCATGCATATGCCGTTTACGGATATCGACAACGACAAGGTCGCAGCTCTTCTAGACAAATTCCTGGAGAAGAACAAGCTGAACTCCAATGCGGAGGACCTAGCAACTGACGTGATCACTGATTACGCGAAAAGGTTCTGGTATCTTTATCGATTGCATTCTTCATGCATTACTACTGATAAGATAACTGTGAAAATAAGTCTTATCTATGTTAGGGTAGCGGTTTATAGCCTCGAAATTTATCTCGTTCTCTAAATTAATTTAAGGCCTCTAGTAGTCAGAAGGTAGATTAGAAGGTTATCCTGCAATATTACAATGTGATCTACAGATTTACTGCTTGAGTCTTTAGAGATTTTTTACTTTGCAACTGAAGGTAAGAACTTGATAATAAAAGTTACATCTAGGATGGAGATTGTCATATCCTCAAGATTGAGATTCGGCGCAGGTATTCTACCAAGCCCACCCATTTTAAGCACCTTTACTTTTCCCTTCGTCATGTCACATCTTGTCCGTAGATCGTAGTGCATAGCCTGCAATAGGAAGCTTCGCGTTCTTACGCTATGCAACTATCTGCTGAATGAGAATAGAGAGATAACCAGCTTGGAGTACACCTCTTGTGGGGCCATTGGGAGGTACGACTGTGAGCCTGGCTTGGGCTATTGTGTCGCCCACAGCCCACTTTTCTGGCTCTCTACTACGCGGCTGCCTCAACCCTTTCTTCATGTCGGCGGGAATCGCTAGATTCATAGAGGCGTCCAGCTCAAAATATATCCTTTTTGATTATGCAGGTGGAATCAAGCTTGTTTGTTAAGCAGCTCTGGTAGTTATCTCAGAGATACATCAACTTCTTTGGAGAATCCCAAATTAATATTTAACTACCGTGACACATTATATGGTTGTTGTACGAGGCCTCGTTTCGCTCTGACGCCGTCTTGTGCTCCGATGAAAAATGTCGTTATTGGCTCCATTGAACCCTCTTTTAAAGACATGCAAAAACAACTAATGGCAAGAATGTTCTGATGTCTTCCAAGGTTGTCTTTGCTTGATACTCTCCAGGACTTCCCTCGCCGATGGTCGACTCTCGCGATCCTCTTTGAGCATCGACTTAACGCAAGCTTGATACATTGCCGATGGCATACCCATTGCGCCCTCAAACCATCGCTCCGTACGTCGAGTCACACGACTATACAACAGCACTCCTCTCGCACTTTCTGTTGCAGATTGTGCATTTTCGATCGGGGTGCTGGGTTTCAGCAAGCAGAAGTCATGAAAATCCTGCACTTTCCGCCCGTCTAGAACGGTTAGCATCTCCATAAACACACAGCCCAGAGAGAAGATGTCCGTCCCCAACCCATGACGCTTGTAGGACTCCTCATGTGGAGCCCTAACTGTTTCCGGCGCAGCATACATTAACGAAATCCTGGCCGGTGTCTCAGTAGACGTCGTCCGGCCAATCTTGAACGGACTCGACGAGCTGAAGTCCGTAAAGTATATATCCGCTCCCCGGTGCACGATGTTAGAAGGCTTGATATCCTGATGCCTTATGCCTTTGCAGTGCATATACGCCAAGGCGGACGCAAGACACTGGAACCACTTTTTCAGCCAGGTCAATTCCTTAAAGTTCTCCGAATTGGCCAAAAGACGGCTATGCCGCGGCTGTCTGGATTGCTTCTCGCCCACCATGTCCAGGAATGCGCTAAGGTCATTATCGCCAACAGGCGACATAAGGAGTGAATAGAAGTGTCGGCCAGTAGGAAGGCCTTCTTGGTAGGTGCCTAGGATTCTAACAATATGCGTATGCGTAAGAGACTTAAGGACTGCGGCCTCTTGCTGTACGATCTTGAGGCGTTGTGCGCGGGTGGAGTAGGGTATTTGGACCCGTTTGCGCACGAAAGACTCTTTTGACGGTGAGGTACGCACTTCTTCAACTATTCCCAAGGAGCCATGTCCGAGACTACTTATGACTTCGAATGGGACTTTGCTAGAATCAGAGTAGGTCCGGTGATCCGCTTCTATCCCGTATAGCCCTGCCATGACGTTGGAGCAAGACAGGGGAGATTTTGTATGCGCAGATTGCTGCCCCCTTGAATTTATGCATGGGAGATCTTCATCGCCTATAGAGTTATCTCCAGCACGTCCATGGCATGCTTCATTCTGGGTGTGTGCTGCTTTCAGGGCCTTAGGGTCCGTTGTTCGTCGCCGCTGCGCAAAATCCGAACGCACCCTGATGGGCAGAATAGTGTCTCCAACACGTACCGCAGGCACGCTCCGCCGGGCTCTCGATCGCCACACAGTTGACTGTAAAGACTCCTGCATTTGAAGCTCTCGACGCTGAAGCATTTCTGCCTGAAATTCCGTAAGGGCGGGATATACTGGCGAAGGTTGGAGCGTAGTCTGAGTGCTGCTGCATCGGTGGAATTCATCAATCCCGGCTTGGCCCCATTGACTATCATTACCGTCGTGCCCCGCCGTAGCGTATAAGTTCAGCTCGTCCATGTCCTCGTAATCGCAAACGAGCTGCTCCATGAAAGCAGAGAATGGAGTCCCTGGCACGCCTATGGAACTGTTAGCGCATTCCCCGGCATGCTTGATAAATTCTCCATTACTGTTATATAGTTCGTTGTCCGCATAGTAGTTGGTTGCATCGCTGATGTTGAGGGGATGTAATCGTACTTTTTCCGGTTTTGCTGTGAGACGATAGCGCGCCGTATACGCGTTTTCGCTAATATACCGAAGCGGACTGAGCACTGAGGAAACGGTCATCGCTGCTGCGCGGAATTCGATCCTTCGGAGTCTATCAAGTGGAGTCTAAAGCATGCTGTGCCTCAATGGGGAGATTAGGGTAGTAACGCGAGTGCGGTTGCTCTCTGGAAAGCCACAATGTTTCCAAGGGATACCGCAATACAGGCCTATCCGAATGCGACCAGCGTAATTCGGTGGGAAGGCGACGAGAACCTAAGGTGTCATCTTGGTGGGATTGATGTTATCTTAAACGTGTTGCACAGCCCCCGTCATCGATGCTAGGTCACCTACAACTCAGCCCCGATGGGACTGAGCTAAGGAGAAACGGGTGAAACTGAAAAGCGGTCGGTCTGACTCTATGCAGCTTCTTTATTATTAGGACCTGAAAACATAATTTTAGTAATATTTAACAGTTAATGGCTGTCTAGAACTGCTTTATTCTTGCGAGAGTATAACGTGCCAGGTAAAAGATTTTGGTGTTGCTCGAATTTTCGTAAAGTCCACCAAGCTTGCGAGAGACCCACCGTGCCACCGTGCGTGTCACCAATTTAGGCCCGGTTCAGCAAGGATCCTATGGAAACCTACTGTACAGTACGCCGTCGCCATAAATCCAATCTACCAGCCCCACTTTGTCCAAAAGACGCATGCATACTCCGTAGCTGTCCAGTTTGGTGAAGTTTGTGTAGGTCTCATAGACCCGCATAGACGCCCATAATCATTAAAAGTGGCTTATTTCCGATTTGTGCGCTTAACTTACCTTGGTATAGCTTTAAGATACGCTTAGATCTATGTGAAGGCTTGGAAAAACCCCAGATCTAGCTTAAAATAGTAATAGCTTGATATAAATTTAGCATAGCTCTCCTAGGGCTCTGCAGCCGTGGGTGTAGAATTTATTAGTTATGGCCAGTCATTCTTACCCCGCAGCACTTCTAATGACATTTCGTAAGCCCAAAACTCTAAAATATCATGACCTTATCCCATGCAACGTTGATGTCCTGTAACACCAGAATCAGAGCTGCGCAGAAGCTTCGCAGATAATATAGATTGATATAATTATTAATTAATCAACCACCATGCCATCTAATCGTGCCTTTCTTGATCCGGATATCGTCCAACCTACCAAATACGTCGTTCCTCCCCGTGTAGCAAAAGAACTATCTCCGGAGCCTTGGCAGCTGCCCAAATTCGAGCCCTCCGTCAGAGCTTATATTCCTCATCACGGCTCTAAGTAAATCGCTCTTCATATTCCATTCTTGTATAATAAACCGAACGCATAATCTAGAAGCAATTTAAATGAGTGAACGGATAGATCGTCCATATATATTTAACCTTTTAAATCCGAATTGTACAGCGTCACCCCGACATTCGCTTAAAAATTGGAACAAACCCGCAACCACTCCCACATCAATCATCCCACTTTCAACTCCAGGCTCAAATCAAATACCTAAATACATTGTATAAAGACACTACTCCAAGAAAACACATAACCATCCAGAGCCTTGCCTCCCAAAATCATTAAAAGTCATGTACCTTCATGTTATTTGCAACGGAGCCTCATTCCATTCCTGCCCCCCCGCTGACATTTCCATCCAAACCGCCTTCCATGGTCTGCCCCTGAGCACAAATCCTGCCTCTCGCACCGCTATCACCATCCAGCAGCCCAACACCATTTAAGCCTACTGGATCGTCCGGCCCTGCAGCAGTCCCGCCGCCACCTCCACCAATTCCACCGAGACTGAAGTTGTAACCGTCCCTGGCAAAGATTCCCCCGTCATCCCCTAGTGTTGGTGGCTCCATATTGAATGGCAAGAACCACGCCGTACTGGGGTCCGTAAAAAATCCGTTGTTCAAGCCTCCAGTAGTTAGATCCAAATTCCAGAACCCATTGTTCGGAGGGGGGGACATGTCCGGGAAGGCCGAAAAGTCAAGTTGAGGCATGAGAGAGGACGGTGATGTGGAGAGGAGGGAAAGATCGGGTTGCGCTCCCGTATTAAAATCAGGCGGGAAGGAGGATCGGGGAGGCGGTTGAAGTTGCTGAGTGCTGCTGCTAAAGTAAGCTGTATCGAATGGAGAGGTGTCCATAGATTCGTGAGAGATGGGGATGCGGTTTATTTGGTTTTTCTGTGAATGTTGTTGGAGACGCATTTGGGCGGCCTGCGGTTGCTGGAAGGGATTTGTATCGTTTGAGATATTTGCAGGTAGGAGATCATGTTTTGAAGTTGATTTAGCATGTTTATTCTTCTTCGTAATCTTACGTTGATGTTCTGCTCTTGACGGTGGAGATAGGCTTGCGAAAAATTCTTCGACGCTTTGGAGATCAGACTTCTGACCCAGCACAGAATCGGTACCTTGTTCCTTCTTCATATCTGCAGCAGGGTCTTCGTAGTCGGTATTCGAAACGCCATGAGGATATCGATCAAACCAATCTCCATACTGAAAAATGCTCGCTTGTCCACCACTAGAACTAGTCGCAGAAGCTCCACGCAGCACAGCATCTGCATGCTGGCGGTAAAGTTCTTTGAGTTTCTCGGAAATGTAGTGAAACATCCCCCAGTATTTTTTCATCTTGCTAAGGTATTTGACATTATAAGCAAGATATTTCTTGGATTGAGCCTCAAGTTTCGGGTTCTTTGAAAATACACCATGAACATGAACAGTACTGGAGAAAAAAGCACAGTACCCCGTGAAAGGGGCTACGACATTGTAGTCCATTGACTCGTTAACCAAAATGGATATCTGATTGGCAGCATCAAGCGCAGAGCGCGCTGCTTCAGTAAGAAACTCGTGGGGCATGTCTTTGGGTGGTCGGCTCCCGGCAGTAAAAGGTAAAGCAAAGCGGTTCATGAAGAGAATTATTTGCTGGTATAATATATGCAGATATAGGAACTGGTTCGCTGTTTTCTCAATGACATGGCTTTGGAGGTTCTCGTCACTATAGTGTAATGATGGGGGCAACGATTCTTTAAATTGATGAGTCCGGCTCTTAATATCGTGAAAGGTTGTCTGGGGAGACCATATTGGGTGGGGCTCCTTCTCTTTCCCTCCAAGATTCATAAATTTGATTAGATGACCCCATATGGTCATAAGCCTAATGAGATACGCGGCCACGCCCATATTTTCTTTGGGATCAGACAACCGTCCAGTCTCGGGTGAAACAGGATTTGGCACGTCACCGTCAAGGTCTTCCGTCGGCCCAGGAATTTCGTTGATAAAAAAGGGTTCTTTTATAGGCAATTGTGCTTTAATGAATTGTTCGTTTACGAAAAGTGGCCGGTCTGTCCCAGATGAGTTGAATCGATCCATCAAAAAACATGACCACATGGTTCGCCGTCGTATTTCCCGATCGATAAAACTTAACTGCTTTCTTTCCCCCTTGTCACCACCAGTCGGATCGTAGTCGAGATCTTTATGAAGTTGCAGGGCGTATGCCATTCTTTGGGCCATACCGCCAAACATCCAACTTCGTCCTCCTTGACATGTTCCGAATTCATGCAGACCAAGCAGGAGATACACAATAAGAATCGTTATGTTCGGCGTGTCGTACCGTTTAAGCGCAATCTCACGCGCTTTTTCAGCCCAGGTTTCCCCTCGAAGAAACGCCGGCTCTGTTCGAAGTTGGGGATGTGTAGAGAACCTTGCCGAGATAGCACAAATAGCTAATATTAATACCGGTGGAACATCTCCAACGGCTAATCTGCGCATGAAGCTCGGTTTATGGAGAAGAGGGTAGCTCTGCCCGTAAACATAATCAAAATATACTTCGGCCAGATGCCCCTGCATCTCTCTGGTTGGTAGGCTTTTGGCGCCTTCTGTGAGGAGTTTGCTCTCTTCGGCGTCCAGCGTTTTTGATGCTGAAGAGCTGCCTTCGTTGGAGTTCGTAGATTTCGATTTCGACCAATCGTCCAGATCACCCCCGAAAGCTTCGTCCGCGGCTCTTTTCCTAGAGCTTGTGGATTTCGACGGGGCTCCCGGAAGGGCTGGCTTCACGACAGACCTCTCCAGAGTTGACACAGAACCGAGAGTTTCTTTAGATATAAGCTTGATAACCCGATCCTCCATTCGCTTCAGCCTCTTGTCGAGCATGGCCATATAGTCCGTCCTGGGTGCAGCCTTCCGCGTGGTGACTTTGTAGACACAGGGTATCCGTGACCGCAAGCAGTGTTTGCACGCCGGCTTCTCGCCGGAGCATCGAATCTTTTTCCTCCGGCATGCAATGCAGGCCAGTGGCAATCGCTTCCGCTCTTTACCTGCCTTGGTTTTCATCTCGCTCCACGGCGGCGGGTCTCCTTTATCATCCCTCTTCGACGTTGTCGATTCGTCTACTTGATCTCCGCTCACACCATCATCCACTTTCATTGCTATTGTCGATCCGTTACCCGTTGTGTCGCCAGCTCCCAACAGGCCTAACCCCTGTCCGCTATCAGGACTTGTGTTGGTGTCTAGCCCATCCCCAAGAGGGTTGAAATCTCCCGTGCTGCTGATACTCAATCGGTGGGGTTGTGCAGAAGATGTGGAATTATGGCCTTCGGAGAGGTTCGATACGGATCCGCCCTGTGGGTTGTAAGAGCCGTTCTGGATCGTTGGGGAGGTCAATTGGGTGCGATCGTAGGTCGTGTTAAATACTTGGAAGTCACGCGGACCGTTTGGAAAGCTCATTGGGAAATCTGAGAAGGTCGAAATCATCGACGAGCTGCCCCCAGCTCCGATTGAAGGCGACTGAGATGCTTGCAGCAGGGCTTCCATCCGTTGGTTTCGCAAATCCCGCATCGCATAGTCACTGAGGCTGGGGGGATCACTCGGCGATTGATCTGCCAGAGTGCTGTTATCGTATTTCGGTATAGTGTGTTGATAATTTGCCGCCATGGTGACCATTCATTGATCACCCAGGCTCTCCCACAACCAACCGCGCTCACGGCGCTGTCTCCAGACCAATGGCAAAAGGTACAAGGGATTGTATTGTGTCTAGGAAAATCAAAGGCGAGGCTTTGCATGTTATGGAGAAGATAGGCAGGCCATAGGCATTATCGTGCGTGCGTAAGCTGGTGGATGCTCCGCTGCGGCAACAATTGTATCAAGCCCAAAGAATGCGGCTGCAACCACAAGAAACAGTAGTAATTTGGATATTAATAAAACTTGTAAAGGTTCCGGATTCTTGATGCGACAGAAGAATGAGCGAGTAGAAGCAGAATATACCAGGCGTCCCGTGCGGAGAAGAGCAGCGAGTTAGGACGCACAAGTGCGGAGAGCGATAGGCGAGGGTGGGTTGAGCGTAGTGGCTGGGGTAGCAAATCTGACGCAAGAGGAGGCAGTCTGCTGGTCAAAGTCGTCAGAAAGCCGCCCGAGGTTTAAGGTTCACGGTTGCAGACAGGTCCCGCTAGGTCGGTCGCCCAGGTCCACCCCACAAAAGCCCAAAATTGTGCCGGATTGAGCCAGAGATTGACGCCACATCAGCCAGAAAGAAGGCTTACTAAGCATGCAAACACTGCAAACATCGCTTGATCAAGGCCAGCACTAATCATACACCCCTAAATGATACACGTACTGTGGTGTCAAGGGTAAGTTTTGTGCAAGTCCCTTACAAATTATTGGAGTCTTGGCACAAAACTTACCCTTGATACCACAGTACACCGCAATTGATACGCATACACCCCCTACCTCATTTGGTTTAGACGCTTCCTCATTAAGTTAGAATATCACGTGCGTTTGACTTGTTTGCGCCTGCATTGCGAAAATCAAAGTGCGCGCGACACCACGATTAAGTCTTAATTTTAGTTATAGTACAAGTAGTAGAGTCTAAATTAGATTTGGGACGCGCCAAAGGAGCCATTAATTGGATTGCGTAGTGCTTTTGAGGCGTCGCGCGAACTAATTTAGGTGTTGCCACCTCTGCCTCCGCGCCCACACCCGCGCCCGCGCCTGCGCTCAGTGGGAGTCTGGCCAGTATTTCGCTTAAATGCTGAGGGCTCTCTACAGTAAATCTGTTAACGCAATTGGCAATTATAGAGCTAGTTATAGAGCCAATTGGTCGACCGCGGCGATGCTCTACAATTGCAGGCTCTTGGATGCAGAGTTAAGGCAAATGCAAGGTGCTAATTTGGATGGGCGCGTACTTTGATTTTCGCGATGCAGGCGCAAACAAGTCAAACGCACGTGATGTTCTAACTTAATGAGGTAGGGGGTGTATGATTAGTGCTGGCCTAAACATATTGTACTGAGATTGAATATTGAATGCAAATATTCAATATTTAGTAAATGCTAAACAATATAGAATATGGGTGGAAGTACTGGAGGATAGCATGTCACGCAGACTTTTATTTCTTTGGAAAGATATTTTCATAAGAGCTTTCTCATAAAAGCTTTCTCATAAAAGCTTTCTCATAAAAGTTTTCTAACCGATAAAACTGGAACGGATGAACAACCACTATCAGTAGAATATCTCCCGGTATGAACTGTGGTCAGAATCCTTGTATTCATCTATGAGTACATAAAGCGAAAAGGGCTATCGTCGATATTCGTTCAAGCAATAAGGCTTTCTCCATTATTTCATTAAGACACCTGTGTAGAGCCTAAGTATTCCGCAACCCTGCACGTGTTGTACCGATCTCCAAGCACCGATATCTCTCCGAGGGGTTCATGAAGCGTGGATGCGAAGAGTATACTAATACATTTAACATTACTTCTCAGTCTTCCAAAGCTGCTTTACTTACATGCAGGATTTCAAGCGACTATATTCGGTATCAATCTCTCAGTCGTCTAAGCTGCCTCCGCCTCCTTCTCCACGCTTCGAACTGGCTCGGCTTCCGGCTCCGGCTCGGCCTCGCGTTTTTCAGCCGGCTCAGCTGCGACTTCGAGGTTGCGACTATACTTTCCGTATGACTGGTAGGTTCCATATTTACCATAGTTGCCGTAGTTGCCATAGTTGCCATATCCTGGTTTCGCCTCTGGCTCTGGTTCGGCCTCGCGTTTCTCGACCGGCGCGGCTGCCTCTTCAATGTTACGGCTGTACTTTCCATAACTCTGATAAGTTCCATATTTGCCATAATTTCCGTAGCTTCCGTAGCCTGGTTTGGCCTCGGGCTCGGCCTCTCTTGCTACGATAGCATCATCCGCGATGGGAGCAGCTACCACTGCGGTCACTGAGCCAAGTGCCAAGAGAGCAAGGAAATTGCGAGCGAAAAACATAATGGCAAAGGTATAAAGAGATATTGTAGTAAACAAAGGGGGTATCTGAATGTGAACAAGATAACGAGGGGCTCCCAACAGGTTTATTAGAGCTAGAAGGGATATTACTGTAGCCTTAAGAACGCACGGGAGGAGAGCTACTTAATCATGAGCAGCGCAAGCGGGGATCTCACGGGTAGTAACAGGCAAATACAAGCAGAGGTACGAGAGTCTGAAATGCCTTAGCTCAAACACTAATCAGATAAGGCTGCGTGATCCATGCCATCTTGGGCTCATGTCACCCAACGTAGACATTCGAGGCTTGTTAGTATCTCAAGTGCATTATTGGGAGTGACATTGACCAATCAAGGCAAAGTGATGGCATTTTCAATAGGTATGAAGGCCGTTTCTTGCAGGACGAAGTCTCGAAGACCTAGGGTAGCGTCGGTCATGAGCTCTCAATCAACCCTGTACCTCTCCTGGAAATCAGATATGCATAACGCCGAGTCGAAACACAAAGGGTTGATCAGCAACGCATGTTCGCTTATGCTCGAGCGATGGCTGTCTAATTGTCATGGCGGTATTTACGGTCAGCTTGGAAGCATTCGGTGCAACAGCAATCCGACAAAAAGGATACACAAAACGGGAGACACGGCTGCTCCGGAGAAGTGCGTTAGTTTCGGGGCGACATTAAAGTTGTTACGTGGATCATAACGTATGAGAAGCCTCCACGTTCATATGTGAGTGGTGACACTGGGAAAAGTTCCAAATGGGGAAGGAAGAAGGAGCGAGGAGAGGGAGAAGTCAGTGTCGCTGCCCGCCTTGCAGGTCCACAGGTGCTTCTTTTTTTTCGCAGCGAGATATCAGCTAAATTTAGGGGCCATTCGGTTGCAACTTCAGAACAGAATAACTTAGTCTCTCTTGGCATTCGCTAGTCCCATTTTCAACCAAGACTAGAGCCCATGGTGACCATCTTAGTTCCGCCACACGAGATGCAGGCCACCTAGTGCCGCTAGGGCTGAAGCTCCGTGCTACTCTGGGGTAGGGCTGGCGAGCAACTGAGCGCCTCCATAATTGCTTGTTGGCTGCAGAGGTGGGGTATGAGAACATCATTCCAGCCAAGTTTAGTCCCGACCTGAGCGGGAAGCACCAACCTATCCCATGCAACGGTAGCGTCCAACCATCAAGCGATCCATGCACTAGCAAAATAACCATTGGGCATCCTAACATAATCCGATTGGTTCTATTGGGTGGGATCTTATCGATAACCATAAGACGAATTGTACCGTTGCAAGGGATACATGGCGTGCTCGGCTCGCCACATGTTTCTTCCCTTTAGGGTTGACGATGGGTAAAACGAAGTCTGAGATACATGTACTTCGTAATACTGTCTCATTCCTAATTGTCCTCCCGCCACACTCCAATAATCGCCCTGCTTGCCGAGGCCGCATCAGTAAGCTAACCTGCTGCATCAGCGGCGGCGGGCTGGACCAAGCATCCAAACATGTCGCCCGCCTGACACCATAGATGCTCTCGTTCCACCTACGCCCATGCCATGCTCTGCTCGAGTCACGACATGCATACAGTGCCAATGTCACATCACCACTTCCCAACTGGTTCAAGAGGGATTTTAGGGCTTTGCCAAAGCTACTTCGAGCAATACGAGCTTAGGACACCATCTACCCTCTCAATCAGGGTCCAGCCTCTACCCGCCAAATCCTTTGTTCGCTATTTTCTTGTCTTGCTGTAACCTCTACCTAGTAGAAACTAGAACTGCTGTCTTTTCTCTAGAGTTTGTTCGCAACTACAATTCAAATTGGTTCTCCATCGTTTCCGCCAAGTTGCTGTCGTCCTTCGTTCCTCTTCTAATATTCTTCCCCCGCACTACTACATACCACTATTAACTTACCCTTCGATCAAAGTGTATTACGTGTCTTATGGATCATTATGTTTGGCCGTCTAGTCAATAAGCCCATTAGATTTACACCCCTTTCCCAAAAAGACGACAGCGAAGCCCCTCTCTCTAGCAGGTCCTCCCTTGACACTGTACATCCTCTCCGAACCCGCGTCCCATCATGGTGCGCAATCTCCGCCCTCGTAATCACATCGTCTTGTCTGACGGGTCTTCTGGGCATGTGGGCTGGCGCTCATTGGCTCCTAAACCCGGATAAGTTTTGTATTAGGTATACATCACAGTATTGTGAGTATAAGGTCTTGCGAGCTTTGCTTCAACATCATACTAATATCTTAACCAGCACCAATCTTGAAAGAGTCGGACCTGGGCTACGAAGTTATCCGCTTCAATGGATCATTACTGAAGGCAAACGTCTTCCGGCAACCCGCTGGACCAGAAGTCGACGCTGCATGGGAATCTCTGGGTGTAGATTGTAAGAACTTCCATCTTCAGCATAATGAGTTGAATTCCCTCCTTAACGACTACTGACTTTATATCTTACTAAAGATCGTAGTGTGGCAATTCCACCAGATCAAGCAGCCCAATCAGGCATCCTGCCCGACCAGGTCAAGGTCAGTCGGAAGTATGGGGGAGGCTTTGTTGCAAATGTGGAAGGATTGCACCAACTGCATTGTTTGGTAAGAAATTATCTGATCATCCAAATGTCTGTCGTTGAGTGAATATCTCACTGACGCGGGTCTGCTTTTAGAATCTTCTGCGGAAGTCTTTATATTACAACTTTGACCATTACCATGCCCTTGGCAAAGGTCCATTTGCAAACTCAGACCACGTCCTCCGGTATCACGTCAGTAAGTAAAATATTTCTCAATTGCCAGCCTCATACATTATCGGATTAGTTCTCTTCTCTTGGATATCTTCTAATCTCCTGATCTTCCAGCCCACTGCCTCGACATAATTCGACAAAAACTCATGTGTAGCATCGATATTGGTGTTTTGGGACAGGTCTGGTTCCAACCACCCTCTTCCCCTTTTGCAGAGCCTTACGTCGACTTCAATACCTGGCATAAATGTCGGAATTTTGACGCCGTAAGAGCATGGGCGGAGGCTCACCAAATTCCGCCACCGGAGGCGGTCAATATGGAGGAATTCTATGAGGAGCCCAAGGAAGGCGATACAATTTATAGTGTTATCCCATGAAGAAAATGGAGCTGTACATAGCAAATCTCAAGAAATTTCAGTGACACTATTACAGGGCATGAAACAGTGAGGTTTGGTCGAAACATAGTTGTAACAGTCCTTAGGATGTGTGGTGGCTCATTACTATCTCACATTCTTCTCTTATTGTAAACTTCGATGAGATCTCCGATACTTTGAAGCGGCTATACCACTGCCAATCTTTATCCAAGGCGAACGAGACACGATGCGAATTGTTTTGGGTATAGTTGTGCAGGGGATGAACTTGAGGAAACAAGTGAGCTTGACGTCTGTGCGTGCTGAGAACCTTTCGCATGAAATTATATGCATTTCCAAATAATATTATATGTCACTCTCTCTCTGCAGGCACGCTGCTAGGACGACACGCAGTCTCCTAAAGGGACCTTTCCCTTTCCTTTGCGGAAATTCCCGGGGGCGCTATGCATACGCCTGAGGGTTCAGATAAGATTTAGCAACTAGTCAAATATGAAGCAGTGCCTGAGCGTTGCAGAAGTCATTGCTCACCTTGAGAAGTAACCGTGACCGAAGGCTGGGAGCCGCGACTCCAGACTCCACGCAATTGCAAGGGCTGTTCTTCAGCGCCTGTCACGCATATATTGACGCCAGAAACAGTACCACTGCTTCAAGCACACATTCCTTGCCGTGTTTCACGGAACTATCAGTTCTGCCGAGGCTTCACAACTCCATCATGTACGATGTAGTACACCACAGTACTGTCCTCATCAACCGTTGCCAACACGACCCTCTTTGTTTGTCTCCATTTGTTCTCCTTATCCCCTTTGCCGCTCTCTTCCCCACTCACATCCCCGACGTTGTTTTCATCGTTTGCCGGCACAATCTCTAGGCCATCAAAGACCTCTGCCAGGCGTCTCAAACTCCACTTCTCGTTCAACCTTGCCGGGAGTACCCATTCTCTCTCAGAAACAGCTATCACTACTGCATCTCCATTGTCCGCATTTGCTCCCGAGTCCCTTGCAGCCTTCCTCCTCTTCTCTGCCTCTTTTAGCAGTTCAATCTGCTCATCCGGGTGAATGTAGAGTCGATGTGGCGGAAGCCCAGAGAGCAGCAGGCGCGGGAGAGGCACGTGGTTTAGAGCAGAGTGTGTGTGGATACGGAGTGCGGTCCAGCCATGTTGGTATTGGAGGTTGTGTTGGATCTGGAGAGCTAGATGATGGAGATGTGCAGGGTGGGAGTCTGGTGGGGTTTGAGAATTCAGAAGAGTTGTAAGGGCTGATGGAGCTGGTGCTCTTGATGGCGTTTCCATTGCCATCTAAGGCTTGAGGATCTTATATTCTAATATTAAGAAATGGCAAGTAATTCCGCTTCAATCGCTACGTTTGTGTAAATAATTTCAAAGTCAGACCTCGAGTAGCCCTAATATGCTGACTAAGATAGCTTGGCAGCCTCTTTAGGTAGTCGCGGTAGTATCCCTTCGTGTGGCATTTGGCACTTTTTCGTATTGGGCGCTTTGGGCGCTTCTGCTTGGGTTAGCATGCTGCAGGCATCCTAGCTAGCGTTGTTTTCTAAGCAAGCCCCACCAAAACACCTCAATATTGCGATGCCGACGAAATACTACCTAAGGCCACCACCACAAACACACTAAATATATATTTTTTGAGGAAGTTAAGCAAGAAGTCGTAATATATAACATCATGACTGTACGTTCCTGTCCTTCCTCCATTAACCAGCTGCTAATTATATAGGAAAAGCCTTTAGAGTCCTCCCCCAAATCCTTACTACCTATATATTTTATACGTGTTCTTAACGTTAATAAGGATAAGCCAGTAGAGGATTAGCTTAAGGTTATAAGGGAGGACGTGTTATATACGTTAAATAAGGTGGATTAGATACTGCAGGTAATAGAACGGTTCAATTAGCGATTGTTTAGTATGGAGGCGCGTTTAAAGGCAGTAGAGGAGGGCTTAAGGATAGACGCTGTGGTAAAAGCTTAATTAGCTTTAGAGTCTCAATATTAGAGGCGTAAGGAAGTAAAGGATCAAAAATAGTTACCTAATTATCGCCTACTAAATGAAAGTCGTTAAAGCACTATAGGCATAGAGAAAGCCTACAAACCTCGCATTCATATTGTTAGCGACTCAGTCAATCGAGGCACGAGCACGGCAAGAGGGACGCGCAAGCCTGTACAATTGGTAGTCTATAAACGAGAATCCAAAGCTAGAGAAAGGAAAGGAAAGGAAGGGTAGCGCCGCTCGAGGTTTTATACGGTCGTCTGGTCACGTGGACTGCGACTGTCTGAAACAGTAAGAAACTGTCTGCGATTGTCCGCCACAATCCACCGTTTTCCACCAGCGCCGTAACACATATACTGTTCGCCTTATCTTTACTATAAGCTTCCTCGCGTACTTCTATCTACACATCTAGCACATTAGTAAGCTCTTATGGCCTTGCTTCTTCATATAGCTATTAATATAGCAGTAAGTTCGCGTTTTACACCATTAAATCATAGGTAGTGGGGTTTTGGCAGTAACGTAAGTATTTTTTTAATTTGTTCTATTTTAATAACTAGGCCCAATACTAGGTTTATACTGCCCGTGATTTAGCAATATTAAACAAAGAAGACGCTCAGTATCTTCCTTATTTAGGCCTATCCGCCAACTACCCATAATAACAAGGTTCCATGCCAATTGTACGCGGAAGTGGCGATGGGTTTAAAGGAAGGGCTTGCTTAACATTTAGAAGATCTTCTTGCTAATAATATAGGCGTTAATTATGGCTGTATTAAGCGCCCAGAAGAATAAGGGCATCTAGGTGCGGATAGTAGTAATCTGGGTAGTGTAGTAGCTTTAAAGTTAATTATGGATATTAACACCACCTATCCAATTATTATAGTTAATAGAAAGCCTAGGAAGCGTTAACTTCTTAATTAGATTATTACCCCAAACGTTAGCTACTAGCTTCTTAAGAAAGTAATTGTATCCTTACAGCCAGTGCCAATTAACTTCATTAATATCCTCATTGCCGCATAAGTGAGCTATCGTTAAAAACCATACTAAATTCTTATCCTACTATACAATTAAAAGTACTAAATTAGCTGCGCTAACAACTATTCCTATAATAAAGTTAAATAGCAGCCTTGCTTTCCTTTTATCGGCCCTTTTATACACCTCTAGATAGTCCTTTAAGTTTAATTAAGCCATGCCAGCCGCAGCAATTCTAAGTTGTTAAAGCACCTAGAGCAATGGAATATTTATAAAGTAGTTATCTAAAAATAGGCAAAATCAATAGGCCTAAAGAGGAAGCTGCTAAGTAAGGTAGAGGACGTACTTAGAGGTCTTTAAGAGAACAATGTCTTAGTAATCTATTTAAGTAGGAAGCCTAAAAAAGCAGCCAGGTAAGGTAAATATAAAGCTATAGTAATATCCATATTAACAAAGGCTTATTATTTTAAAGCCTTTAGGTACTAGCTTACTAGGCAATTTAATTATAGCCGCAGATTATCTAGTAAACCTCACCATCATCTTATCAAAACTAACTATAGATCTAGGTATAACGTACTTCCTAAACGCCTCACCTAGAGGAGTTATCAACGGCTTAATTTTCTTAAAGATCTAGCGTTTAACGCCTTCTAGTAGAGGTAGTAATATATAAAAGAAGCGCTTAAGTTGCTCCCATCTTTTTTAGCCCATAAATAAGCTAATTGGGTGCTAAGGATATTTAAGATCCGTTGCCCAAAAATCTCGCACTTAAGGAGCTTTAAAGACGCCTATATAGATAATAAGTCCTACCCAAATCATTAACTCACCAGTAGAGGTCTCCTTTTACACCTGTAATTGTTTACCAGCGTGTTATCCTAATTGGTAATACCTACTAGCGTTTTAGGAGGCTGTATAAAGGTTTATATTAATTACAAGCTTCTTAAATATATTAAAGCTAAAGAACAGTAGAAATACTTAAATTGGCAGGTCCTATCCAGATTTACACCCACTAGACACTATACCAATCTAATCTACCAGTGTATAGTAAGTAGAGCGCTTAGTACCCTCATTTTAAGCAGAAAGATTAACAGATTTAACGCCTGCGCTAAAGCCACCAATAGGCTCACCAGCACGCCAAGCGGCGAATATCAACTCTTTAGGAAGGTTAACAACTTTAAGATCTAGTTTAGGAACGGTAGCCATAGGCTCCCATATAGTAGGAACAGCAAAAAGGCCCATTCTTGCAACTTCTTCAGCTAACAGCTTTGGTAATTCAGTCTTATCTACCTTATCCACCTCATCCACCTCATCCACCTTATCCTTAGCAGTCTTACCGCGGGCCTCAAAAACAGCTTTTACTTCGTCCTCAATATCCTCCACGTGGCCACTCAGCCGAGCCTCCTCTTAAATATCCTTACTTAGCACCACTACCTGCTGTATAAGTACTGGAGCCACCAAAGCCTCTAGAGGCTGTACAACTACTGTTGAAATGAGGTTATTGGGGCTAAAACTCTGTGCATTGCTTATTTCTATATAGGTGGTTGAAGAGATTTCAAGGAACTTTAACCAGCGGTCAAAGTTCTCTAATTGGTCAGATTCCTGCCAAGAGGTTCTCCTAAGTCTTATTACATAATATCGTTGTGGGCTTATTTTCTAACACCCTCCCTTAAGCTTAGTCAACGATACCGCTATATACACTGTATATAGGGGTGTAGGATTGCTTAATAAGGGTTGCTAAAGCTCCTCTAAGGTAGAATAAGTATTTAATAAGGAGTTTGTTAGGACGCCAAGGTCCTTAGGGTATATAGTAACATAACAATAGTAATGGAATGTAAATAAGTATCTGGTTCTTAATAAAGTAGAACTGTAAAACTGAATTCTGCTGTTCTCTAATATAGGGCGATTACGTTTTATAGGCGTCTCGCCTGCGCCTCGCCTGCGCTAAGCCGGTTACGGCTAGTGCGTCTCTATAGCCTAACAATTGCCCCCCCCTTCTTAAGCGGCTGTCCTTAGCTGATGCTATTGTATAATAGGAGCGCTATTATTGTCCTTTGCTGAATAAAAAGTGTGTAACCAAATTTAAGTGAATCAGATAATGGGACAATAGGATAATAAGACAATAGAACGCTAGGGCCTTATAGAGACCTATAAAGGTAGGAGTCCCCCCCAAGGTAGGACATTAGATTTCCCTTCCTATTTAATTTTAATTTGTCTAGCCTGCGACTCGCCTTCTTTACAATTTCTTCTTAATTATGAATCGCAAGCGTTACGCCGCTAGTTCGTCTGCTGGTGAGCCTTTTATAAGTATTCTCCATGCCTGCTTATAGCTGTTGCTAATCCTGCTAGACGTCGTTTAAGCTCCCACGCTACTTACAAGCCGCTCTCCTAGCCTTGCTGGAACCCATCTGCCTCCGCTATGCCAAGCATGTGGCCACCGCTGGGCGGGCCACCTACGGCAAGCAGGCTAACCGTAATTGTGGTTACTGCCAACAACTAAATAAGTTGTGCCAAGCAGTAAGTCTATATGCGTTAGTTTATGTTCTAATAGCTAATAAGACTAGGTCCCTAAGGCCTTCTATAGCCGCCTAAATGAGCTGCTTGCCCTTATTGACAGGGCTGAGCGCCGCTGGGTTGCTGGCGGGGATATAGCTGACCTTAATGCTTGCGTCGCTGCCGCCCAGAAATCCTTTATGAAGGATATTAAGGCCTTAGTGCGCGCTGGCGCTAAGCATGGTTTCCGCCAGCGCCCAAAGGGCAAAGACTTTCCCCTGCTCTAAGTGTAGGAATTGCAGGCCATCTGTTGTACCCTTGAAGGGATCCTTAACGTAATGCGTGCTTTAGTACGTATTGTAACGTAGGTATTTCACCGGCGTAGCATATGCTAACAGTGCTTATAGGCCAATATGCCTCCCATCGTAAGGGATAAGGAGGAGGATGAGGGTAAGGAGGATGAGGAGGATAAGGAGGAGGGAGAGGAGGAGGATAAGGAGGGAGAGGAGGAGGAGGAAGAGGAAGGAGGTAAGGAGAGGGGGGACTTAATAGAGCTGTAGTGTATTTATATTTCTATTGGCGTTCTGCCGTTGCTCCGCCGTTGTTCTGCTGTTGCCTTACTGGTGGGGCGTAATCCTGGTTATAATTTAATCGTTCTAGTTCTCTCACTACTTTCTTTTCCGTTTGCCCCTTAGGGTAAAGTAACTATTATACGTCTCCTTTATGTCCTTATTAATGTCCTCCGCTGGGACCTATTTATTATATTCTTCTGGCTAGCCTTTCTATTTAACCAGGTACTGTAGGGTCTGGTTACGTCCCTTCCTTCTATGTACTTTTTTTACTTTGTACTGGTCCTCTTAGTCCTCTTTATTATCTAGCTTAATAGGCCCTAGTAGAGGGTCTCTAGTAGTGCCCTTATATTGTTTATATGGCTTTAGTAAGCTAATATAGAACACTAAATAGATACGGTAAGATATAGGTAGATATAGCTAGTATGCTTACTTTCCAACTAGTTTGGCTATACTAAAAGGTCTAATAAAGCGTGCTATAAGCTTTTTACTTGGCCTTTTTAGTTTAAGGTTCTTAGTTAATAGTAGGACTAGATCCCCTACTTTATATACCTATAGTTGGTGATGATAATTGTAGTATTTCGCCTATGTCTTGGCAGCGTGTTCCTAGCGTTTCGCCAGCGCTTTATATTTAAGGGATATTTTTTTAATCCGCTCTAAGGCGGCTAGAATAGAATAACTATTGTCTGCCTTAACCTCGTATTTTAGACGCGGGTAAAACCCATAGCAGGCATAGAACGGGCTTATGCCTATCGTGCTATATTTAGCATTATTATAGGCGAATTTAGCTAGCAGTAGTAGGCCTGCCCAATTACTCTGCTTTTTATTATAGAATATATGGAGGTAGTACTCTAGGGTTTAGTTCTAGCGTTCTGTTTACCTGTCTATTTGCGAGTAAAAGGCCGTACTTAGCCTACGTTTTATCTTTGTAGCAAAGTATAGCTCTGACCAGAACTCGCTAGTAAAGATACTACTATAATCAGATATAATCCCTCTAGGGGCTCTAAAACGGCGTACTACTTTGTTAAGAAAGAGATCCGCAAGTTCGGTTGCAGTAATAGTTTTTACTATAGGCAGATACAAGGCCATCTTAGTATAGTAGTCGACTATTATATATATTATGTTATATACCTTATCGCCTCGTCTGCTAGGCGGTAGGCCTGTAATAAAGTCCATTGTAATCTCCTGCCACGGCTGACCTAGGTAAGGCAGCGCTTGGAGCTCGCCATAAGGGCGATATTAAGGCGCACGCATACGCTGGTATAGATTATAGGTAGAGATATAGCTCACAACGTCCGTAGTTATACTAGGCTAGTAGTACTTGCGTAAGAGTAGATCTAGGGTCTTTTTCTTACTAAAGTAGCCGGCTAGGGCATTATTGTGGTGGATCTGTAGGAGTTTTGTATAAACTGCTGGGTCTGGGGGCATATATAGCCTCCTATAGTGATAAAGTAGTCTAGCGGAATTAAACTGCCACACTGGCTTTAAGCGGGCGCGTTAATGGCGTCTTACCATATCTAAGCTGTTGCTGCGCTTTTGCAGTATAAGGTTATTTATGGTTTAAAGTCCTTTAATAAGCTTAATAACTGTTTCTGTACTAGACTTATAAGCACTCTTTTAAGCACTTACTTCTCTGACTTGGGTTCTTATTACATGCTACTTAATGGCATACGTACAGGTTGCCTAGTTGAAACGTAATGCTATATTGCCCAGGCGTACCTCCGTTAGGTCGCCGGCCTATAGCTATAAAAGCGATACCTCTATAGAAAGCTCGCTTTCCTATACACCTAATAGGACTTTTACCTTAAGTTAGTGGCCCTGCATTCCTAAAGTCCTTTGGAGTAGTAGTAGTATAGTGTCTTCTTCTAGCGGACCCCCTACGCCTAGGGGTCGCCTTAACGGCGTGTTTGTGGGGTTCGTTTTTCCCGCCCTATACTTAATAATAAAGTCATAGGCAGCCAGTGTTATAGCCTATTTGGCTTGCCGTCCATTAAGGGCTTTTACTTTTATAAAACCCTTTAGATTGTTATGATTTAAGAGCACTTCTAGGTGGCTTAATAGCCCCTTAATATAGTGTCTCTAATGCTTAAAAGCCTCCACGATAGCTAGTAGCTCTTAATTATAGGTTTTATAGTTGCGCTTTACTGGCGAAAGCTTCCTAGACTAAAAGGCTATTAAATACCAAAGGCCGTCTTTAAACAGCTATAATATAATTGCTGCTAGGCCTTATATTAAGGCATCCGTCTCTAACCAAGTTGGTAGGCCTGGCGTGTAGTGTCGTAGGAGCGGCGCCATCGTAAAGGCGTTGTAGAGCTGGCGTATCGCCTACTCTACCTCCTCTGGCCAATTAAAAGGCCTAGCTTTGCGGCCATTTTTTACTCCTTTTAGGAGATCAGTAATAGGCTTCGCAATGGTAGAGTATTTATGGATAAACTGACAATAGAAGTTAGCAAAACCTAGAAAGACCTAGATATCCCTATAAGATTAAGGGCTCTCCTACTTAGTAATAGCTTCTACCCGGCTAGGATCCATTACTACGCCTTTAGGGCTAATAATATATCCTAGGAACTTAATCTCCTATACGCTAAACTTACACTTCTTAAGGTTTGCATATAGTTGGTATTATTACAACCTACGCAGCACTTCTACTACGTGGCGCTAATATTCCTCTAGATTTTTAGAGAAAATTAGAATATTATTAAGGTAGACTATATAGAAGACGTCTACTAGTCCTAACAAGGCCTAATTAATATAGCCCTAAAAGGTCGCTGGTCCGTTAGTTAGCCCAAAAGGCAAAACTAAGTACTTAAAGTGGCTATAGCGCGTACGGAACGCCGTCTTCCACTTATCACCACAACGGATATAAAGGCGGTAATATGTATACGTTAGGTCCAGCTTAGTAAAGATCTTAGAACCTACTAAGCGGTCCAAGGTCTTACTAATTAATAGTAGTGCAAGATAATTCTTAATTGTCACCTTATTAAGGCCTCTATAGTCTATACAAAGCCGCAGCTTCCCATCCTTTTTAGGTATAAAGAGGATAGGTGCCCCTATAGGACTAGTACTTAGCTGGATCCAGCCTTTAGCTAAGGCGTTATCTAAGTACTCCCTTAGGACTTCCAGCTCCTTAGCCGAGAGGTTATAGAGCAGCCTATATAGGGCCTCCTATCCCTCTTCTAGGTCAATAGCATGGTTACCTTAGTGGTATTAGGGTAGCTTTCCTACTTTCTTATAGGAGAAGACATCGCTAACTTCCTTTAACTACGGGGGGAGGACCGGCAAGCTACCGTTATCTTATTTACTAGGCATCACTCTAGAAGTTAATAGGGCAAAGACCCTAGATTCTATCTAGAGAGACTCCGCGAAACCCTTAGGGGTTTATAGCAACAGGGACAAGCCGTCTAGCTTCTATTACCACGCCTTCGCCTCGCAGTTAATAAGAAGTTAGGCCTTCTTTAACCCCAGCATACCTATAGTAATAGAAGGAGATGCGTTAGCTATTCTATAGCAGATAAGGGTTACTTCCCTAATCTTACCCCAGCTGTCCTTTATTTTTAGTGGTACCTTATAGGCCTTATAGCAATGTGCCTAAGTCTTATTTAACTAGGAATAGGTAAGTAGTTCTACGTCTAGCGTTTTAAAGTTGTACTCTATAGCAAATCGCTGGTTAACTATATTTACTTCGGCACCAATATTAAGCATTACTAAGGTCTCCTTCTAGGTCTTCTTTAGGAGGACTTTACCTAAGACAGTAATAGCTTCTTTATAATCTAGTAGGAGCTTGCACCCTACGGCTATAAGGGGGTCCAAGGGCGCTTATCTTTTCCCAGTATAGAGGTAGTGTTTACACTGCTAGGCGGTAGTTAATTCCGTAGCTACTCTTTACATTATCGCCACTAATGTCCTAGCTGCCTACATTTTAAGCAGTTTCCTTTAGGCTAAGTTAAACCCCTGGCGGTATTGCTTCGCCCCACCATTAAGTTACTAGCGGTGGTTTTAGAGTCCGCTTTCCCTAAGTTACCTAACTGGGTGGTCTTTGTATCTAAGCTCGTGGCGCGTCTATTGCTTCTACCTTATAGGGCGCTTACGCTCTTCTAATTTTCCTCTAATAGGGCAGCTAGGGAAACTAGCTAGTCTTAAGTTTAAGGGAATTCTTAATAGTTAGTAATAGCAAGCCGTAGCTCTAGCCGCAGTTTCACGAATAGATATATTATTAGATACTTTACATCATAAGGAGGATTAATTTACGCTTTTAAGGTAGTCAGGTAAGCAGCAAACTCATTTATAGGTTAATTAGTTCGCTATATTGCCCTTATATATATTAGGGCTACATGGAGTTCTTAATTAATAGGACTTTTAATCTGATTAAGTAAGAATTCTATAAGCTCCTCCTAGGTGAACTATATATCTAGATGGTTATCTTTATACTATAGCTAAAGGGTTTGGCTGGTCCCCTTTATATATTACATAGTAAACGCAACTTTGGTATTCTTATCCATGAAGCTATTATACTCCAGGCAGAACGCCAGCCTTAAGCTATCGCAGAAGTCTTAGTGCTCTTAAATACTCTTGCCGTAATACAGAGCAATCTTCTCTATTTTAACGGCCCGTTTTAACGGAGCGCCTATTATATCAGTAGCCTTCTGCTTAAGGTTTGGACGCATCTAGCTACCATCCAAGTACTCCAATAGGATGGTTTAAGGTTGTAGAGATAGGTTAGGAATAGGAGTTAATATCGCCTTACCACGTTAACGCTGTTTTAGCACTTCCACCTCTTCCCTAAGCAACTGTAGTTTTTTTTACTCTAGGAGTTATAACTTCTTATTCTCTAGCCGTTGTATTTCTTCCTGTATATCCCCTTCGCCCGTGACTTCCAGTTCTATCTGGGACGTGGGTCCGCCCGCGTTATCCTAGGGCTGTTCCCCAGACTCGGTACTACGCACTGCGCTAGTATTACGTACTGCGCTGGTATTACGCCCGCGTCTCACTATTAGGTCGATAGGCTGCGATATAGTTGATAAATATAGGTCGTCTTCTTAACAGAGGGTTGCCGCTACGTAGTCATGGCCTTAGCAGACCGCGGTGTTATCAGGCCACTACCCCTAAAAAGGGATAAGAATTTAGAACTGTTAGGACGCCAAGGTCCTTAGGGTATGTAGTAACGTGACAATAGTAACGGAATGCAAATAAGTATCTAGTTCTTAATAAAGTAGAACTATAGAACTGAATTCTGCTGTTCTCTGATGTGGGGCGACTACGTTTTATAGGCGTCTTGCCTGCGCCTCGCCTGCGCTAAGCCGGTTACGGCCAGTGCGTCTCTATGGCCTAATAGAGTTACGCCCTCCCTAACATCTAAAGACAGCGCCTGCTCAGTAAAACATCTCTTAAAATTTTAGCAGTACCTCCTTATAGGTGTTCTACATTGCCTATAGAGCTCTAGAGGCCCTATAGCCTTACCCTATATCTCTCCTAAAGTATGTCCATCCTTCTTACCAGTATAAACCCTCTCTAATGTCGTGGCCGTTAAATTTGGGTAGTAGGTTAGTAGATTAAGGTTAAGTTCTATTACTTATTTTAAGGCCTTAAGGCGTTATTTAGCGCACTCTCTAAGGATCTACTAATTGTATACTAATTTCCTATTAAGGCCTAGTATAGTTAATTAAGTCTCTGCACCATCTAAAGGCGTTTAAGGAAGGCGTAGAACTAAGGACCTATAAGAGGCTTAGTAAGGCCGTTAGCCGCCATATTAATTAAAGTAATATATACAAGGTTAATCCTGTCACTATTTATCTTATCTCTTATATAGTAAAACTGGATGTTAATATACTTCGTTTAATTATATTAAACTGGATTTTTAGCCAACGCTTTTATAGCTTAGTTATTGGTTTTAATTAAGATCCTAGCAAACTGCTTGCTCTAGTCTAGTACACCTAGTTTGGTAAGTAAAAGTTAAAGCTATATAGCCTCTTTTACTGTAGCCGTTAGAGCCATGTACTCTAATTAATATATTAATAGTAAAACAGTAGCTTATAGCTTTAATTTCTATAAGATTGGTCCTCCGTTTAACATAAATATAAAGCCTAATATAGAGCGTCTTATAGTTTTGTCTTGTCCCTAGTTGGCGTTACTAAAGCTAATTAGTATAAGGTCTAGGTTCTTATTACCTTTATAGGTAATTCCTCTATTAAGCAAGCCGGCTAGGTATTAAAGGATAAGTCTTACGGCCGTTATATAGGTAGAGGTAGGGTTATAGGCGAAACGGCTTACCGTTAACACCATAAAGGCGATATCTGGCCTTGTTTCTATTATAGGAAATATAACTAAACCAACTATACTCTGGTATCTTCTAACGTTATCCTTGCTAGTAGTTTCTTAATTGGCTACAAGCTTAATTAAGTGCTTTATAGGTATTAGTAAGGTATTAGCCTTTTATAATCCAAAACATTTAAGAGCTTTAATAAGGTAGGCTCGCTATAAAAGTATAATCTTCTTCTTTATTTAATCTCTCGTAACTGTTATGCCTAAGTAAAAGCTTATTGGCCCAAGATCTATTATTTAGAAGGCTGCTTTGAGCTCTACTTTTACCTAATTAACTGTCGCTATATCCTTATGGATAATCTTAGTATCATTAACATAGGCAGAAATAATTAAACCTTTCTATCCTTTACTAGTAGCGAATATACTATAATCCGCGTGTAAATGGTAAAGTCTAAGTTTTTCTAGTAGAAACTTTAAGAGCGTCTTATACTAGATTTGAGGTGACTATTTTAGTCTATAGAGGGCCTTCTTAAGGCGGCAGACTTTACTAGCTTCTTTATAGCCTTTTAGCATAACGACGTAGAGTTCTTAATTAATTGGTCTATAGAGAAAGGCGGTTTTAATATCCATCTGTTCAATTTTAAAGTCGTAGTAGGCAGTAATCGCGAATAGAGCCCTAAAAGCCATAGGTTTTACTACCGCAGCAAAGGTCTAGTCGTAGTCAACACTATACTACTATAAATATCCCTTAATAACCTATCTAGCCTTATAGCGGAGGACCTCGCCGTCCTTTCCCTTTTTAACTTTAAACACCTATTTACTAGTAAGAGGCTTATAAGGAGGCTTAAGAGAGGCAAGGTTAATAAGTTCCTACGTCTAGTTCTTAATTAGAGACCCTACCTCCTCTATTATTACTTTTATCCATTCTTTACTGTTTGGGCCGTTGATTGCTCGGTTATATATATAAGGCTCATCTTCGTCAATTAAGGTAGTAGATATGTACGTTTTAAAATTAGGTAAGCTAGTATATTAAATATAGCCGGCTAGTAGAGCCATAGGATCAACCGCATTATAATTATTTAAGTAAGGGTTTTAAGGTGTAGATTAAGGAGGAAAGGTAAATAGAAGGGCTATTAGTTTATCGCCTATTTCGTTATCCCAGTTACTTAGTAGCTTATTAATATTATTAGCCCATTGGTCAAGGCCTTAGTCTATACCTATAAGGCTTATAAGGAAGGCAGTAGGGTTGTTTAGTAGGTTAACTCTTAACGTCTAGCGGCCTAATTGAGTAGTAGTTATAGTAAGGTTTTTAGGCAGAGGCTTAAGCCTATAGGGTAAGCTATTACAACCTTCCTTCTAATTAATTCTTCGTTATCTTTTTCTTAATAGAGGCTTCGGCTAAAGAGTAGTAGTATCTTCCCTCCCTTACTTATTAGACAAGTTAACGGATTCTTCTATAAATATAGTAGTAGTTTTTAAGCTAATATCGCCTTTATAGATTTTAATGTCTTTAAGACGCTTAATTTTCTGTTTATCTAGTAGCTAAACGTGATAGATTATCTTGCCATTATAGCTAATTAGAATACCCTTCTTTACTTATAGAGCGAACCTAGCTAATTTTACATAATCTTCTTCGGCTATAAGGGAGTAGACGGTAGATCTTAGAGCCCTTAGATAGTATACTAAGGGAGGTTTACCCTTAAGCTTTTTATAAGGTAACATGCCATCAAGAAGAGCTTTTATAGGGCGTCTATTTTTAATGTATATAGCTGTAAGGAGTATGTCAGGCCATAAAAAGTCTAGTATATTACCAGTAAGGATTATTAAGCGGGTAATCTTAGTAGAGGTTTACTATAAGCGCTCTACTACTCTGTTCTCTTCCTAAGTGTATAAGGTGGCAGGTTTGAATTCTATACCTAGATCGTCTATCTAGGTGGTTGCTTTCTTACTACAGAGCTCTGCTTTATAGTTGGTACAAATTCTAGTAATTTTAAGGTCAAATTTAGTGTGGATCTAATTATAGTACTGTCGGGAATTAGGCAAGCGGTCGTCACGTAACGCCGCGGCACTAGCGTGGCGAGGAGTCTTAAGCTCCTCGCCCTTCCTCATTCTAAAAAAATAAAGCTATTAACCAACATCACTGTAACCTACTCGAGTAGTCGTTATTGGTGAGTTACCCTATGTGACCAACACTGATTAGTAGTTAAACACATAGTTAACCACAGAGCAGCTAGGTTATCAACAGAAGAGATAGTCTCGTATAGGGGTTCCCGGCGATACTATACTACCTTAGGCTTGCGGAAAACCAGTAATAGAAGTATCACTAAATACTAGGAGATACCAAGTTGCGTCTATTACGCAGAACAATCGCGTTTACGAAGATTTGGTTGAGTACTTTAGGTCAGAAGTGTTACTAAACCTAGGGTCCCAAGTCAACGTCCAAAACGCGTCAACTACGCCTTAAATTGCCTACCTTTTAACAGCAAACCTACAAGATCCTACAAAGCCGAAAATCCTACCTACCTTTGACGTACAACACCCCGTCAATTCTACTCCTATTATGGCGTTAACCTACCCAAAGAAGTACAAGAACGACATTAACCTAGAGATATAGAATAAAGACATCAACCCTATAAACGCCAAGCAATAGGACCTAAACGGATTCTTACTATACTGTATAGCACAATACACAGACAGCGAATATAATAATACTGTGCTATGGTATTGCATAAAGGAGGACTTTATTAGATGGACAAAGGAAACATAGGCCCTCGCAAAGAAGAATATTATATAAGACTTCCGTAACTTCCTTCAGAAGAATAGAGTATTTGTCCCTATAGATGGAGACACTATTAGAGATAATATTTAAGAGCAAGTTATTAACGCAAAAAAAGAGCACAAATGGACTCTATAAGAGATTAAGTACTAACTATGTAATATAAAGAAGCTCAACTTATAATAGAATTTAAATAATATACTAATAGAGACATATTCTAATTCCATTGCTCTAGGCATAAGTTCTTACGTGCTATACCCATTGCTCCTACTAATTTAACCTACAACTTTAACTACTGCCCCCTAAGAGCAAGCGTAAGACCCCCTTGCTTCGCGATTTAATAACCTTCAAACTCTGCCACAGGAAGATTAGGTACCATGCTGTGTTCCATTAAGCTCTGCATCTCTACTACAGCCTACAAAGCAATCCCTACCTTAATCTCTAATGCAATTTTAACGTGGCCTAATACCGCTCGGAGGCACCTTAAAAATGCTTACAGAGCTTATAAAACTCTATTTAAACTAGAAGAAGAGGTTTGGCGGGGAACTGTATAATATCCTTAATTTAAAGCTGTGTATCTTCTATAACTGTTGCTAGAAGGTTGGACTGGAACCTAACTAATATTATAACGCTTATTCTATCATGCTTAAGGGCCGCGCCAGTACCTTCTATTATGATCATTTGGTAGGAAAAGGATACGATTTTAACCGAATAATATATAAGATAAGATGCTACTTTAAAACAGAAGAGAATAAGCAGCAGTATATATTAGAGTGGAGAGAGACTACTTTCCTAAGAATTATTGCTATAAACCCAGATACCTCTTAACTTAACTATCTTTAAAAGCTCTTTAATCGACTTTAGATAATTTAGTATAGTTTATCCAAATTATATTAAGAGAACTTTAGCCTACGCAATTAAGTCATTAGCGCATGCTAAGGTGTTAAAAAATATAACCTTACCCTCTTTAATCCTGCAAATACTTATAAAGGAGTGTGTGCTTAATTAAGATCCTCTATTAGCACTACTCTACGCTCTTAAGAAGTATAGCAATTTAATACCTAACCCTAACCTACTTCGATTAACCCAACTAACCAACATAATTATAACTGGACTGATCGAACATATAGTGGCCGGGGTAGGGGATACGGCAGAGGGTATAATTAATATTAACTATAAAGCAACCATAGAGGTCCTTATAGAGGTTTATCTTAAAACAATTAATAAAAGAAATACTATATTTATAAGAAGCTAAATTGCTAGTTAACTAGGCACCCTTTTAACAGACAAAAGGAGGTATATAATAAGTTTCGCCAGAGCGTATAAAACGTTAGAAATTATAAGGTTATTATAGCCTACTTCCAAAGCTTCCTAGTTTAATATAAAGGCGAAGAAGATCTTAAGGGTAAGGTTAATAAGGCCAAACAGCTTCTTATAGATATAGAAATTAAGGACTACTCTCCCAACCAATACTTCACTAAGTATGGTAAGGTAGATAGTATATAAACTGTTATTATTCTTAATAACTAATCTACGCTCCATACTATTACAAAGTTAGACATCTTTAATAAGCTAAAGGAGAGTTCCACATTCTCCTTTAATAATAGATACTCGGCAAACATCTTCTATAGTATTATGCTAGATACTAGAGCCGCAGAAGTATCTATAGTAGGAGAACCTTAAATTTAAGCTCTTTAGTAGCTTAATAGCTCTATTTAGATCAACTAATCAACGGCAGGCCAATATACAATTTGTTTTAGCAAGGGTACTATAATCTCTTTTAGCACAATTAAGGTTAAAACCCCCTTAGGGTATATCACTTTCTATATTATTCCTGCGAACACCCCATTTCTATTTTGCATTAGAGATATAGATAAATTAGGCATTAAACTTAATAACCTTAAGAATATGCTTGTTTAGGGAGATAATCGGGTGCCTATTATACGTAAATAGGGTTACCCCTAGTTGCTCCTTTATTAACTAGAAAAGAGTATTGCTTAAAGCCACTTAACTAAGTTAAAGCTACGTTAACTACACTATTATTTTAGCCACCTATCCGTTTACTAATTACTTAGGGTTCTTTAGCAAGCAGGCCATAAAGTTAAGGTTAAGGCAATTAAGCATCTTATAAAGTACTACTATTACTACTAAATGAACTAGAAGTCCCCTAGCCAATTTAAGTTTACCCTTAAAGATAACTACAACTTCAACTTCTGTATTATTATTAACATTATATATCTTAGCGGTAAGCTAGTACTTTAAGTTATTAACCTCTTAACCTCCTTTTAAGCCGCACGTTTCCTGAAGGATATATTAGCTAGGAACGCATAGGATACTCTTTAATTATACTAAATTAATATCTACCTAGGACCCCCTAATTAAGTTATTTATAATATAGAAAGGAACTTCTTATCTATAAAGTTTTAGTAATAGGTAAAGGCAATAGAAATTAAGGTTAAGGAAGTCCCTATTAAGGCACACAATAGTATTAGAAAAGTAGAACGATATTATACGCCATTACAATAAGCATATAAGATTATTTCTTTGGAACTAGAGGGTGCTAGTAAAAAGCTTATCTTATAGATAGCTGTTAAGGCTATTAATAATTCCGCTGGCCTAGATAGGCTTATACCTATATTACTAGTCTTTAGCGCCTACCCTTAAATAACTAACAATTCTCCACCATCCCTATCCGTTATATAATGAGCGGAGGCTATTTACAAAGCAATAAAAGAGGTGCGATGTCTCTACGCTATACGCCAGGTTAACAACGTACTAGAAATAAGAAATGGCCTAAATACCTTAACTACGCTTAATCTGCCACTCCAATCTGAGGTACACGTATGGCGTAAAAAGGGAGGATGGTCAGGCCTATATAAACTTATTATAATTAATAGTTAGACTTGTACTCTTTAAATGCCCTATAGACCTACTTAATTCCGCTTAACCGTTATTAAGCCCTATTACAGAAACAATAGTTCTAAGCCTTTATAGAATACCCTAGAGGATACCCTAGAGGAGAACTACAATTAATATACTCTAGAAGGCGACTATAATCCTAATACAATTATAGCAGATGTGCTATAACTATAACGCGGTAGAGGTCGCCTAAAGGGATTATAAAATCGCTAATACCTTATTAATTTTAAAGAGCAATTTATTACCGCTATTAAGAGTAGAGACGAGTTATTAATGGCCTTTATAACAGCTAAAGAGAAGGCTAACTTTAAGCTCGCAAAACAGCTCCAAAAGGAAGGCTATATTATAACTTTAGGAGCTCCTTTCCAAGCATCTAATAAGCAGAAGATTAACGGTCTTATTATAAAAGGAGTCTTTAAATTTAAGAAGTATGACCCTACTAAGTTTAATAGAGTTCGCATCTTTAAGTTAAGAATAGTTAATAAGATTAAGGGCAAAGCTACTAACACCCTATTTAAGAAGTTAAGACTGGTTATTTAAGGTTATAATAATAATAGTAAGGAAGTAATTCTTATGTAATCCCCTATAATTCAATAAGCTAGTTAGCGAGTTATTATTACGCTAGCTCCCTTCTTAATAAAGAATAGAATAGCGGTTTATTTATAAGATATTACTTAGGCCTATACCTAATTAGAGACGCGCCTTTAGCGCTTAATACTAGTATACCTTTTAGAGTAAATTCGCTACTAATATCCCAAAGATACAATTATGGTTATACTTAAGCCATTATATAGAATCGCAGAGGCAGGAACTTATTGGTAGGCTACTTATAGCAAGCACTATAAAGAGAAGCTCTTAATAACTACTTTTATATTTAATCCCTGCTTCCTTATCATAACTATAGGAACTCTATTTGGAATTATCGGCATATAAACCAATAATATAATTATCTTAGGAGACGACCAATTCTTAGCTCTTAAAGAAGATAAGCTAGTAAAGGCAAATCTTATAGCAAAGCTAAAGGAAAAGCTTAATTTAATAATACTATTACTTTTTAATAGATGTATCCTCTCCCTAAACAAGGATTTTATTGCTTTGCGCCAGAAAGATTAAGGCAAGAAGATTAATATTATTAACGTTAATTCTCTAAAGCAAGGATATATAGAGCAACGCGCTTATAGAGCTTATATTACTTCTATCTATTAACCTAAGGCTTTATTTAATCTCTCTGTTGCCGCTTAATACCAGAAACTAACTAAGGATAACGTCCTTGCCCTAAATAAGCGTCTTTTCTGGCAAATAAACCATTTTAATTAGGGACTACTCTACATACCTATTAATCTTCCTACCGCTAAGCTCTTTATATTTGTTAATAGATCGTTTGTAAATAATAAAGATTTTAGCTCCTAGCTAGGATATAAGATTATTATCGCAAACAAATCTACTAGAGAGAATGACTTTATAATCTACAGCAATTTTATCTATTAGAGCTTAACTAAGAGTAAGTATATTACCTAAAGCGTTCTAGCATCAGAGATATATAGAATAGTTAGCGGAGTTAATATAGTAATTGCAATTGGAACTACCCTAAAGATAATTATAGATTAACTCAAACTCCCCGTTATCCCTATAATTATATACACCGACTTATATTCCCTCTATAAGTGTTTAGTTAAGCTTGGTACCACAAAGGAGAAGCGTCTTATAATTGATATTATAGCACTTTGGTAATCCTATAAGCGTTAAGAACTCTTTAAGATTTGGTAGATTAATAGCTAAGACAACCTAGTAGATATAATAACGAAGGCAAACCTAAACAAGGCACTAGAGACATTCGTTAACACAAATACTCTACGTATACAAGTTAAAGGTTAGGTTAAAAGGGAGTAGGAGATATAGCAATTTAAGAGTAGCCAATTAGGATTTTCCATGCCCGGTACGGAAAATCGCTATTGGCTCGCTTATAATTAGCGCCTTAGCGGCCCTAACACAATATCCACCCGCGACTCCAAGTAAGAAAGCACCACGTGCTAAAAGGCAAATTTTAGGACAGCGAGACTTATATTACGGTGGCAATAGTAAGTAAGGAGGATTGATATTTGTTACGCTAGTTAAGCAGTATTTGTATATAGATAGCAACCACAAAAGAAGAGTTGCTAGTGTTGGGAATTAGGCAAGCGGTTATCACGTGACGCCGCGGCACTAGCGTGGTAAGGAGTCTTAAGCTCTTCGCCCTTCCTTATTCCAAAAAAATGAAGCTATTAACCAACATTACTATAACCTACTCGAGTAGTCGTTATTGGTGAGTCACCCTATGTGACCAATAAGTACCTCTATAAAGTATTAAGCCACTCGTCCTTTATATGGACGGTATAGACTATAGTAAACCTTATATAGTTGTCAGTAAAAGATATATAGTATCTTTTGCCTTTAAAGCCAATAGGGGTAATAGGTCCTACTAGATCTATATAAACAAATTAAAATGGCTATATAGCTTATTCCTAGGGCGTTCTATTATACCTTTTTCTAGCTTTAGATTAAGCGTAGGGCTTATAGTATTTATTACTAACATTATTAAACTTAATACCAAGTTTACTTAGGTAGCGTTTAAGGTCACTATAGTTAAGGTAGCTAAATCAGTAATGCTAAATAGGTAGGCTTTTATTATTTTTAATTATCTAGAGGATTAATTCTAATAAGTAGTTATACTACTAAATTAGATAGAGTTATTAAACTTTAGGTACGTATCCTATTACCTTATTATTACATTTAAGTTCGTAAGTCTCGTTATTAAAGAAGACACCTATTTCCTTAAGTCGGCTTCTAGATAGTAGGTTTACTGGTAAATATAATACATAAAGAATATTATATAGAGTAAGCGTACTTCCGTAACCTTTATTAGGGAGTGCGGTTTATATAGAGATAGATCCTTTACCTACTAATTAAGCTCTATAGGGACCAACTATATCTAATAAGGTGTCGTCATTAACGTAGTTAAAAAGAAGTTCACGATTCTTACAGCAGTAGACAGTAGCAGCAGTATTATAGATAAAGTTATACCTGCTTAGTTAGGCTTGTACCACCGCTACTACAAGCTCGCGTTATGGATTTGCTTTATTTTTAACTTAATTAAAGTGTTTATTAAGCTAAATAGGTGGCCTAGTCCTCTACTTCTTCCTTATACGGATTTTATCACCAATTCTCTATAGTGCGTTTTCTAGGTTTCTCTTCTAGCAGTCTTCTTTAGAATGCGTAGTTCTGTTATATTTTACACAGTTAGGGTGCTTGTACGTTCCTACTAGTATAGTCTTTCTTTTTGTGGACGTTCTGTCGTTTAAACATGCTACTAGTATAGTAGAAGCTTCTTAATTAAGCTTATTATTAAAGACGATAAGTTCCTTACCTAAGGCTTATAGGTCGGTATTTTTCTGCGTCCAATTTATTTATTAAGTTATTTTAAACTAAGCATAGTTAGTGGTGTTGGGAATAAGGCAAGCGGTCGTCACGTAACGCCGCGGCACTAGCGTGGCGAGGAGTCTTAAGCTCCTCGCCCTTTCTTATTCCAAATATATCAAGCTTATTAACCAACATCACTGTAACCTACTTAAGTAGTTGTTATTGGTGAGTCACCCTGTGTGACCAATACTAATTAGTGGTTGAATACATAGTCAACCACAGAGCAGCTAGGTTTTTGAACAGAAGAGACAGTCTTATATAGGGGTGCCATATACGCTCATATAGAATGGATCTCGGCGATACTATACTACCTTAGACTTGCGGAAAACTAGTAACAGAAGTGTTACTAAGTACTAGGAGATACTAAGTTGCGTCTATTATACAGAATAACCACGTTTACGAAGATTTGGTTAAGTACTTTAGGTTAGAAGTGTCACTAAACCTAGGGTTCTAAGTTAATGTCTAAAACGCGTTAAAACAACCATCTTAATACCTTTAGTGTACCTTTACAGACTATAGGATTATAATCACTACCTAACTACACATTAAACAACCTTTATTTCCCTTAATTTTTATTAAAATGCGTTAAATAATCTTTAATAACAGCTATTATGGCGTTAACCTACCTAAAGAAGTATAAGGACGATATTAACCTAAAGATATATTATTATTCATTGCTTAACGTCCGATTCGGATCCCTGTTGGGCCCACGCGGACTACTCCTTATATACATATAGGGAGAAAACTCTATTTGAGAAAACCCCGTGATCCGTCTCCCCGCCTTTTAGGGCTCGCTTATAAGTCGCCTGCGAGTCACCAGTGGTGCTCTACTACCTTACTTTTTGACCTCCTTAGGAACCACTGCTGCCGTAACAAACCTACGGACGCGCTAGTATCACACACTGTACTCTACTCCTGTAGAGTTATTAGGGGGCGCCTATTACTTACCCCTTTACTTTCTATTGCTATTTCCTTTACAACCCGGAACTGGTCTAGCACATTTTAGCCAATAAGCCACTGGGTAGCCGCCTTAAGGCCTTTCTATATTAAGAGCAGTGTATTATAGTTTTCTATGCCAGCTACTAAGAGTATTGCTTCTCAGCTAGTGCGTAAGGGGCATAACAGTATTACGTGTTTTGGTGTCTGTCTTGGCCAGCTATATTCGCACCTTAGGCTACCCACTAGGATACCCACCTAGTAAAGCTAATCTTTTAGTCCTATTATTCCTGTTCTTAAGAGTGTTGCTATTGTATTTTCTGCCTTTGTTAGGCCCTCTTAGAGCCCTTAGGTATTTACCCCCTATAGTATTACC
>Ga0307507_10002089_pt1 | contig 43205 bp, 28 predicted proteins | sample 7_EM_MG_FD_207223 | JGI IMG/M metagenome (GOLD analysis project Ga0307507, IMG submission 207223) | Populus trichocarpa ectomycorrhiza microbial communities from riparian zone in the Pacific Northwest, United States - 7_EM | ecosystem: Host-associated > Plants > Roots > Unclassified | place... | reverse complement strand
CCTGGGAAGGCCTTAATAATATCCCACCCTATAAGAAACTTTGTCTGCAATAACGCGTTAACACACTATACTTAGACACTAAAACAACTCTATATTACCTGGGAAGGCCTTAATAATATCCCACCCTATAAGAAACTTTGTCTGCAATAACGCGTTAACACACTATACTTAGACACTAAAACAACTCTATATTACCTGGGAAGGCCTTAATAATATCCCACCCTATAAACCAGATAGGATTGGACCTGTACCCCCAGAATTAAAACCGAATTGTATAATTCTGATAAACCCTAGGAAGCCAATAATGGCACCTAAAGCGAGCTTATCTAAAAGAGCTGCCCCGACCTAAGAAGAATACGAGATTTAATTAGGATCCGAAATTAAGGATAACAATAATAGTATAGACGTACACAAACAGATTCGTGCCCTGATGGCTAATTAGGAAGCCGACCGTCTCCAAGCTTAAAGTATATAGGAGACCCTGTAAGAGATCCTAGACAGCCTTATAGCCCTATAAAGCTCAGCCCCCCCTTCTAGAAGTCCTAGTTGTCCTATTTACTTAACTGAATGTGATATACTAGGGAGTACGGATACGATAACAAAACAATTAAAGTCCGTTAAGCTCCCTAACCCCCAACTACTATCCGATGGGATAGACCCTACCTTTAAGAATTGGAGGATTTAAGTATAAGGAAAGCTCCGCGTTAACTATAACTATTTCCTTTCTAAAGAAGCTAAAATGCTCTACCTCTTTGGTTGAACCATAGGGGATGCCCAACGGCACCTTTAAGCCAAGTTTGAGGACGATTCCCCTGTCCGATTTACATCTGTTAATAAAATGATACGGCACCTAGCTGCTATCTATATTAACCTGAACAAAGTACGGGATGCCTGGTACGACTATAATCGCCTAATAATAAAACCAAATTAACCCTTTGCTAAATTTTAGACTTAATTCCTATACCTTGTGGGAGAAGGCTAGGTTCCCCTTAAGAACTACTATTTAGACTTATATAATAAGCTAACAATCCGGCTATAAGAGAAGATTGCTGTAATCTTAAATAACCTACTAACCCATAAAAAACTTATAGCTCGTTACCTATCTTTAGACGTAGAACTAAAGCGGATCAACGCCCGCCCTAATCGGCAGAAGTGACTATATAGCGATTGTAACTCACTAGCCATACCTACAGGAGCTGGAGCAGGAAGACAAGCTACGTCTACTTTTGCACTAAAAGCGGTTATAACTATGCACCGGCAAGCCTTGCCCAACTAGCTATATACCACGCCCTTAACTAGTACTTGTTGTAATACCCTAATCGACCCCGCCTCGGCCACGTGCTATAACTGCAATAAGGAGGGTTATTTTGCCTTGTCTTGCCCAGAACTAGGGGATATTAAGGAGATAGAGGAAGGAGAAACGTCTAATAAGTTAGGAAAAGAAGAACCCTAGGGAAAAACTCCCCCCTAGGGTATCCTATTAATCTTAAAGAGATTAATCTAAGTTAGTTAATAGGTGGAAAACACTTTATAGTTCCATATACAGTATCTTAAAATGGATATAGAGTTAACTTAACTGCCCTTATTAATACTAGAGCAAATGGCTTTGCCTTTATAAATACTGCCTATATAATTGACGTTGCCAAGTTTCTAAATATAAAAGCTACCCTACTAGAGAAGCCTGTCTAGGTAAAAGGCTATAACAGCTAAGCCGGTAAGCCGGTTACCTATATCCTAAAGTTATATATCTCCCTTAATGGACAACGTTAATATGGTATCCCTTTCTACATCTTAGACCTAGGGTCCCACGATATAATCCTTAGCCGAAAATGGATATCCTACTTTAATATTTAGCTGAATATATAATAAAGACAGTTTGTCTGGCTAGAGGATAAACCAAAATTACCCTTCTTTATTAGAGAAATCTAAACCGACTATAAGATACTAGCCGCGAAGTCTAACCCTATATATTAGCAGGATGTCCGGGCCCGTGACCTAGCCTTCGCCCAAGAAAACGCCTGCCGTGAAGCTAGAAAGAACTCCGTACTAATAAAGATACTCTCCCAAAGTGCTACGTTTGAGGAGGACTCTACGTACAGAAGCGGGATAGATAGTGACATAAATAGCATCCAAATCGCGCAGATCCGACTGGTATGGAAAAGAATGTACTAATAAGATATAAGGGATAACCTCCAAAAGATACAACAGGAGCTAAAAGGAGTAATAACAACGCCAATACCCCGGAGGGCCCTAAGGTCACGCACGCCCCTATTGTCCTATAACCCCCCTGCAGTAGACATCGCCGCAATTAGCGCTATAGCGTTCCACTTTAATATATACCAAAAGGAAAATAAGGTCTTTATAACGAGCCTATATAAGATTAACCGGATTATTAACAAGAGGGAAGAAAAGCTAATTAAGGAAACTAATAAGGAACTGGTTAAACGTCTCCTTCCTACTATCTATACTAAGTATAAGGACGCGTTCTTAAGGGCGGCTTTGGATAAGTTACCCCTTTACCAGATATATAATTATAAAATTTAATTAGAAGCTAATAACTTGCTAGGCTATAACCCCCTCTACTAACAATTAATGGACAAGCTAAAAGTAATAAAGCAGTACTTAATTAATAACCTAGATAAAGGGTTTATTAAGCTAAGTTAAGCCCCTTTTACTTCCCCTATTCTATTTATAAAAAAGCCTAGTGGAGGCCTCTATTTTTGTATTAACTATTAGAAGCTAAATGCTATTACTTAAAAGGATTGGTATTCTATTCTGTTAATTAACGAAACCCTTACACGTCTAAGCTGGGTAAAGATCTTTACTAAACTTAATATCCGCCAAGCTTTCTACTAAATTAGGATAGACCCTGCATTTAAAGATTTAATAACGTTTTGTACCTATTACAGGTTCTATAAATGCAAAGTTCTTCCTTTTAGACTAATAAACGGACCGGCTACGTACTAAAGGTATATAAATAACGTTCTTTTTAATTACCTTAATAAATTCTGCACGGTATACCTAGACGACATCCTTATATACTTAGATAATAAACTTAAGTACTAAGTTCACGTTAAGAAGGTCCTAGAGAGATTATGGAACGCGGGTTTATAAGTTAATATTAAGAAATATAAATTTGGGGTAAAACGCATAAAGTACCTTAGGTTTATAGTGAGTATAGATAGGATTAAAGTTGACCCTAAGAAGGTCAATGCAATCTACAACTAAAAGCCCCCTTACACTGTAAAGGGGATCTAGTCCTTCCTGGGTTTTTATAATTTCTACCGCCGATTTATCTGTGACTATAGAGTTATAGCAACGCCTCTTATATAACTTACCCGGAAAGACACGCCTTTTATCTTTAATAACGACTGTATAGAAGCCTTTGGAGAGTTAAAAGATTAGCTTATCTCTTCTTTAATCCTTTATTACTATAACCCGGACCTTAAATTAATGCTAGAGACGGACGCTTTTAACGGAGTTATAGCGGGAATCCTATTATAGTTATATCTAGATGGTAAATGGTACCCTATTGCCTTCTTCTTAAAAATAATAAACCTAGCTAAGTGTAACTACGAAGTATATAACAAAGAAATGCTAGCTATTATTTAATTACTGTCCTAATGGCGTGTAGAGCTTAAAGGCACAAACCCCCGGATTAAGATATATACGGATTATAAAGCCCTAGAGTACTTTATAACTATAAAGCAGCTTACTAGACGATAAGCCCACTGGGCTAAAATACTCTCCAAATTCTTCTTTATAATTATATATCGTTCTGGTAAGTAAAACACTAAAGCTAATGCACTAACCTGAAGGGAACAAGATATAGGACCCTAGGATAAGCTAAAGACCTAATACTGGACGCGCGCCCTCCTCTATCCTAAACAGCTTAACCCGCAAATTCTTAAAGAACTAAACTCTAAATGGAATGAGCTAGTACCCCTAGAGGGAGTAGTCTTAGATAAACTAATAGGGCTAGTCAACCGTATCCTAACTATAAACTATATGGCTAACTCCCTAAAAGCCCTCCGCGACTAAGCCGCGAAAGAGGACCCTAATTTAGAAATGGAAAAAGGACTGCTTCTATACTAAGGACGGCTTATAGTTCCAGATATTAATAACCTACGGATAGAGTTAATCTGCAAAGCCTACTATTAAGTCTCTATGGTATACCCTAGTTGCGATAAGACCTACTAACTACTAGCGCCCCATTACTACTGGCGAGGACTTCTATCTAATGTGGATCGATTTGTTAGAAACTGCCACGCCTATAGACGTGTAAATGCCCCTAGGGATTGAACTCCTGGGTGGCTATAACTACTGCCAGTTCCAGAACGCCCTTGGCAATATATTACTATGGACTTTAAGTCATTTCCAAAGGACGCCTACGGCCACGATGCAGCCTTTATAGTGGTTGACTAACTATACAAGTAATCCGTCTCCCTCCCTTGTTTTAAGACTATGACTGCGAAGGATATAGCCTGCCTCTATGTTAACAATATCTATCGATTCTATGGCGCCCCCGAATTAATTATCTCTGACTGTGGCCCCTAGTTTATATCAGATTTCTAAAATAAACTTTGCTGTATCCTTGGGATTAAGATTAAGCTCTCTACTATATTCTACCCTTAGACTAACGGCTAAACTAAGATTATAAACCAGTACCTTGACTAGCAACTACGGCCCTTTATAGACTACTATTAGGACAACTGGTCGGAATTACTACCTATAATGGACTATGCGCAGCTTACACTCCCTTATGATAGTATAGGGATGTCCCCATTCGAACTGCTCTATGGGTATATACCACGAACGTCCTTTAATTGGGATAGGCCTACTAAACCCGCTATGGCCCGCGAACGCCTTAGCTATGAGGAGGCCTGGGTATTTGCTAAGAGAATGCATAGAGCCTAGAAGACTGCTTAAACAATTATAAGAAAGGTGTAAGAAAAAAAGAAGTCTGATGTAAACTAATATTATCGCGAGGAAGACTTCTAAGTAGGAGATAAGGTATGGGTGTTAACAAAGAACTAGAAAACCTAGAGGCTAAGCCGCAAGTTAGACCACCAAATGGCTGGCCCATATAAGACTCTTTAAAAGGTAGAATACTCTTTTAAGGTTAAGCTACCAGAGTTAATAAGGATCCACCCCGTTTTCTCCCTGGACCGGCTATAAAAGGCTACAGATAATCCACTACCTGAATAGTATAATAACCCCCCGCCGCTAATCTAGATTGCTAAGGACGAAGAATGGGAAGTTAAAGAAATCCTAGTAGTAAAAAAGGTCTGTAATGTCTTAAAATACCGTGCAAGCTAGGTAGGCTATGATGACGACCTAGAGTGGTACCCCGCATCTAATTTTAAGTACTCCCCCTATAAGCTATGAGATTTCCACCTAGCCCACCCTAATCTCCCTGGACCACCACGTAAATTAGATAACTGGATTAAATGCTAGGAAGAAGGGTTAGATAATTACAACAATTTAGATAACAATAGGGAGCTCGGACAACGCCTGAGGGCAGGCTTTTTTAGGAGGGGGGGGTAATATGATGGTGCTAGAGCGCGTTACCTGCTAAATTTTGCCATGCTGCTGCCATATTCTGCCAACCTACGATTGGCTCGCTTACCGCTAGCGCCTTGGCGGCTGCCCTTTTATATATGTTTACTATGGTCCTGGCGACCCCCTTCTTTTCTTCTCCTTAGCTTAGTATCTTTATTAGATAGCAATCCACAAGCTTTAGTTTAGAGGTATTTGTGCGAGCCGTCACACTAGCAGCCAGTTATTAATATATTAGATATATAGAAAAGCGCTACTCCTAGTTAAAAAAGATAAAGGTAGAGGTGTGAAAATATAGAGCCAACGACCCTATTAATACGTCAGTTGCCGTTAGTAGAGAGAGATTTAAATACTAATAAAATACTAACCTTTACACCTATTTTAAAGAGAGGGCGTATAAGGCAAGCAACTCTAAAGGGTTTAGAGAACTTTTGTATTAATATATAGAATATATTTAATTGGTCTAGGAGTTTATAGGAGTTTATAGGAGATAGTATATTGTTTTTATTAGCCTAGGAGTTTATAGAAGTTTATAGGAGATAGTACATTATTTAATTAGCCTAGGAGTTTATAGTAGTTTAAAGTAAATATAAATTAAAATTCTAATTTCGTTTAATAATATCTTTAACCACTTTAAAATTGTTCTTTATACTTACACCTATTAACCGTCTCCTATTAAAGCTTTTAATAAAAAGCTTTTAAAATGTCTCCTCCTACTCTCTAAGTGCGTGCGTACCCCCCAAATATCCTCCTTAATAAGGAGAGAATACTGCGGGCTGCGGCCCTCCTTTATTATTACTAGCTTTGGTCTAGTAGAATCCGGGTTAAGACGTAGTTAGTATTAGAACTCTAACTATTAACTATAAGATATAACTAACTGGTTTTAATAGGCGCCCTTACCCTTACCGCCGCCTTCCCCTCTTAACAGCAGCAGCAGTAGTAGTAACAGCAGTAGCAGTAGTAATAGTAATAGCAATAGCAGCACCGCCGCCGCCGCCCGCCGCCGCCGCCGCTAATAACAACGATAACAACGACGATAAGGATAAATGGTTTAGCGGTAGGGAGTTAGAAGAGGAGCCGTAAGTATTAATAACTATATAGTATATACTTAGCTTAAATATATTTATAGACCACCACTACTATTACCATTACCGGCCCCAGCTCCTGCTCCTGCTCCTACTCCTACCCTAGCCCTTACTCCCGCCCCGGCCCTCCCCCCGTTGCCAGCCCTCCCGCTGCTGGCCCTTACTGCCGCCGGGTTTGCCCTCGCCTAGCGCGCCGACCCCATCCGCCTACCGTGGGCTTAGGCCCCCCGCGGCAAAGCGACTGCCGCATACGCCCCCACCGCCCAAGGCAAATGGTAGTCGTAGTCGGCGGTGGGGTTGGTAGCCATAGGGCCAAATAAGCGGAGAGACTGGGGCCATATCGGCCGGATAATAGAGACGGAGTTAGGGGTGGAGTTAGTAGGTAGTAAGCAATACACTACCTACCAAGTCTTAGGTAAGGAGTGTTGGGTATACTCTAAAAAGGGTGTATAGTAGGTAAGTAGGCCTAGGGACACCTGCGCTCGCTGCTAAGTAGCGGCCCGTTTTGGTAGGTGCAGCCTCTTAAAGCAGAAGCGTAAGGACCCTAAGGATCCCTCGCCCCTACCTCCTAGGCTAAGGTCTTTGGCGGCGTACAAGCCGTCTAGTGGTCCACCACTAGGTCCTAGCAGCAGTGGCATTATAGTGTAAGGGGGAGAGGGGGGAGGGGGAGTTAGTGTTACTTTCTAGCACTCCGGTAAGCTAAAGTAGCGGCTTTTATAGTATATTCTTCGTAGGTAAGCTTTAATCCAGCTACGTTAATCTAAGGGGTAAAACCCAGATAATAATACTATCCAGTATAGGCCAAACTGTAAGGCATTCTTCGCAGGCAAGCTTTAATCCAGCTATATTAATTTAAGGGGTAATCCCAAATAATAGCACTATCTAGTACAGGCCCAACTATAAGGCGTTATAGAAGCCCTAGAGTTGTCCAGTGGGTAGTATAGGTAGATAATAGTTAAATACAGTTGCCGGGTTCTGTCGTTGCCTTATATATAAAAGTTTATATAAAAGTTCATACAAAAGGTCATATAAAAGGTTATGCAAAAGGTTATGCAAAAGGTCGTATATAGGTTTATACACAAGTTTGTATAAATTAGTTAGCCTAGTTAAACAGAAACATAGGCATCTAATTAGCCTAGAAGTTCGCAGGAGTTTGCAGAAGTTTAAAAACTAGGTAAATTTAACCTAAGGGAGTTATTATAGGTATGCTAGTTTAAAGCATTAACAAATATAGGCATTTAATTGGTCTAGGAGTTTATAGGAGTTTGTAGGAGTTTATAAAAGTTTAGGGATTAGTTAGCTACTCCAATTCCTATAAAATCGATTGTGTTAATTATTATAAGGTTAATTATTGGATTAATAACCCTATCCAACCCCTCCCTAACCTGGTTAATATAATCTTCTATATTAGCAAATCTATTAAGATTATCTGGGGTATTAGAAGGGTATAACCCCCTAAGTATACCTAATTGTTAGACATGCTGCTAGTTAAACTAATTAACTTTATCCGCTAGCACCTTAATGCCTTCTTATAAGATATTATAAGAATTAAAAAACTTCCTACTAGCCAATTATTTAGCACTTTGCGGTTCAGCCAGATTTAAAGTAAAGAGGGTATAAGCGAGTAAAAACATATCCAGTAGTACAGCAGCAGTAGTATAAGTCCCAGGCATATACTCGCTAAATATAACCTCTACTCTCTTACGTAACGCTCTAACCTAAGTATTAGATAGATATACTTGGTTAAATATAATATCTACATTATAGGTTAAGTTCTTATAACACTTCATCTTAATCTTATAGCTACTGTTAAGATGCTTAAGCCCAAGGTCAATTGCTTTGTATATAGTAACCCTACTAGGCCAGTTAACAAGCCCAGAGGATAGTATTATATACTGTAATTTAGGAGTGTTTACTAAGGAGAGATTCCATTAATAGAATAACATCTCGCGGCTATAGTTAAGCTGGGACACGCCAAAAAAGTAGACAATAAGAGGGTTAATAAAGTGCCTTAATATACCTATATCAGTATATTTAACAGCATGCTAAATAGTTAGAAATAGCTTAACCTCCTAAAGCATATAATACATTGTCCGGAATTTAATATTGTTATATAGTTGCTTATTAGAGCTGTTGCCATTCCACGTATCTAATATAAAGGCGGCTAAACAGACGTCTTTAACAAGTTCTAAAAATTAATCTAATATAAGAGAACTAATAGCGTTGGTAACATAGTCCATTCGCTTAAAGAAGTCTCTACTAGAGGCAATAAGGTAGCCCTTATATCGCATTGCTGTATAGAATAATATAACTATACGTGCCATAAAGCCCTGCGCAACAATTAGTTCTATTAGGTAATATTTAGCGTTCTCCTAACTACACTAACTGCGACCCCATATAGTAGTATCAGCTTGTAAGCAATAATAAGCCTCCTCTTTAAAAACAATAGGTGCCTAATGCGTACGGACAATAGTATTTAGTAAGTTTATCTAGATATAGAACCACGCAGGTATACCAAAAAGCTAATCCCGTCAGTTATATAGTTAGCAAGCCTGGGTTTGCTTGTTTTTAATAGCCTTAATACGGATTACTATAAGTTGGTCTCTATAGACAAGCTAGAGTCGATTATAGAAGTCATCACAGATAGCTCTAGCTTTAGTAGGATCTTCTAGTGCATATAGACCAAGCTGGTCTAGAAATATACTTTTATGGACGCTATATATACCTTTAATAGTACCCTTGTTCTTAAATATAGCGCCAAATTGCTAGAATATAGTCTTATTTACAGGAAGGCAATACACACTTAGCATTTTAGGATAGCGATCACTATCTCTAAATACAGTATTAACGCCATCTATATAAATTTAGTATATAATAGTTCCGATAATAGTGGGATGGATTACCAAAAAGGTACGCAGTCAAAAGTTAGACCTTCGACTGATGCCACGTGATTTATAGGCAACAGTGCATTGGCCGAGGTTTCGAAGACAATTATCAGACTTACGAACCACTTAGTATGTAGCCTGTATTACCTGCCGAACGAGGCTTATCGTCGTGGCCATATGGAGAGCCTAGATTAAATTATAGATCTATTCTCGAGGCCACTGGCTTTCACTGGGTTGACAAAGAACAAGCTCGGTATTCCATTCAGCAGGATTTTGACTCTAAAGCAAGGACTAAGATGCTTGGCCCTGAGTCTGAAAGAAACTAATACCAACAGGCATGATGCGAAGGAAGCCGTAAAACAGGATAAATTCATGTTTGACGTAAATGATGACGAAGTTCGAGTGCATAAGTTGCATCACAGCTGCTCCGGAGTTATCGCAATCCTAATCCCCTTCATCACACCCAAGACCCAAGTGGCAGTAGCGAATATTGAAGCTGTGCTGACCATACTAGCCTAAGACAGACCCCATTGATGCAGCCATCCTTCGAGCATATAGCAACAGCCTGGTCTCGATCGTTATGGCGAACCACAATAAGAACAGCTTATCTTCACGTCCTATCGGTATAAGATCCTCTAAGCATTATTGTTCGCCGTGCCCACCGCTTTTAGCATTGGAATTTGCATGCTAATGAGTGTAGCTTATAATGCCGCCATCAATGAATCGATTGAGCGATCTGATAGGTCGGACATTGACGAGCAGACGCAGATTGAACTAACGGAGTTCTGAAGCTCGGTTCGGCTCGGTGTGTGAATCGTATGCGTGTTCAAGCTAATGAATAAGTCATACTATCGGGTGTTAGTGTTCAACCTGGACAAGTTTATGCTATGGCCACTTACTGGTGTTGATGGCTCATCAAAATGTGTCTTGAAGATGTTCTCATCTCTTTTTTCATCTTTAGAATATCATTTATTTCTCTGGGATTTAGCCTCGGCGTATATCTTGATTACCACCCGGGCGGCAATTTTGAAGAGCTCGTAGAGTGCTTCATCTGCCTTTCCGCCACACGCTTTCGGAACTCTGTCGGGATGCCATTTCAAGCACTCCATCTTCATGAACGTAGACTTCTTGCTAGCATCCGTGGTTGCTGGAAGCGCTTTCTGAAAGAACTCTTCGACAGCTGTATCTGTTACGTCCTCCCAACGACCCGATTTTACAGGCCAAGGAATGATATCGCGGAGTGTCCCCTGACATTTAATTAGCCACAAATTCACCGAAGAAACTTCCACGTCCAATACTGGTGATATGCATACCGAGGTGCTTCTGATGTTAAAAACTGTGAAGGGTTAGTAATTCAGCTTTTAAAATTTAATGACTAAGAACATACTCTTTATGCCATCCCATCTCTTGCTGTATAACAGCCATATCTCATCCCATTCTTTTCTCTCCCTCTCCGCTTTTTCTCTCTCTTTGCGTTCTCGTTCTTCTTTAGCTCGTTGAGCCCTTTGGCGGACTCTCTCGTTCCTCTCCTCGGACTCTCTTCGCTCTTTCTCTTTCTTTTCTTGCTCTTCTTTTTCTCGTGCCTTCCTCTCCCTCTCCTTCCGCTCTTCTTTCTCGCGTTGCTTTTCCTCTTCCTCACGTTGTTTTCTCTCTCTTTCCTGACGCTCTTTCTCCTCGCGTTCTCTTTCTTGTCGTCGTCTTTCCCGACGTTCCTTCTCTTCTTGTTCTTTCTCTTGTCGCTCTTTTTCTTGACGCTCTTTCTCTCGTCTCTCTTTCTCCTCACGCTCACGCTCACGCTTTTGCTGATCCTTGTCCTCCTGCCGTTTGCGGTCGCGTTCGAGCATCTCCTTCATCTCCTTCACCATTCTCTCCAATTCGTTTCGGGAAAGATGGCCCAGTTCGTCGTCCGAATCATCAGTCTCTTCCATTTTGAATGAATTTCTCACTGGGAGGACGCTCGTCCAATCGTCCACAACTGCGCCAACCTGATTTTGGTGGTATCTGAGGCATAGGGTAAGACCGGCGAGCCGACATAATTGTGGTTGGATATTTGTTGTCGATGGGTCAATATTTTCTAAGTCTTTAAGCAGCTGGAATGCGGAGGCCCTGTTGGCTTGATTGATTGGATTGCGGCATCGACGACCGCAACTGGGTGCGTAGCCTACGCAAGTAAGGCAGTTGCGGTCTGGATTTATAATCTCAAGTGTCTCAACGGGATCCCAGCGTTTCTTGGTTTTACCAGAGTGAGAGTACGTATCGAAGGAGCCATAACGAGGAACAGAATGTATGCCCATATTGAAATGGTGTAAACTTGAAGATACTAATGGAGTTGCAATAAGCAAATGTGGTGGGAATCGCCACTGCTCTGTCCTACTAATTCGGACTTTCCATCCCCATATATGTAGAGTTGGCAGTCGGGGATGGCACCATGCATGGATGCTCTGCGCCTGGCTTTGTGGCTGTTCAAGATTGTCATGCAGTATGCGAAGTGCCTGGCATTGCAGGGGTCAATACTCACGAACAAGGGCTTGAATGTCGCGAAACATCAGCACGAGACAATAATCGACCATATGAACGCCGCATTAGCCTCAGAACAAGCCCAGCAAATAGGAATTCCCTATCGAAGGAACCCAGATACTCTGATTCGCGATGTTCCTTCCCTCAAAACACTCTCCCGAAGCGTCATACGCAAAATCTCTAAGCGCCCTACCCCTCAGCACTGTCCTCGCTTAAGCTTCTGGACGGCTATCATTCACTGACACGGGCAGCCATGAAAAGCTCCGCCTCAATGGCAAGGGTTCCTGCGTCATGAGCGTTGCAGACCTCCATAGCGTCGGCTTTCTGCCCCTTTTCCACTGCTACGATCGTTGGCCATGGCGTATTGTGTCCTTGTTTAAGGAACTTTCGTCATGCGCGGACCGCGGCGATCATGATAAGGTGGATAAGAATAGAATCTCAAGTTCCTGCCTGCACAACGCTTAATCTTCCTTGCTAAGAAGACATGATAATTGTAATTTACTGTGGTTTTAAAAGTTAATGTCTCATCTACAATCATATTTTCTTGGATTGATTGTCTCACCAGAACTGTGTCATGCGTTAATTAAAGTATCGCAATCCTTCGAACGTCGTAGTTATGAAATATGACTTAGGATCTACTTCTAGTGGGGAGCTTTGAAAATGCTGTCTTTCTACTACTTCATCATATGTCCTATTGAATTATATGAGCAAGAAAATCAACGTGGTGATTTGAGTACACCATCCGGTTTGGGCGAAGAATTGCAGGAACTCCTCCAACTCCAAGTCTGTGGTGCTAGAACAAACAAAGTCTATCCAGGACGGGTATCGTATCATTCAGTCGAGTACCTAAGCCACCACTCTTCCGTACCAAGGGCCTGATTTGAGTGAAATGATTGAGTAAGTCTTAAGCTATCCCTTGTATTTAGACCCAGCCGTTCTTTTATAACGCCTCATCAAAAGAAGACCAGGGTTTGAAAGTTTCATTACCAGCAGTCGCGCAGCGGACTGGGAACATCAACGTCTTGCGCCAGGAGGTGGACGATAGAACCGGGATTGAGAGTTGCAAGGTGGCGGTGTTAGGAACGTCCGGCTGCTACCTCATGAACTAAAACCATGTTTAGCGTTTCGGACAGCATCCGCCTAGGTGCAGGCAACAAAGAGGGTGGTAGGCAGCAATGTGGTAGGCAACAGGGTGGGTCTGAGAGCTTATGAGAATTTAGGGCTACCTTTTGCGACGCTATATCTTCCCCCTTAATATTATAAATATAGGGTTATAATATATATAACTAAGGAGATAAATACTTAAAAAATCTACTATATAGTATATATTAAAAGACACAAAATTTAGCTCTTAAAACATTTAACTAACAATCTTCCGCAAAGAGTCTGAGAGCCTATAGTCGCAGCTTTGGTAGCAACCCACTATTTAAAAATTGATTTTTGTCCTTTTCTATAAGCTATATCCTAACTATAATACTTACTTAATAATGGATTCTTTAAGTATTTATATCCTTAGCTATATATATTATAGCTTAAGTGTAAGAGTATATATATTAGGTCCCGCCGCGCTTGCGACAAGTTCGCAAGCACTCTCAGTCTTTTTGGCCGTATGGCGACGTGGAGGCGGGCCACGTTACATTAAGGCAGCTACCCGGTGGCTTATTAGCCAAAATGTGCTAGACCAGTTCCGGATTGCAAAGGAAATAGCAATGGAAGGCAAAGGGGCGAGCAACAGGCGCCCCCTAATAACTCTACAGTGGTAGAGCAAAGTCTGTGATACTAGCGCGTCCGTAGGCTTGTTACGGCAGCAGTGGTTCCCAAAGAGGTCAAAAAGTAAGGTAGTAGAGCACCACAGGTGACGAGCAGGCGCCGAGCAGGCGAGTCCCAAAGAGTTTTCTCCCCACATGTATATAAGGAGTAGTCCGCGTGGGCCCAATAGGGATCCGAATCGGACGTTAAGCAATGAATAATAATATATATATTACAGCCCTATATCTATAATATTAGGGGGGCGTTGTAAAAGATAAGTTGGATTTTAAACGGAATCTAGATTTTCGCGATTTTAGCTAACTTTAATAGATTTTGGCCACAACGCGACCGACTGATATCCAACTTTTTATATAATATAGCTATAATATAGCTATTAGATATAAAAGATAGAGGTAATAAAGAGCTTCTACCTTATAGTATTTTTAAGATAATTAGACGTTAAAAAGAGACGAGATATAGTAGTAAAAAAGGCATAAGCTGTGGAGAATTTACTTGGATAAGGAGCAGTATGCCCGTACACAATAATCCACCGAGGGTCTGATTTGTGAGACAACAATTTCCCCACGTGAACAATAATGATGACAGACGAAGCCCAGTTGGGATGACGAGCTCAACACTATCCCGAATACCTCTACTTCTTTTGGACTCTCTAGGTCTATATAACATACAATGGAGCTACTAGATCTCTGCTACGACGTCTTGATCCGCATTCTTCAAGAATTGGAGCCGCAAGAACTGGCCCGCTGTTCGAGCTGTTGCCGAAGCTTCAACACTTTCATAAAGGATAATCGGCGGCTGTTTAGAGTACTTTATCTGCAGAGATTCGTATGTTAGATGCATCCAGTACTCTGATATCTCTGATGCTTGGTAGGACGACCCACGCCGGCATGCAGCGGATGCGGAGCCGCACTGGGAGAAGGAGCTCCCAATTCTTGTAAAATGCCAAAAAATCCTCCAATCTGATGATTTTGATGCCAAGGTAAGCCAACTCATAGAGCATTTGTCTTCCCAGTGGCTTACAGTCACGTTAGATACGGCATTTCGACTTCCTGACCAGCGCCGTAGAAAGCCTTCTCAAAACTTCATCGGACAGCTTCCGACCCTCTCTAAACATCTCCTTCCTCTCAGACCTATTCAAATTACAAAAGAATGTCGACGCGTTCCTCTGCCGATCCTCCCTCTTCTCTCGTGCAGGGACCGACCGGCAAACTCCAGCCAGCACAGAAGAGCAACGGCAACTAAGCGCAAAGCTCCACTGCCATTACGGCAATCCTGTCGATCCTGTCGGTCGACGGTCCTTCTCCACACATCCATACGCACGCTCATACGTCTACGACTTACGCAACTATACGGATAAGACAGAATGGGGTCCCTTCCGCACGGATGGGTCGCTGTTCGTTGACTGAGAAATGGTCGAAACCATCATGATTGTGCTGGCGTATAATATGCGGATCTTTAGCGAGCGCACTGGTGGCCGCTTCAAGCCTGTATGGGAGATACCGTTTGATGGTGTCGCGAATAACAGCTTCAGTGCAACATGTCCGCTGGCTCTGCCGGAGGAACCAGACATACCACTGCAGGCAAGGGATCCATTTAATATTTCTGGCACGTGGATGCGGGTGAGTGATGATATCTAGTATTACCAATTTCAAACTCCTCTGCTAATTCAACCAGGTCGTCTGCTTCCTAGGTATCTGAGACTTTACCCCTTGAGGTCAATTCGCATTTAACGTTCTGCAGACTACAACGACCTCTACGCCTTTAACTTCGCCACGTCACCCGTTGCCAGCGACGAACCCAGGATCCCACTCTACACGGAAGAAGCAATCCGGCTCATCATCATGAAGCTGAAAGTGACCAAAATCGAGGCCCCAGGCCGCTTCGACAACCCCTCCTTACCAATCGTGCATTTCAGCGGCTCCTCGCGTTCGCTCGACGCGTTATGGGACCCTAACGCCAACTCTCGTATCAGAGGTCCGTTCCACCCTCCCCCATTCATCCACCCGACCAAGCTATGCTAACTAATATTACACAGGCCGTGTCAGGCTGACGTCAGAAGGCGAAGTACGCTGGACTACTGTTTCAATATTCTGCGGGTACGACGCTTCACCCCCCTTTACCCCTCCTGCCAACAACGCGAACCAAACCTTTCTTTGAACAGCAATCAGTTGACTCTGCTTATAGTGACGAAGAACGGTGGCGCAGCGAAGGCGTGCAAGTCGGCGGGATCCGCTCCAAGCGCGGCGTCGTTGGGACGTGGTTTGACAAGGACTATGACGTACATGGCCCGGTCGGCCCAACCGCGTTCTGGAAGCTGAGCGACCGGACTAAGAAGGTCGGCTCTGTAGACTCGGATTCAGAGTCAGAGCTCGAAGTCGAGGCGGAATCGGATTCAGAATCAGATTCATCATAATGTACACACGCGCACGAGCTATGACGAAATTTCCGGGCTAACTAGATGGGGCGCAGGGGAGGATGCGATGCTGATATTTAATATCTGCTATCTAAAGTTTTCCATGACGGCGTTCTTTAGGAAAAGGGGAATTCAGGTGTTTCTATATCTATATCTAGCCGCCCGCAACCACAAATATAGTCCCACAACCCTTCTCCCAACCACATCGCCCCCGCCCACCCTTAACCGCCCACCTCCTCACGCCGGAATCAACCCAACCTTCGTCCCATGAAAACTCTCAAACGTCAACCTCACCTCCACAAACTCCCCCACCGGATCCCTACACTCCACCCCCTGAAACCCCCTCGCCAACATCGCAAGCACATACCCAATCTCGCTCCTGGCAAGCTGCTGCGCCAGACAATGGCGCGGCCCGCCGCCGAAGGGCACGAAGTCCAGATGGGCCGCAGCGTGGCCCAGCGCTCGGGGCGGAAGCGGTCGGCGTCGGGGCCGAAGGGGTCGGTGCGCCGGTGTAGCGCGTAGATGCTCATGCTGACGGTGTCGCCGGGGAGAGGAGGAGCGGGGTTGTGCCATGGGGCCCGCCGCCGATGGGGAGGACGGTGCGGCGGAGGCAGGTGCGGGAGTTGTTGGCGACGATGGGGTGGAGGCGGAAGCCTGGGGGTTGTCAGCCTGTATTTTGGAGGGTATTCCTGGTTTTGTTATCTGGTGGTGTTCAGGGCAAAGAGGTGGGTGGAGGTGGGAGAAAGGAGGGAGGGGATGGAGGAGGTAGAGATGAAAGAGGTAGTCAAGTAGAGCATGAATCTTAAACTGCAAACTCACTCTCACTAACCACCCATCTCAGATTCTCAGACGCGTCAGGCTCTTCAACCCCTCGAATGTCACCGGCGCATCCCCGAGCCCCAGCACCTCCTCCCTCAGCCTCGCCCACACCGCCGGATGCCGCGCCAGATCGAACACGATGCTCGTCAGCGCAATCGCCGCGTCGTCATGCGTCGCAAGGAACACATTCAGCAGCTCCTGCCGCACCGCGTCGCGGTCCTCCGTCCGCTTCGCCAGCTCGTGGGCCAACACATACCGCTCGCCGCCGACATCGCCGCCGAGCCGCTTCCCGCCGCCGCCGCTTTCCAGCTCGTCCCCCTCCTCCTGGCCGGACTCCTTCTCCGCGCTTCCCGGCTCGGCGCCGCCCTGCTGCTGCTGCTGCTTGGCGGCGGCCCCCTGCCGCTGCGCCCGCTCGAAGGCCCGGTCGACGCGCTGCTGCGTCCAGGCGTTGACGTAGCGGCACGCGTCGCGGAATCTGCTGTCGCGGTGGAGGAAGCGCAGGCGGCCGAGGAAGAAGCGCACGCCGACGCCCGATTTGGCGTCGTTGAAGCATTCGAGGAATTTGATGTTTTCCAGGAGTCGGAGAGGAGTGAGTTGACGGATTCGCCGAAGATGAACCCGGAGGATGAGTCGAGGGTCTGGAGGGTGGGGGGCTCTTGGAGTTTGCTGGGATAATCGTGCTGCTGGGCTCCTGCTTCAGGAGTGGCGGGATTGACTAGAGGAGAAGAAGAAGACGGAGAGGTGATGCATCGAGTCTAAATAGCAGCAAGCAGACGCGCCAGCTTAGCAAACAAGGGCTTCAGATCCACCGTCTCCCCATTCGTCGGAATCCGCTCCATCATCCTGCCCACATGGACTTCGAAGTTCTGCAACGACTCGAGATTCCTCTGTGCAAAGGTCGGCTGTGTGAGCCCGCGGCTCCGCTTCCAGCGTGGCCCGTCCGAGCTAACGATGCCGTGGCCGAGCAGCGGCTCCGTTGGCATGTACCGCGTGGCACCGATGCCGAACGAGTCCATGTCGGTCGCGAACACGGCTTGGATGTTGCGCACCGCGATCGTCGACACGACTCGGCTGCCGAAGGGACGGGATTGGAATGTGTTGCCGTGGTGGGCGTAGTTGGCTTGGTTGAACTGCATACGGCGGTGCTCGCGGGTTGCGCGGAAGAATTACAAGATGAGGCCGATGCTGAAGATGGGGTCTTTTTGCGGGATAGAGGGCGGTGGGAGGCAACCATACTTGTGGAAATCGAGGTAGTGGTAGAAGCGGGATTGGGGGACTAGAAATGTTTTGTATAGGATGAGGGCAACGAAGAAAAGGAGATTGCGGTAGTGATAGAGGGCATGGTGATTGGAAGTTACAGATTGGAAGTGACAGATTGAAGGTGACAGATTGGAGGTGACAGGTTGGAAGTGAGTAGAAAGAGAAGTGGAAGGAAGTGAGAGGCTTGAATTGGCAGGGCACGAATGAAGCTGAAAAACTACACATAAACCCACCTATCGTGCCCCTCTAAAGGTGGTTGTCACAAAGGTTGCGCCACGGCATTAGTGAAGTTGCAAGGATGCAAGGTCAGTAATAGGACCTGGTCACTTCACTAAATGGCTTGCTCCACTGCAACCGTGGAATGTTAGACCGGTTTTTCTGGAATATTAGGATTGTCGAACCACCTACCGTACGCGGCTAGCGGAAGATCTAGTATACTATAAATTTTATTACCTTTTTTTTAATATAAAGTTCTTATGCAGTTATAAATATATAGATTTTATTAGAAGTTCAGGCCACCTCGTGCACGGTCCCACCCTCGTGCACGGTACACCCCACCAAAAATCGGCATTTTTAAAATCATCAAAATCAAATTACAATACCACCAATATGGCGAATATTGAAGCCGCACTTGCAGATCTGACGCTTCAGGATAAACCAAATATTCAGGCAACGGCAGATAAGTATAGGGTTAACCGTTCAACCCTTTCCAGGCGTTTTAACAAGGTCACTACCTCTAGGGAGAATACCTATGACCAGCAACGAGTCCTCAACAATATACAGTCCAAGGAGCTTATTAAATACATCAATGAGCTTACCAAACGCGGGCTTCCTCCTATAACCGCAATGGTCCATAATCTTACAGCTGGAATTATAGGAAGGTAGCCAGGAAAACACTAGACAGCTTACTGGCTAGCTACTTACAAAGACGAGCTTAAAACAGAATACCTTTCCCCTATTAATACTGCACGAAAGAAGGCTAATTCGGCACTATATTATAGCTTATATTTTAAGCTTATAGGCAGGAAGCTTTCTAAGTATAATATATAACCGCAGAATATGTACAATATGGATAAAAAAGGCTTCCTTATTAGCTTTCTTAAAAAATTAAGAAGGATCTTTTCCAAGGCAGCTTTTACTAGTGGGAGAGTTAAGCATGTCAATTAAGATGGCAACAGAGAGTGGATTACTATATTAGCAACTATCTATGTAGACGGAACATACCTTTTACCTAGCCTTATTTACCAAGCCATTTCTGGTAATATTTAAGACTCCTAGCTGTAGGATTTTAATCCTAATAAATAGAGCTACTTCTTCTCCTTATCACCAACAGGCTGGACAAATAACAATTTAGGATATTCGTGGTTAACTACCTTATTCAATCGCGAGACAAAAGCAAAGGCGCGTTAAGGAGAAGACTGGAGGCTGCTTATTATTAATGGCCATGGCTCTCATATCAATATAAGGTTTATTAAATACTGCCACCTTTATTAAATCCTCCTTGCTGTTTATCCTCCTTATTTAACGCATAGACTCCAGCCTCTTAACGTCTCTCTCTTCTCTCTACTAGCTACATTTTACAGCCAAGAATTGAACTAATTTACCCTTAACAGCGAGGGCTTTACGCGCCTTACCAAACAAGACTTCTTTTAACTATTTTAGGTCGTATATAATAAAGCTTTTATCTTTAAGAATATTCAAAGCGGATAAGAGAAGACTGGGCTTTACCCTTTTAAGCCAGAGACTGTATTAGATAGGTTCTTAATAAAAGAGGAGAAAAGACCTTCGTTAAGTAAGTCCTCTAAGTTAGTATTAACAGCTGCCAATTAGCGGAGGATTAAGGTAAAGCTTAAAAAGGTTATTACCAACGTTTTTAATAAAAGAGTAAAGGAACTTAGTAATCATATTTAAGGCCTTGCAGTAAGGAATATTATTCTTAAGTCACGTATTTAAGGATATCAGCAAGCTCTAAAAAATAAACAGAAGAAGTGCTAACGCTAAAAGCCTTTTCTATAACAGCTTCCTAAGCAAGCTGACGGTGGAGCTATATTTTTTAGCCCTAGAAAGGTATGACAAGCTCACAAGCTTTAAAAAGAAGAGGAGGAAGCTAGAATGTATAAGCTGGCTATTAAAGCTAATAAAAAGCTTTAACGTTAATTACAGAAGCAGGAGAAGAGGCGCTTAATTAATTAACAAAAGGAACAGCGTGTATAAAATAAGTTACAACAAGAGCAAGAGGCGGCGGCTAAAAGGCTTGCTTAACAAGAAGCCAAAGAAGCTAAGTAGGCTAAGCGGCAACTCTATAAGAGCCTTAAGCAAGCTCAGAGGTTAAAGAAAGATTAGAAGAATCTTATATTGGCTCCACAAGAGGCTAATATTACCGCTAGTGGTAGTAAGGAAGTTCGGGAGGTAGGATTGGGCTCTTAACGCCCTCAACGTTAAAAACGCCTGCCAAGCAAATTCGACGACTTCGAAATAGATATAGCCTAATTCAGCAACCTTCAAAGCCTCATCCACCAAAAATTTGAGCAATTTGATGTAGTGTACAATGCGAATAACCTCATGATTTGATTTCAATTTGAGAGCCGAAAACCGTGCACGAGGGTGGGACCGTGCACGAGGTGGCCTGAACTTCTAACCTTAATACGTCTACGAAGAGTAGAAAAAGAATATATACTTAATATTACGTGGGTAGGCCTAAGAGGTAGTTAGCCTTACTATGGGCACTAAAAATTTTAGCTACACCCTATGGTAAGTGTTTTGGTGGTAGCGTATATCCACCAGGTGGCACAACCGGTCCATCCACCTTCTTGGCGGGAGTTGTGCAAGCCTCGTGGTCAAAACAAGCGCCATACCGACTCGCATAGGTGTTGTAACCGGTAGTTCTCCAGAAAAACCAGTCTATTCCGGCATAGTCGCTAGCGAAATCGGCTTCTTACGACGCTGCGGCAAAATGCTAGTAAGACAATCCACGCTGGTGCCTGGGCCACAAGCGGGCGTGTCTGAACTAGCCAGAGCGCCCCTCGGGATGATCATAGTGCACGAAGTAGAGAGCTGAGAAGCACCATTTTAATCGTACTCAACTAGCAAGAATATCTGAAATGCAAAGCTAATATTCTACTAGTACTTCCATATTAGATGAACGTTCTTCATGAGCGACAGCCTCGCCGACGCCGCGATGGCGCATCCTCCTCGAGCACACGAAGATTACCAAATCGGAGTCATATGCGCCTTGGCAACTGAGAAGGCCGCTATGGTAGCGATGCTGGACGAAACTCATCCTAAATTAAAGAAGGAAAACGGCGACGAGAATGAATACACACTAGGCAGAATTGGAGTTCACAATGTCGTTATTGCTTGCCTCCCAGCTGGCTTAATGGGAAATGGTCCTGCTGCTATTGTCGCAAACAATATGCGGCGTAGCTTCCCAATCAAATTCGGCCTTATGGTCGGCGTTGGTGGTGGTGTTTGGAGCAAGAAAGATGATATTCGTCTTGGAGATGTCGTTGTCAGTCAACCTACAGGGGCTCATGGTGGGGTGGTGCAGTGGGATTTTGGAATGACGGGAAAAGGCGGGAAATTTCAACGGACTGGCTCCCTGGATAAACCGCCACGGGTGTTACTGAATGCGTTGCAGGAGTTGAGGACGTTTGATCTTACAGACGGTGTTGATATTGCAGGGTCTCTTTCGTTCATGGTTCGGAACAAGCCGCGAATGGGCCAGACCTATCGATATCAAGGGGAAGATCACGACCAGTTGTTCGAAGCCACCTATGACCATGAAGGCGATGAGACGTGCGATGAGTGCGACCCTAAGTTGATTGTGCAGAGACCGGCCCGCGAAGACTCTACTCCTAGGATACACTACGGGAACATCGCATCGGGGAACGAGGTGATGAAGCATGGTGCTACTCGAGATAAGATAGCTAAGGAAGAAGGCGTAGTTTGTTTCGAGATGGAGGCAGCCGGACTGATAGACAATTTTCGGTGTCTTATGATCAGAGGAATTTGTGACTATGCGGATTCGCACAAGAACAAAATATGGCAACCTTATGCTGCGGCCACAGCGGCAGCATTCGCTAGAGCGCTTCTTGGTTTTATCGATGAACAAGAAGTGATCAAGACGCCTCGTGAGTACATTCCTCCGCTAAATATCAATCTACATGTGGCATATCTTGTGTTTTCAAGATTGTATTCTCTAAAGGAAATAGTGGCATTGCCATATCCTTTGATCCTTTGTGAGGATGTGAGATATTCAGCACATATCATGCATTTTATAACGTAACTTCTGTATATTATAGCTAATTCTAAATTAGTACCTCCAAAACCACTCAGGGTGCTACCTTTTGGTCGCAACAAAGATTTCGTTGGCCGCCAGTCTCAGTTAAATCGGCTGATCAAGATTCTATATACTGAGGATACCCAGGAAGACTGTCAACGTGTAGCTCTAGTAGGCCTTGGTGGCGTTGGGAAGACCCAAATTGCCTTAGAGTGCGCCTTCAGGCTCCAAAAGGTTCTTCCAGTGCTCTCCGTGTTTTGGGTCCGGGCTAGTGACACAACGAGTTTCGATAATGCATTTCGCGAAATTGGGCAGCAACTCAAGATTCCAGGACTTGAGAACGATAAAGCAGACGTCAAAAGATTAGTCAAGACTAGGTTGTCTCAAGAAAGCACAGGGAAATGGCTTATGATTATAGATAACGCGGATGACTTCGAAATATTCTATCACAACGACAACAAAGACAGCGGATCCGGTGCATTATCTGAGTATCTTCCTTTCAGTCCTCTGGGCGCGATCCTCTTCACGACTCGGGATCGTGAGGCTGCCACAAGATACGCTGGCTCAAATGTGATTGATATAGACGAGATGGACGATGAAGAATCCAGGAACCTCCTTGAACGAAGTCTTCAAAACAAACAACTCATCGAAGATAAGGATAGTACAATCAAACTACTGAAATTACTTGTCAATCTTCCACTTGCAATAATGCAAGTAGCCGCATACTTAAACGCCAAGAGTAGCACCATCGCTGAGTATCTCAGAATCTATGAAGAGAGCAGTGATAATGTTATCAAGTTGTTAGGCAAGGACTTCGAGGATATAAGGAGATATCCGGGTATGAAGAATCCAGTTGCTACGACCTGGCTTATTTCCTTTGAGCAAATCCAAATCCGAGATCCTTTAGCAGCGGACTATATGGCCTTTATTTCTTGTATCAAAGAGCAAGCTATTCCTTCGGACCTGTTGCCTCCAGCTTCTGAGTTCGATAAGACAGAGGCACTTGGCACCTTAAAAGCCTTTGGGTTTATTAAAGAACGCCTCAGCGGGATATTATATGATATGCATCGATTGGTTCACACGGCAATGCAAAACTGGTTAAAGCTCAAGGACGATTTAAGAAATTGGAATCAGAAAGCTTTGCAGCGAATGGACGGCATTTTTCCATGGCCAAGGCATGAAAATAGGACTGTATGGATGAAGTACCTTCCCCACGCGGAGACTATTATTACTTCTATAGACCATTTAGGTGGAGTGGAGCTACCGTCGACATTGCTATATAACTTGGCAGAATGCTATCATATTACAGGCAACTATTCAAAAGCCGAGCTGCTAGGCCGGCAGGCGCTGCAGCTCAGGGAGAAGGTGCTCGGGAAAGAGCACCCAGACACACTCGCGAGCATAACGAACCTTGCGTTATCACTCGGCCAGCAAGGGAAGTTCGTAGAGGCCGAGGCCCTAGGTCGGCAGACGCTGCAGCTTAAGGAGAAGGTGCTCGGGAAGGAGCACCCAGACACGCTCGCGAGCATAAATAACCTTGCATTATCGTTTCGTTTGCAAGGGAAGTTTGCAGAAGCCGAGGCCCTAGACCGGCAGACGCTGCAGCTTAAGGAGAAGGTGCTCGGGAAGGAGCACCCAGACACGCTCACGAGCATGATGGGCCTCGCATCATCGCTCCGTTCGCAAGGGAAGTTCGTAGAGGCCGAGGCCCTAGACCGGCAGACGCTGCAGCTTAAGGAGAAGGTGCTCGGGAAGGAGCACCCAGACACGCTCGCGAGCATAAATAACCTTGCATTATCTCTCTACCAGCAAGGGAAGTTCGTAGAGGCCGAGGCTCTACACCGGCAGGCGCTGCAGCTTAAGGAGAAGGTGCTCGGGAAAGAGCACCCAGACACGCTCGCAAGCATAAATAACCTTGCATTATCTCTCTACCAGCAAGGGAAGTTCGTAGAGGCCGAGGCCCTACACCGGCAGACGCTGCAGCTCAGGGAGAAGGTGCTTGGGAAATAGCACCCAAATACGCTAGCGAGCATAAATAACCTTGTATCATCTCTCTACCAGCAAGGGAAGTTCGTAGAGGCCGAGGCCCTGCACCAACAGATGCTATGGCTCAAGGAGAAGGTGCTCGAGAAGGAAGACAGAGCTTGAATAACCTTGCGTCATCGCTCTTAGGACTTGATCGAATTCGAAAATCATACCGCTGTCGCACCTCCATTACCTCACAAAACCACTACCATGAACATGGGTTTCAGTAAACCGGCGACTCCCATCGCCCTTTCAGTGACGTTCCATCCTGGCTGTCGCGGCGCGTTTTTGGGCTAGAAAGATCAAACATGTTAGACCACAGATTGATGATTGGATGTCCATTCCGGTTCTGGTATGGCCTCTCAATGAACCTCAGCAACATGGCTTCTGATGCTCTACTGTCAGCTTACATGCGTTGGAAACACAATCGTCTTGATTGTTGGTGTGTTAAATCCTTCAGACGATCCTCTTTGAAGCTAATTAGACGTAACAGCTGCTACACATGGCCAATTAGGAAAGAAGATGCCTCTTGCCCCTAACGGCTTCCCTATCACAAATCCAGACCTTGAAACATTTCAAAAAGTAAGCAATCACTTCAAGTTATCTCATGGACATCTCTCGCCGCAACACACCGCGTGTACGAATATGACATGATGGATGGTTGAGACGTGACTTGTTATGACCACACAATGGGCTCTATCTCCCAATATTAAGACAGTAGGAGACAGACTTCGGGTGCTCTCCAAAGAAAACCTTGAAAATTGGTCTAACTCTAGCGCGCATCAACCTCTCTACACTCTTTCAAATCACTTCCACTTTCCACAATTGATGACCTGGAGACTAACCACCTTTTCATAGTGTATCTATGCAAACGAAATCATAAGCACAATAGCAGTAATACTCACGCGCTTCATCATCCTCCTATTCTACGCACGCATTTTCATCCAACCAAACTTCCGAATCGCTGTCTGGATCATGCACATCCTCAACTTTATGTGGGGAATCGTCTTCACCCTAACCTTCGTCTTTCAATGCACACCTATCGACCCCGCCTGGAGAAAGACATTCGGAGAACGGCGCTGCGTTCCGTTGGTTAGGAACCTAGTTCTCGCCGTATTGTCCATCATCCTTGACGTGATGGTGCTCACAATGCCATGGCCGATGGTATGGCAGCTCAAGATCTCGAAGCGGCAGAAATGGCTCGCCATCGGCATCTCATGCTCGGCACCATGTAAGTGAGCCAACAAACCCTCTCACACCCAAAGCCGCAGATATAGCTAACTTCTCGCCCGTCTTACAGCGTCATCGCCGCCGCCATAGGCAAATGCTGGATCTCCTTCAACGTTGCCAGGCTGCCAACACACGACCACCAAATCACCTGTGGGCCCCCTCCCTTTCCCCCATTCCCCATCCCCTCAGCCCTCCTCTTAATCTCCCACTAACCCTCACCCCGCAGACGACGAAGCCACCCTAATGTACTGGGCGGTCCCGGAAACCTGCATCGCGGTCGTCTGCGCCTGCCTGCCGACCCATCTTCATCGGAATGTCGCCCGAATCCGTCATCGGCAGCATCCGCCCCGCGCTCTCGCTGCGCTCGCTCGGCGGCAGCCACAGCTCGCCACACTGGTCCGCGGCGCAGCAGTCGACGGCCTACGGCAGCGCGCCCGGCGGCTTCGCGCAGCACGGGTCCGACAGCATGCATGGCTTCGTGCAGATGAGCGACGAGGGCGGCGCCGCGACGCCCCCGTCCCTGTGTTGATTGCTGCGAGGGGTGAGGTCGGGACCGAGAATCGGATTTATGGCGGCGTGGGCCAGGAGAAGAATGGGCCCGGGGTGTTTGTCGGGAGTGCGCAGGGGCTTGGGAAGGGGATGGGATTTTGGTGCGGAAGGAGTTTGGGGCTGATTCAAATCGGGTGGAGTCGCTTTAAGGGGTGTGGGTAGGGTTGGTCGGGTATCTGGGTTTGGTATCTGGACTTGGTGTTTGGGCTAGGTACCTGGGTTGGGTATTTGGGTTAAGTATTTGGGTCAATTATTTAGGTTGGATATTGTGTGCTAGATAGGTTGGGAGATGAGGATTATTCAATGGTGGAGTTGGACACTCCCTTTCCGGATCAAAGACTCAACTAACTTAAGGACAAAAACACGCACGGCTGCTCGAGATATATCTGTAACAATACCATAACATGGCTGCATTCATTTGTACACCGAATTCATAGTCCCATAGATTACAATTTCATATCCAAAATATATAAGCGAAAAAAAAGGGAAAATGTACAATTTCTTACAAACTCTTGAAGCCCACTGAGACTTCTTACACCCTCCTCCGCCCTCCAATCTACAACACCCTATCCCACAGTCCCTCCAACTCGTCCACCTCCTCTACCGCAGCCTTAGCCGTACTCTTAGCCGTACTCTTAGCCATATTCTTAGCCGCACCACCAACCGCGCCCCCTGCCGCAGCCCCAACCCAACTCTCCACCCCCGCAACCCCCGCCACCCCGCCCCAAACCCCCATTCCCACACCTCCCCTCTCAGCAGCCAAATAACTACACCACGCAATCCCCTCCCTCTTCCTCCTCCTCTCGCCTTCCCCCTGCCCCTCCTTCTTGCTCTCCAAAACATCACACCCCACCCCCACGCCCCCCTCCCCCAAAACCTCCAATTCCACCAACTCCACCCCCCGCTTCCGCGCCCTCAGCTCCACAAACAGCTCGTACGCGTCCTCATCGCCCACTCTCTCACCTCCCGCCCGCACCCACAGCGTTAAATGCCGCAGCGCGCGCAGCTCGACGAGGGCGTCGAGGGTGGCGTTGGGCCAGGCGGTGGGGGCGGCGGGGCGGGGGAGGGCGAGATCGAGGGACAGGGTGTGCAGGTGCGGGGCAGCGGCGTCGAGGGCGGCGATGTCGGCGGGGGTGAAGGTGGCGTTGGGGAGGGGATGGCGGAGGGAGAGGGTGTGCAGGGTGGGTTTGAGGTGGGGGAGGAGGTGGGTTATGAAGGCTGAGGGGGTGAGGATGTTGGTGAGGGAGAGGGTTGTGAGGTTTGAGATGGGGGGTGGTGGGGGTGGGGTTGGGGGGACGGAGGTGGAGTTTGTCGAGTTTGTCGAGGCGATGGAGCTGGTCGAGGTGGTGGAATTGGCGCTGGGGTCGGTGGCGTTAGCGGTGGAGTCGGCGCTGGGGTCGGTGGGAGTGGTGGGAGTGGTGGGAGCGATGCTGGTATCTGTGGAGCTGGTATCGGTGGAGCTGGTATCGGTGGAGCTGGTCGAAGTGACGATCGTACCTGTCCGCCGCTCTTCCCCCTCTCCACCCCACCCCACAGCCCCTATGAACCGCACCACCATCTCCTCCCTCCACCACACCTCCTCGCTCTCCCAGTACATCGGCCGCGTCTCGCCACCCGCATGCACCACGCTCAACTCCCGCACGCCCCGCAACCTCCCCGGCTCGCTCATCCGCTTCAGAAACCCCGGCCCGGGATCCCGCACCTCCAACACCTCCAACACGCTCCAATCCATAACCTGCAACCAGCGGTCCAAATTCCTCGCCAAATACCTCTCCGGCGCTGGCCCCGGCGGCATCTCCGCAAAAACCTGCCTCGACGGGCCCCTCCCTAGCAGCAAATCCATCCACGTGTGCTCCCAATGCCAGCTGCGATCGTACCCCGCGGCCCGGCGGTCCTCCCTCCACTTCCAATAGTCGTCGAAGTCGTAGCCCGCGATTTTCATCGAGGTGAGCGGGGAGAAGCGTGCCTGCGGCGCGAACTCGAAGTTCCAGGGCCCGTCGTCGACGGCGTCGCTGGCGGGGTCGCGCGCGATGCGGAGGTCGAGGGATGAGATGTTGGCGCAGGAGGACAGGGCGTGGTAGACGCTCGACAGGCGGCGGAAGGCCTTGCGGGGCAGCGGCGGTAGGCCGAGCTGTGTGATGGCGTCGTCGTCGTCGTAGAGCGGGTACTCGATCTCGGCTTGCAGGTGGGCGGGACAGGCTTCGGTGCCATCGGGAGACGGCTGGGAGGCCCTAGTGAGGGCGGAGAGGACGCTCAGCGGGATTAAGAGGGTTGCGAGGCCCTTCATGGCTGGTCATGTCAAGGGACTTGGGGTTGAACATGAGGTTGAGCATGGTGCGGTGTGGGTCTGTGTGGACTTATGTTTTGTCTTGTTGCCTGTGGCGACTGGGTGCTGCACGTTGTCGTGGCGGGAGGTTGGTGGGAAGATCATTGAGGCTTGTGGTGGGCAATTGGAACCAATTTTCAGAGAAGTCGGACTTTATAAGCTGTTATTTAGGGCAGCGCAGTTATTATAGGGAGGGTCTCGAAACTTTGGAGTTGTTGAAGAAGATAAATTATTTGGAAGTTATGCAACCTTTGTATTAAAACATGCATCTTGCATCCGAAGATAATCCGACGCTTGACCAAATAACATCCCTGCTCGGGTGCAGCTTGCCTCTCAGTGTATCTGCCACCACTTGAAAAACATCCTCCCTATCCTAAAGTTCCTACTCGACAAGCCCTGTGGTTTCATAATTCGCCATATGCCCCTCTAATACGGTGAAGCTATCCTGGCTCGCAAATTCTCCTACTTCAAATTATCTTATTAGGGAAAATGAATTCAGCAGAATTTAGCCATGTTATTAAGCGCTGCTTTGGCGAAGCTAGGTTCGAAAGGTTGGATGGGACAATGAGTCACTACAACACCCATAGAATACCGTGAATGGATCTGTGTCTATGAGTTAGGACGTTGTTAATCATCTATTAGAGGGTAGGCCGATGGTTCGGAATTATTAGTCATTGGGAGAACAGACTGCGGTTGACATGTGGGCTATAATGAGTAGAGCTTAGAGCCGAGGGCTTGCTATCACTCCACTGTAGTGATGGCATCGGTATGTGCAAACGGGAGGCTATTGATTCAGAACATCAGCTGAAGCATGAGAGGGAGGATGCCTGTCTGGCTGGAGACACCCAGAAAAAAGCATACCTGATTCGGCACAGCCAGTGTAGTATGCAGTACAAGGGCGTGTCGGCAAATCTTCCGTAGTTAACAAGTCACTACTAGCCACGCGCGGCCACATTAGCCGAATCTTTCGCTCCACCAAGAGACAGCAGATGAAGGCCGTCTTGATCCTCCTCAAAACTAAGAGTCCAAGAATAAAAAAAATCGAGGTAGGGCCTCGATACTTCACTTAGGAATGTTTAGGTAAAGGTTTCCGACTTCAAGTATATTCGAGCAGTTCACACTCTTTCCAGCTGGAGGAAGTTATATCAACCTCTTCGTGAAGGGCAAAATGCTCTAGGAAGTATTGTCGACTAGATGATGGTTGGTCATTCTTATCGGTGATTTGTAACGCCCATCACTTGGGGATGGATCTGGCCGTGAGGGTCACCAAGGCAGGAGACCAGCTTGAAACTTCCAGAGAGGCACAGGTACCGGAGGAAGCGGGTTTAGCGTGTTTCCTTTTGGTACTAGGGTCAGAGAGCGGAGGAGAAACGAAGCGCCCGCTCATCATTCTGCCCGTGTTCGTTTCGCTCTCAGTGGGTCGGGAGAAGGAGATCCTTATGGGCCTCTCAGTGTTTCGGGAAATGGCCATTGCAGAAAAATCCCGTTCTAGCTGGTAAAATTCCAATTGCTCGTTCGCGTAACGATGTTGCCTCTTTAAATCTCGCTCCTCTCTCATTTTTCCACGATCTAGGAGAAGACAGGCACCGGCGTATCGTTCGCGCTTATCATTACCTTTCTTGCTAGAACCTGGGTGAAGATCTGGCGTCGTCAATCGGATAGAGCCCCGCCTGGAGCATTCTACGGGAATAGGCTCATAGGTACCCCCGCATTTGAGCGGAGGCGGAGCAAGTCGATGTGAGATAGGCATAGACGCGGAAGGTGGCGCGAATGAAAGTGGCCTAGTGGGGGAGATATTTCTAGCAGGACTGTATGAGGAGAATGGTTCAACCGGGGTGTCCCCTGAAGACTTTGGATAGTCGAAGTCAGCAGGGCGATAAAGGTGAGACACTTGCGGTGCCTCTCCGTCAACGACAATTTGCGTCTTTCGATTTGAATCCCATTTAGACATATCGAGACCTGCACGGAAATGTTTGGCGATATGAGATGCCCTGGTATCCCAATCGGTAAGAATAGCGCCACAAAATCCGCAGGTCCACTCTTGGTCGGAAGGTGGCGCTTCAGTTTTCCACTCCAAAATCGTTTCTTTGGGAAGCAAGGCATTATGAACGTTCTTCAGATGTTGGGTGAGATGGTCCCTCCTTTCAAAAGTCCTCTCCTTGAAATCTGTCTCGAGGCACTCCGCAATCCTGCTGCAAACCTCCGGATGTGTATCGACAGGGTTGGTGTAATTGCAAAAGGTACAAATGACGACATCAGAGGAAAAACGAAAAGCATCCAGAACGCCATTCGGCATACAAGTCCATTTTGCTCTCAAATGAGGGAGATGCTGGGTTTCTTCGTGTCTTTTCCATGTTTTGCTCGTGTACGGTTGGCGGCAAAATGTGCAGTAGAACCTTGGAGACGAGTCATCAGTCTCGCGGACGATTACCGCTTTCGTTAAGGAGGGAGGGTTGAATTTCCTTCTTCCTCGTCTTGGCGACCGGCTACGAATGGCATTACTATGTGGAGAAAAGGCAGAACTAGCACTCTCAGCAGATGACATGGACTTTGCATAGCGCGTTGAGTGATTGGCAGGAGGAGCTGCTGGCAGTGGAAGAGGCTGTGCTTTAAAGGGCCCTGTGGACGGAACAAGTGGAAAGTCTATCTTTTGGCCAAGGGGACTAGCGTGATGAAGGCTGGGGGGTTTTGGGGTAAGAAAGCGTCCGTGTTTCTGTTGTCCGCTTGATAGATTTAGCGGGGATGGGAATTTGGGGAATGTCTCAGAATCGATTCCCGATCGCCATAGAGGAGATTTCGGAGAGGTCAATCTCATGATCTGCTCATTCTGAGGGGTTGCCTGCTCCTCTTCCGTATCTTTAAGGGTTCTCTTTCCCGGCTGGCCCACATTGGCATCAACCTGTGGCACCTCACAGAGTTCTTCCAGGAGCCGAGGATTCCATTCCTTATGAATAGTCTCTTGGCTTGGCCGGACGTATTTTTGTATTTCTGGGCATCCGGTTTCATCACGACCAGCATTTATAGCCTGATATTGCGGATCCATACAAGCATGTTGGATATCATCTTTAGACGCAGTTTGTTCCATCGCCGCAAGAAAGGCCTCCAGAGGACTTGATTGCATTGGCTGACGGGTCCGCCGGTTAGTGAACCATCTATTTATTTGAGCCTCTGTCAGACCTGTCGATCTGATGAGGCGTTCCTTCGCCTCTTTGTCGGGGTAAGGATAATCTCGATGACAGTCGAGCCATTCTTCCAAAGAATTTATTTGTTGGAGAGAGAATTTTGGCCGGTGCCGACGTCGATTCCGCAGATTGCGTGGTAGCTGAGAGCGGCTTAATGGGCTCGGCGCTAATCGGGGAGTCAATATATCCGAGCCGACGAGCTCCGAGTCCAATGGACCGTTCTGAAGACTCGCCGAGGAAGGTTCTGCACTTTCTTCATTACCACCAAAGTCAAAATTTGCCGAAGCAGCACCGAGAATGTCTTGTGTCAATAGTGTAAAGATATTTTCAGTCCCCTGATTGGCGTCGGTTTCTTCAAAAGTGTCCGGTTGATTGGATAGACCCTTCTTTACCGTCAGCCTCTCGCTATATGCAGTGCCCAATCGTGAACTAACCGTAGCTGCGGCATCCGCTAGGTCATGAACGGACCGAGTATTAACCTCAGGATGGCAAGAGGCATTAACGTAGTTTACTTGGTTTTTTGAACCCTGGCCATCACTAATTTCCCCTCTGAATAAGTTGTCAAGCTCCGCAGAAAACTGGCTGTCATCGGCAAGACTGAACAAGACCGGATCAAAAAATTCCGAGTTTCTAAAGTGTTCCCCAGCCATAGTTGCGCTTCGAGGTTAAGTGGCTGCCAGTATGGAGAAAGAGGTTCAAAAAGAGTCTAGAAGACGAATTTCGTCAGTGATAAGCCAGCCACGGCTATCCGCTAAGCTAATTAATGTCCGCCAGAGACGGGAAGGAGCCATGGTTATAACGGACGTCCTTGTGCTTTGTATCTCCATATTCCAAAGGCGCTTCGTTGAGATTGAAGGCGACGCGCAATCGGTAAGTCGACCAATAAAGACGGTGGTAGATTGAATTGATATGCGGACACTCCCCAATTGATACCCGGACACCCCCTCTTGATTTAGTTTAAATCCTTCCTGATGGAGTTCAAATTCTTCCTAGTCAAGTTAGTACGTTTGGCTCATTTGCTTCGCATCACGAAAACCAAAATATTAACGTCTGTGAACTGCCTCCGACACCCACGCGTGGTATGGGTGCGCGACAGTTGCGCACTGGTGCAGGTGCAAACAAGTCAAATGCACATAACGTTTTAACCAAATGTAGTAGGAACCAAGCCAAATCAAGAGCTTCAAGAATTTATTAATGGTTGATCTGGTCGCCAAAGGCTCCAGGTGAGTGGAATATAATCGCGCTGTTGCCTGTATAACCCAAATGGTCGGCTTTCCGAATTGGTAAACACGAAGTTTCTAAGTCTGTGTGCTTAACGTCGAATATCAGTCTCTATTCTTTTAGTTCGTCTTTATACTTCTAGCACAGAATAACTGAAATACTGCCACTTTCAACTACAAGCGGCGCGTGTTTATTCTGAACAAACACACTGAATATAATACAACACCAAGAGAGTTCCTTTTAGTTTAGGGTGACCTGTTACACTACGGAGCTATTGACGCCTTAACTCCAAAAACTATGCAAGTGGGTCCATCGCGAAAACAGAATCAAAATTCAAACAAAACACCAAACCATCCTCACGCTATAGATTGGCACAAGCAAAAGTCCGCTCTATGCTTCAACCACCCCACTGCATGCTCAGAACTAAGTCTACCATCTCTCTAGCATTGTCAAAGGCCATTTTCGACCTCTCCATCTCCTCAAGGTTGTCTATATTCGTAATCTCCCACGCTGCGGAGGTGAGGCCTTGGGAGGGCCCCATGCCTTCCTTGGCAATGACGACGGATTTAGGGAGTCAGATCCCAACTTGTTTAAAGACTGCAGCCGCACCTAAAGGCCAGCCAAGGAGCACTATGGTGGTAGGACCATACCTATGAATGGCAGGTTAGTTGGTGTAGAGAAGGTTAGGATGGAAGTTGCTCGTTGGCTTACCACATAGCTGTCCGGCCGATTCTACTGGCGTAATAAGGAGTGTAGTGATGGCGCGGCGCCGAATTGGCTGGATGGCGGCCGTGTGGGTGAGACTCGGTAAGATACTTTGTTGCGCTACGCATAAAGCTGCGAATGGGTGTTGAGGAGGGCATATCGGAACTTTTATGCTGAAGCAGAATCGTTCGTTGCGATATATTACAGATTCTCCGACTCAAAGATTATTTCTTAGGTCGTAAATGAGGCCGTTAAGTTGACTGAAGTTCGTGATTTTGTAGAGGAGAGTACGTTGAAATCGTCGACTATTAATGCAAAAGTGGAGATACTGCCAGAGTGAAGACTGGAGATTGAATGGAGAGCTTAGACTAATAGATGCAAATGACTACGGGAGATTCGTTGATGCTGAAAGAGATCCGAGGCAAGTGGATAGATTATGTACCAGGATGAAAAGAGGGGGAAATAGAATGACAGATACAGACGAAAAGTAGCCGGGTATCATGGCGCAAACTACATCACCTGAGGCCTTGTCTGGCCAGAGACATTATCATGCGAGGGCAGTAGCAATTACGACATTTCCGGGATTCAGGGAGAGTCTTGATGACTGAAGCATTTACAAGCTGAGTGTCAGGAGAGCCAGGGTCGAGTGGGAAGCAATGCCAGGGCGGGATCTGGCCATGAGTAGCGTCTAGGGGCTGGCTACCTGATTAGAATATACACGGACCTCTGTGGGGAAAACGGGCTGGCATTCCATGCGTTTGTGGAGTGACCCGGCGGAAGTATTGACTAGTTGTTGCGGGGAGGTTGCGTGAAAATGGGGTGACTGTTTCGTAAGTCGCGTCGGAATCGCCCGACTTGAGTAAACAGGGACCATTATCAGGGGATCCGACCTAATCATCCTCAGCAATTACTTGGGATTTGATTTTCGTAAATGGCATAGAGCTAGGTTGGCCACCATTGAAAGCTCAATCTGAGTGTAATCGGTCATTCCCCCTTACAGTCCTACTCTTGCAGCCCTACTTGTTTGCAGCCTTATTCTATTACGAATTTACCCTTTTACAGCCTTAATTCTTCTGTAATCCTGTTCTTTCACAATCTTATTCTTTACAGCCTCACTCATTGTTACCTTATTCCTTTTCAGCCCAGTCCTTTTATAACCTTATTCCCTACCGCGCTAGTCCAAAATCGTCTCCATGAAAATCGTGGCAGAAAGGTGCTGCCAGGTCTAGCAGGCTTCAAGGAGCACGCACTTTAAAAGGAACATAAAAATTCTACGAAATTGTATTCATTGTGAGGTCATGATTCTAAAATTCCAAATGTGACATGATTAGTATCATACAATAAAGCTCACAAATACGCCGAAATTCAGCACCCAACGAACGTCTTCAAGCCTATCCTCACAATCCCCGGGCACTAGCTCACCAGCAGCTCCTACTCAGCCTTACCTTACCCGCTACTTCGCCCTCCCCGCCTTCCACTCCGTCCGCCCCAATCTAATAATATCCCCCTGCTCCAAAACCCACACCCCTTCCTCCCTCTTCCCCTCCACACAATCCAATCCAGCCCTCACTGCCGCCCTAGCAATCACTTCCGCATCCTGCGCCCAACAATCCTTCAGCACATTACTAACCTTCCCCAACGCCCTCGCAATGCCCATAAACACCGCCTCGGCAGGCCGACTCTCACTCCGCGCTCCAAAAATCAGGCCCGGGCGCAGGATAACCGTATGCGCGAACCCCAGCGCGCGCACCGCATCCTCCGTCTCGCCCTTCATCTTCGAGTACGGCACCGCGGACTTCGAGCTCGCCAAGCTAAACGAGATGAGCACGTACGTCGTCGCGCCGGCGTCTTTGGCCGCTTTGGCGAGCGCGACGTTCAGCGTGTGATCGATGGCGCGCTGGGCTTCCGGCCCGCCGGCCGCGGCGCGCGTGGTGCCGAGGGCGGAGAGGAAGAGCGGGGCGGGCGGGGCGGTTGGGTAGAGGCTTGGCCAGGTGACGGTGTCGGTGGATTGGAGGGCGTGCAGTTTGCTGCTGGAGGTCGGGTTCGGGAGATCGCGCCGGGTGTAGGCGTGCACGGTGGTGATGGACGGGTGGGCGAGGAGCGTTTTGAGGATTTCGGAGCCCTGGGGTAGTTAGTGGGGGAGCATTGGAGGATGGGTGGAAGGAGGAGAGGGGGAGGGAGGCATACGGCGAGGCCGGTGCTGCCGGCGAGAGCTGCGGATGTCATTGTTATAGTGAACTTTGTGAAATTTGATGGTTGATTCAATGGAGAAGCTGGAAGGTCAATAGTTCGGCAGCTGCGGGTATTTGTACGGTAGTGTACGTGGAGGTATGCTGCCTGAATAGCCTTAGATGGTTGTTGGTGTTAGCGATTATTTCGTCCGTCAGAGATGGGAATTCTGGTAGCTTTTAGAACATGATGTATGACTGCCGTTTTGAGGATAGTGCGGGCCTACACCCTCAACGATAATACCCCCTCAACAATAAATTATATACAATTAGTATTACAATTAAATAACTACACCCCAACGTAATAGATTATAATTCGCTATCTAATTCCTTACTAATATTAATATCCTCCTTAATATCTGATTCCTCTAAGTCCTCTTTTCTTGGCTTATAGGCACGTGCGTAGCGCATAATCTGGGCTATCCTTTTTCTACTCTCTGCATTCCAGGGGCCTATAACCCTCTTTACAAAGCCTACTTAATAGGCCAGGGGGTCCTCCGGCGTGTAATAAGCAAGTCTATTTACCCCTAATATAGGTAGAGAAGTAGGATCGGCAATAGGTGGAATTTAAAGCGCCAGCCAAGGGGGCCCTTAGAGGCCTTTGAATACACCCATAAGTAGCCTAATAGGACCCAGGGGTGCCTTATAGACGTATCTAACGTTACCCTAGGCCTTAATTCAATGTCTAAGATTAGGCCCCAGTTTCTTTACCTTTCTGGTCTTCATTCTTTAAACTTAAAGCTCACACTTCTATAGATAGGCCTATATCTTAGCATCTCCTTCATCACCAATACGCTGTCGCTTTATACGTTAAGCGTCCTTAACGTATACTGGCCCGCCGGCCTATAGAGCCTTAGAGCGGCCTAATTTATAACTATTATATGCCTTCTAAGCGGCCTGGGTCTTTAAAAGTTCCAATTTAAATATAGCCCTACTAAAGGCCTGGATTCTAGCCCCCTTAAGCATACTATTAAGCGCTTAGAAGATAGGCTAGGGTAACTCTTCTTATAGTAACTAATCTAATTAGCGCTCAAGCGTTTAAACAGTCATTGGAGTATACCAATTTGGGCCTAGTTAAAGAGGTAGCGTATAGGCTAATTCACATGCCTAGCAGTTCCAATCGCGTATATTTTAAGGGACTTAATAGCCACCCTCTAATTCATCGTCGCTTAATAGAGTCTTAGGGCCCTCCAAGAGGCGTAGATCTAGGTACGGATCTTAAGGCTCTTTAACCTAAATTTGCTTCTTGTAACGGAACCTTGTAGCAGGAACTACGGTGGGTCCTATTATTGGGCTAGGTATATAGGTAAGAACAGTATTAACAACATAATAATAACTAATGGAGTGGTTGCCTAACAGATTAACTCCAATTATATTCTAAGATTCACTATAAAGAGAGAACTATCTAGGTAGGGACTATGGTCCTTTAAATACATAACCATACGCCTAAGAAATCCCTTCGCTCCGTAAGGTATGTGTGCTCTATCTACTCTGTTATAGATTATACAGATTATATAGATTATATAGATCATATTACGTGACCTCAGCTACCATTTCTTGTTATATAGTTCCACCGGATCTATCCTAGACCGTGCCTATATTAACTAACTAGCTTCCTCCAACTCTTCTCTAAGTAGTTATAACATTATACTTAAGCTGTCCGTAACACTATCTCCCTCCTCTTTATCTTTGTCTTTAAAGATTCCTAACATCTCCAAGTTGTCTACTAGAGGTGTAATATCCGTTTAATTAGTCTGGTTAATATCCTTATTTATTATACCTAAAGCATTTTCTTTTTCTTTTATAGCTTACTGGTTTTGTACTATTACTACAATCTTGTTTCTGGGTGAGATAATGCCGTCTCCATACTCTTACTGCGTAAAAGAGGGGTTGGTCTATATTGTGTTAGCAAGCCCTTTATCTTAATAACCGTCCTTTTATTTGGAGTGCACTAAAGCAAACGTTTAATTATCCTACGACGTCCGCTCTATCTCTAATGCTAAGTGTGCGTGTCCTATAACTCTTAACAGTCTTTGGGTTCCCTAAGTAACTTATTATAGGGTCTTGTGTTTAATCTACCGCTAAAAAACTTAACGGTAAACTAGCCTCTGTGTAACGGGACTCCCGTTACAAGCGCTACGCCGTACGCGTAGCTGGTTCCTTTTCTTGTTCGATGACGTCGGCAGATAGTTTATCCGCCCCGACGCCCTTATATAGATTCAGCCGCAGCTGCGTTCCTGTTAAGTTCTCTAGCAATCCTCTTAAGTCTCCACAACAGCCGTATATAGCTATCAATTCTACGAATCTGATGCTTGTTTATCTAGCGTTCACATGTAATACATCGTTATCGTAACATTAGGATTGCTCGCCCCGTCCAGCCAGACGTCGACGATAGCGCAGAGCTATCGCGGACTTTCTATGCAGAGTCTTTAACGTATCTAGTCCAGATTTTTTCTTCCTTCTTTCTAGACAGCTACTATATCTGACCCAGCTCTTTTCCTGCTAGTATAGCAGCTACAGCAGGAACTCCAGAACCAGCGTACTGAGATCTAGTCGCTCCGATTAGACCTCGATGCCTTACGCGTCGACGTCCACTAGCTCTAGCTCCAGCTCCAGCTTCACCTCCAGACCCGCCCTACGCCTGCCCTGACTACTCGTCCGCGTCTCCCTGATCCACCACGCTTCGACGGTAAGCCTCTTACGTTACGTATGTGGCTCCCATCAATTAGGGCAAAGCTCCGATCCGACCAGCTCGACGGTGCTGACGCGTTCGACTATGTATGGGATCGCCTTGAGCAGTCCCAGCAGGCTTCTGTCCTACACCTCCGCTAGTTAGCCGAAGATACCCAGTCCTGGGACCCCGAGGATATCTTCTCTTTCTTCTAGCGCCTCTGCCACAACCCGAGAGAACAACAGGAGGCTATCCAGCGCTTTTCGTCTGTACGCTAGAGAGAAGAGGAGTTGCTTATTGCGTACCTTACTCGCTTCGAGCGATTTGTATATAAGGCTAATGCTTCTACTTGGCCAGACGTATCACGCGTTATGGCGCTCCACCGTGGCTTCCGTCCTGCCCTCCGCCAGTCTCTTAAGGAGTCGAGCGATACCCTGTTCAGCCTATCGTACAGTGAGTATATCAAGCTCGTCTAGCGCCTTGATCGCTACTCCCGTCGCCCAATCCAGAACCCGCCAGTCTAGAAACCAGCCTAGAAACCCATCGCCGCCTATAAGCCTATGGACGTCGACCTCTAGCTCCAGACCGCCAGTCTTGCCCCTGCTTCCCAGTCCAGAAACAAGTTAAGGGCCCCGCCTAGTTTCTGCTCCCGTCCACCATCCGCTGCCTCATCGCGATCGCGATCGTCCTCTGCCGAGTCTACTAAGCGTCGCGTATATCGCATAAAGAACGGATTCTGTCTCTGTTATAGTGCACGTGATTACTGGATTGCCTAGTGTCCACACTTCCGTGACAACTCCTGACCCTACCCTGTCAGACCTGTCACCCCCTAGAGGGGGGGTACTGTAACGGGACTCCCGTTACAAGCGCTACGCCGTACGCGTAGCTGGTTCCTTTTCTTGTTCGATGACGTCGGCAGATAGTTTATCCGCCCCGACGCCCTTATATAGATTCAGCCGCAGCTGCGTTCCTGTTAAGTTCTCTAGCAATCCTCTTGAGTCTCCATGACAGCCATATATAGCTATCAATTCTACGAATCTGATGCTTGTTCATCTAGCGTTCACATGTGATACATCGTTATCGTGACACTCTGCGCTGCTTAAGGTTTAACGTGTCTTAGAAGAGTCTATATATATCCTTAAAGCTTAACGTCTAGCTTATGCTCGTCTTTAACGTCTTAAATATATATATAAGAAGGTTTGTTCTAAGGAGTGGAAGCTAGTTTAATAGGGTCTGTCCAAGCTAGATAATAAAAGGACTGGCTTTCTTCTTATAAGGGAAATAACTCCAAGTAGCTTAGCAATTGCTCCTCTTAGGTCCCCCTTAGGCAACTTATTTTTTTATAATCCTTCCTTATTAATGCTGCCTAACCTACTCTCTTCTGATACTCCTGTACCTTTCCTATAGCGTTCTCTAGGTTGCTTAGTGGTTTCTAGGTAGTCTTACTATAGCCTATCTACTTTACTTTATACCACGTTTTGTTATCTACGTCTTTATAACTAATGATCTTTAAAACTTGCCATTTGTCTTCTTCTTGTCCTCTATATATGTCTGCCTTATAAACTGGTAGCTTAATACCTCCGTGTGCTAGTTCTAGCATCGCAATGTGTTATATAGGGTAGATCTTTATTTTAGCTAGTAGGTTTAACTTATATATAACCAATAAAATTCTTTACTTGACTTTAAAAGGTCCTAGTCTAACATAGTCTAACTTCTTACTTAGTTGTTAACTCTTAAAATTTTTGTGTAGTAGCTATACTCTATCTCCCTCCTTTAGATCTGGTCCCTTAGATCTCTTAGCGTTATAGTACCTTTTTATTCTTTGCTGTACTAGCTTGGCTGTTTCCGTAAGGTCTATATAAAGATTTATTAACGTCTCTATTCTTTGTTTAGCTGTGCTACTTGTTTTCTTTGCTTAGTGTAGCGATAATAACGTTCTTGGTTCGTACCCGTAATTCGCCTTAAATAGTAATATCCCCATTCCTTCTTATAGTGTTGCATTGTATGCAAACTATATAACTAGTAGTAATGATACCAAATTATTCTGTGCATAATTAATATAATACCTTAAATACTGTTCTAGTGTCTGGTTTAGTCTTTCCGTTTATCCGTTTGTCTGCGGATAATATACTATAGAGGTTACTGCGCAAACTCCCTATTCTACTAGAAATACTTTCTAAAATACTGCTATAAATCTTAGATCTCTATCTAATATAATTTTATCTAGTGCTCTATATCTTGCGAATACTTCCTTTATATAGATTCTAGCGACATCTTCTACTAATATCTCTTTAGTACATGCTATAAAGTATCCCTACTTTATTAGCTTGTCTACTATTACTAAAATCGCGTTATAATCTTATCCTATAATAGGATCTTTTAACTTTGGTAACTTGATAATAAAGTCCTATAATATAACCTCCTATGGTCTTCCTGGTGTCTTAATAGGTTGTAGCCCTCTATATGGCTTATACCTCGTTAGTTTGTTTCTTTGGTAATTTAGATATTCCTTTATAACTTATCTTGCTAATCCCCAGATTTCTTAAATAATATACTCCTCTTAAAGTCTTAACACTAGTCCTATAGACCTGTTATGTCCTTATATTATTCCCTTATGGAATTCCTTAATAAACTCCTTTGCAATAGACTTAAGCACATACGTTACTTCTCTGTTTTTATATTGCTTTAAGTCTAGATCCTCTATCTATACTTTTTAGATCTTTTATGTCTAATTACTCTCTAGTAATTTATGGATCTGACTTTCCTTAGTTGCTATAATTCTTGGATAATTATACCTAATTAATTTATCTTAATCCTTTCGCAATAAAGCTCCTGATAGCTTTTTATTAACTTATAGTTTAGCTTTTCTGCTTAGAGTATCTGCTCGTGTATTGTCTGTACCCTTGGTATACTAAATTTTGAAATAGTATTCTATAAGCATTTCCGCCTATCTAACCTGTCTTTGGTTAAGTTCTTTTATTATTAGAAATCCTGTAAGGTTCTTATAGTCTATCTTAACCACAAATAGTTTATCTGTGCCTTATAAGAATGCTCTCTATTTCTTAAGTGCTATAACTATACCTAATAACTCCTTGTTATAGATGTCGTAGTTTAACTCTGGTAGTGTTATTTTCCAACTATAGTATATTACTGGATGCTATGCGTCCTGGTGCTTCTATAGCAAGTATGCTCCTAGTGTAAAGTCTAATATATTTATCTTAACAACTGTTTCCAACTTTAGTTGATAGATCTTAAGGACTGGTTCTTAGGTAAACAACTCTTTAAGTTCTTAGAATAGCTTTTTTTACTTACTACCCCAAATCTATAGTTCCTCTTTCTTTGTTAGCCTTGTAAATGGCTTAATACTTTTTAACCATTATGCCATAAACTTTCTATAGTAGTTATAAAACCCTAGAAACGACCTTAACTACATAACGTTCTCTAGTTTTTGCTAACTCACTATAGCTTTAACTTTCTTTAGGTCTATGCTGATCTTTCCTAGTTTAATAATAAATCCTTTAGAGTGAGCTAAAGGATTGCGAACTTTATCACGGGGACTGCCAGGTTACTCAGTGCTATAACTGTCAAAAGTATGGCCATATAGCCCGATTCTGCAGCAGCTAAAAGAAATGCGGACTTTGCGCAGCACCAGGACACGATGATAAATCCTGCGGCTTCTGTAACGACCCTATGAAACACTAATGCGCGAACTGTAACCTAAGCCACCCGGCTTAGTCGAGTAGATATAAAGTATAGAGCAAGTAGGCAGATAGGGCCCGCCTAGCGTATACAATAAGACCAAAACGGTACGCAAGCTCTGCGAGCAGTATATCCTCCTACCCGCCACTTAACCGCGCCGGCGGTACCCCTAGTAGTACACTTAGCAGCACCACACAGAGCAGCGCCCTAATAAGCTTCTATGGGTCGGTTTTAATCCCAAGCACACAGGGACCAGAGGAGCAGTTACGCATAGAAGGAATCTAGGTAGGGCAGGTTAGGCCTACTGGTGTAGTTACTAGGAAGCACGGCCGCAGCGTCTCCATAAGGGGTTCGAGAAATCCAATAGGCAGACCACTAAATAGGCCGCGGGCCGCCTAAAACAATCAGGACATTGCAGCATACCTCACACAGAATAATGAAGAACTATGAATACACTCCAAGTCGTACAGTATAACGTGCAGAAAAGCAAAGATAAGGTAATAATGCCGTTTATCGCGGAAGCAACGCGGTAGGGGTATAAAATTCTAGTAATATAAGAACCGTGGCAGAACCAACAAGTAAATGCAACACACTGCCTAAGTAGCTGCGGTTACTGGCCAGCCTACCTAAGGTGCTTTAGAAGCCGCGCATACTTCTTAGGGCTCGTTCGATAACTTTTTTTGACCTGTTGGCGCCCACCTGTTCGTCACCCGAAAATGGCGAACAGGGCCCACATGCGCAATATCGACCGGAGGATCAAATTGCCAACAGGTAGAAGGTGT
>Ga0307507_10002088_pt1 | contig 43210 bp, 10 predicted proteins | sample 7_EM_MG_FD_207223 | JGI IMG/M metagenome (GOLD analysis project Ga0307507, IMG submission 207223) | Populus trichocarpa ectomycorrhiza microbial communities from riparian zone in the Pacific Northwest, United States - 7_EM | ecosystem: Host-associated > Plants > Roots > Unclassified | place... | reverse complement strand
GGCCAACGGAATTGTAGTACGGCGAGGGCCTTATAAAAATAAGTAGTGAATATATCGTGATTTTCTGGGTTCCTTGGTGGGCTGTGCACCGTGCTGGCAGCCACCTAGCTAGCGAGGTGGTGTTGGTCGAGTTTACGAAACTAAAACGTCATGGGTATAAACCATACTTCTTAGTTAGTAGTTATTATTCTATTTGCCTAGATTTTAGTAAGGTAAAGTTTAAACCACTTAAGTGCTCTTCTAGTTAAGAATAATCCTATATATATTACTTGGTCCATTAGTATAGCTAGCTTTACTCCTTCTTACATAACCTTAAAGTGCATTTACATAAGAAATCCCTTAAGTTTTGACTTCTCCCCTAAGAATCGCTTAATTAAGGGTAACTTAACCTTAGCTACTCCAATTCCATTAATTCTATCTTTAAGTATTTAATTGTTGTCTGTTAATTAATTAACTATTTTCTGTAACTAACCTACCGTGATAAGCTGCGAATCCGTGTCCCTTACGCTGGTGTCTCCTCCAGACCCTAAAGTTATCGCCGCTATAGAGGTTGTCGTAACTGGTGCTTTTAGTGGCATATTATTTGACTTATTAATACTATAATTAGGTAGTGAATATATAACGGAACCTTGTAGTAGGAACTATAGTAGGTTCGTTATTAGGCTAGGTATATAGATATTTAAACAAAGTCAATAATATAATAATATAAGATAACAACTGGTGTAGAGTGGTTGCCTAACAGATTAACTCCAATTATATTCTAAGATTTACTATAAAGAAAGGAACTATCTAGGTAGGGACTGTGGTCCTTTAAATACACAACTATACACCTAAGAAAGTCCTTACTTTGTTTACTCTATCTGCTCTACTTACTCTGTCCCAGATCTTATAGATTATATAGATTACACAGATTATATTACATAACCTTAGTTACTATTCCTTATTATATAGTTCTACCGGATCTATTCTGGACCGTGCCCTTATTAACTAACTAGCTTCTTCCAACTCTTCTCTAAGTAGTCGTAATATCGTACTTAAAGCGTCTGTAATACTATAAACCGTGCGGATACTCTTATAAGGCGTAAATAGGACCTAGGTAACTAGGCGGCTATAAAGATCTTATTACGGACCTAAATACTACTATAACTAGAGCATCTAGACCCCTAAATATAGGCAGAGCTAAATACGGACCCTTTAGACGCTAAGATATATCCTATTAACTCTACAGAACTTAACCTTATTAATAAACTGCTATAGGCAAACTATACGGCCCTGTCATGGGACTCCTCCGTGACACCTTACACACGTCCACCTATTTCCACCTGTTTCCACCTACGCAGCAAGAAGAGACCGACCACGAGATGGCAATCTGACGGTAATCTACGGCAATCTGACGGCAATCTGCCGCATTCTGCTATATTCTGCCAAGTCCACCAAATCCTGCCAAGTTCTGCCAGGACCGCTACTCGAATCCTATTCTGCTCTGTATACGTGTCAACCAAGCAACCAAACTAGCGATATATACCCTTTCTTCCCGTTTCCTTACCTTCTCTCCTTACGCAACGTCTTGACTTTATTACACAGTTTATGTATATAGCTTAATAATATCTACTTCGCTATATATTATTACCACTTGTACTCACTCCGTAATACTACGTTGCGTCAAACCCTATACTCCGCCCCGCTCTGTTTAAAATGCAGAACAACCTTAAAGCCCCTATAACGGCCGCCAATATTATGTCCGCACTCCAAGAACAACTAGCAGATATGTAAAAGTCCTTTATAGACGCCCTCGCACAAAACCAAGCTGCTATAGCTTAACAGCAAGCTGAATAAGAAGCACGGCACCAGAAAATAATTAAGGCCCTCTAAAAAGAAATCCGCACCCTTAAGACGCCTACGCTAAGCCCTTAAGACCGGTTGCTATTACTAGAAGCCAATACGCGGAACACAAGCCCTAAACCAGTAATAGTTATCCTACTAGTAGAACTAACTACTGCGCTATAACAATCTAAATAATTACTAGACCCCCTAATATTTACTAGTAAATAACGAGAACTCTAATTATTCCTAAGCTGGCTTAAAAATAAGCTAACTAGTAACGCTAACCACTACCTAACTAAAGCCAACCGACTCTGTTATGCCTTAAGTTAACTAAAAGGAGATATAGCTAACCTTATTAAACCTCTTTAACCGAACTCAGTACTAAGCCTAATTGTACTTCTTAAAGCCATGTATGGTAACCCGAACCGCCAAGCTACTGCTTAGAGAAAGATAAACCACATAACTTAAGGAATAAAAAGCTTTCTAGTATACTTCTCCAAATTCAACCGTTACGCAAAAGAAATAGGCTGGAACGACTCTATACTAATTAACAGCCTTATTAAATCCCTAAGTCTTAAACTAAAAACCTCCTTAATAGGTATAGACCTACCAGGAGCCCTTAACGCCTACGTAAACATTATTAATAAATAGTACAATAATATACTATGCCTGACACCGAAGTTTACTCCTTAATACAATATAACAGCTCCGCAAATGTCTACTAAGTTATTATCTTAGCCTAAGCACCCTAACGCTATGGATATTAATATAGGGACCCTAGGATACACTCCGCTAGGGTCCCCTAAATAAGAACAACGCATTAAGCTAGGCCTTTACTTTAAATACGGAAGCAAAGATTATATCTTAAGATACTGCTCTATCCCTATGCCCTAATACAACTTATAAACGGCCAACACTAACAACCGTTTACCGCATTAATCCCCTAGTTACCGTCCCCAATCTTTACCTGGTTCTAGCCCTGCATCTAGTAAGCACCACTTATAAGGATGAAGTTACAACTAATATTCTATAGGAACCCCTTCCCGCTTGCCACTAAAAGGTATATCCTAGAGTTAAGTCGCTCTCTAGGATAGCTATATTATAGGATCTTATTAAACGCATTAGATATTGCAAACCCTAACTTTTAGGATTGTAGTATAACCGTTAACTGCCATCTTTAGCAGAAAGGTTAATAGGCTAATACTTAAGTCCTAATTAACACAGGAGCTAGCAGTATAGGATTTATCAACAAGACCTTTATATAAGATAATAAGTTTACCCTAATACCCCTTAACCGGCATATTAACGTATTTGGATTTAATGGCAAACGAACTATCTTAGGCTGTATTACTTATATAGCGGCCCTAAGACTCTAATACCTAAACCACAAAGAATTAATTAAGCTCTTTATAACTACCCTAGGCCACCCGGTGATCCTTAAACAACCCTGGATGAAGCTATATAAGGTAACCATTAATTAGGACAACCTTAAGCTTCTATTTACCACCTCCCATTGCAAGCAGAAGTGCCTTATAACTCACTACTTAGACCCCAAACCAAAATCTAAAAAATCCACCAGGATCCACTAGTCTAAAATTTCCACCAACGTCCACCCTATACCTAAAAAGTCCACCCAATTCCACTAACCCAAGAATTCCACCGAATTCCACTAATATAAGAATTCCACCAACATCCACTAAGAACCCGGAAATTACACTAAACTATATAAACCAACTCTAACCGCTGCACCCTAAACCAAGTAGAAGCTTAAGCTTAATATATAAAGGTACTAGAAGAACTGGTATTCCACTATAAAAAGGATACTTAAAGAACCTAAACCTAAATCTAATACTAATTTTGTACCTAACACCAAACCTAAAACTATATAAGAAACTAAGGATAATCTAAGCCCGCTTAACACCTTAGATATCTACATAATTGGAGCTACCCTATTAGTATAACTTGCCAGGAAACCTAAACACATAATCTTCGCCGTTATAATAGCTGATATTAAAAAGGCCTTAGCACTAAAGAAGCATACTAACCCCGCCACGAAAGTACTAGTAAAATACCATAATTATCTAGATATATTTTTATAAAAGGAAGCCAATAAGCTACCAGAACGCCGTCTATATAATTATAAGATTATAGTTAAAGAAGGAAAATATCCCGGATTTGGACCCTTATATAAAATATCCTAAAACGAACTCTAGGTATTATGGAAGTACTTAGACGAATATCTAGACAAAGGATTTATTAGAGCAAGTTCTTTACCTATAGCCATATTAGTAATCTTTGTTAAGAAACCTGGTGGCGGTCTACGCTTCTATATAGACTACTAAGCTCTTAACGCTGTTACTGTTAAGAACTAATACCCGATCCTATTAATCTAAGAGACACTGAACTGATTAAGTAAGGCTCGCTACTATATAAAGCTTGATATTATCCACACATTTAACCGTCTCCGTATTGCGAAAGGAGACAAATAGCTCACTGCATTTTGTACTCAATACGGATTATTCGAATACTTAGTAATGCCATTTAGCCTCGCAAATACCCCGAGTTTATTCTAACACTTTGTAAATAATACCCTACGTCCATACCTGGACGTCTTTTATACTGCTTATATTGACGACATCTTGATATACAGTAATAATCTAGCTAAATACTGAAAACATATTAAACTGGTCTTGCAAGCCTTGCGTAGAGCCGGCCTACAATTAGATATAGATAAATGCGAGTTCCATAAAACGGAAGTCCTATACCTTGGACTTATTATTTCCACAGACGGCGTACAAATAGACCCTAAGAAAGTTAAAGTAATTGTAAACTGGCAAGAACCTAAAAACGTTAAGGATGTAAGGGCCTTTATAGGCTTCGCCAACTTCTACTAATAGTTTATTGATAACTTCTCCGCCTTGGTTTCACCCCTTGTAGCCTTAACCCAAAAGGACAAAGCCTTTATCTTCAATAAAGAATATAAGAAGGCCTTTGCTTATCTAAAGGTTATATTTACCACTGCACCTATGCTCTAACACTTCAACCTAGACCAAATAAGTGTTATAGAAGCTGACTCATCTAATTACGTTACTGGAGGCATTCTGTCTCAATATAACGAGGAAGGAGTATTGCACCCTATAGTATACTTCTTAAAACGACTAAGCCTAGCTAAATACAATTACGAAATCTATAATAAGGAATTGCTAGCTATTATTAGATGCTTTAAGCAATAGTAACTAGAACTAGAAGGAACTAGATTCCTAATTAAAGTTCTTAGCGATTATAAGAACCTATAGTACTTTACAACCACAAAACAGCTGAGCCACCGTTAAGCCCGCTAGTTAGAATATCTGTCTCAATTCCAATTCTTAATTACGTACCGCCTAGGCGTTTAAGGCTAGAAGCCCGATGCTCTAACCTAACGTTCGCAAGATGTACCAGCTTAAGAAGAAGCGCGTTTCTACCGCAATTAGACTCTACTCCGTCCTAAGCTATTTAATCCCCTTGTTAAAGACCTTATAGTATACATCCTTAAAATAACTAATTAATTGATTAAACAAATTATAATTAATAAATACCTAAATAATAAGTTTATCTAAGAGACACTCAAGCTAATTTAAGATAGCATTAGACGCTCTAAAAAGGTCTCTCTAAGTAAATATAAAGCTTATGGAGACTACTTATACTACCGGAACCGCCTAGTTATACCTAACCATAATAAACTTAAGCTTAAGCTTCTTGAACACGTACACAACCTACTAGTAGCCGGCCACTCAGGCTAAGAAAAAACCCTAGAACTACTCTAACGGGAGTACTACTGGCCAAATATATATAATATAATACAAAAGTACGTCTCTAGCTGCCATACCTGCCGACAAGCTAAAGCTTCGTATAAGATGTACAACGGCTTCCTAAAGCCACTACCTATTCCGGACCGAAGATGGAAGGACATCTTAATTAACTTCGTTGTTGACCTCCCTATAAGTAAAGGCTGTACAAATATTATAGTAGTTATAGACCAACTATCCAAAATAAGACACCTAATCGCCTGTCCTGATATATTAATACCTACCGTTGCCCAACTGTTCCTAGATTACGTGTGGAAACTCCATAGACTCCCTAAAACGATTATCTCTAATAGAGGCCGCCAGTTCGTCTCTATGTTTTAGAAAGAACTAACTACCCAACTCTATATTAAAGCACTATTATCTACGGCATACCACCCGGAAATGGATGGTCAAATGGAACGTGCAAATGCCATAATAGAACAATATATTTGGATATACATGTCGTATCTGCAGGATAACTGGATGGACTAGCTTGCATTCACTAAGTTCACTATAAATAACTCCGTCTTAGAAACCACAAAGGTCTCCCCATTTCTAGCCAACTACGGCCAGTATCTACGAATGGGTTTTAAACCCTTTAGTAATGTTCCTCGCCCAGCTTATTAAGCCTTATAAGTTGCAGAAGCAAACGAGTTTATAAAGAAGATGGAAGAACTATAAGAGTTCCTTATTAACAAAATAATATGGGCCCAGTCTGTCTATAAAGCTATAGCAAATAAGAACCGAACCCTAGCACCAGCTTACTAAATTAGTAACTTTATCTGGCTAGACGCAAGAAATCTAAATATAAAATAACCTATTAAGAAACTTAATTAGAAGAACGCCGGCCCTTATAAGGTTGAAAAAGTTGTCTCTCCTTATACCTACCAACTAAAGCTCCCTAATACGGTTAAAATCTACCCTGTATTCTATACGTCAGTCCTCCGCCCTACCGCCCCTATATTAGACGCCCTGCCCGGATAGATCTAAGACCCTCCCCCACTAGTTAAAGTAAATAGTAAGGATAAATACCTTGTTAAAAGAGTTAATGACATTAAGTACAATAAACGGAAACGCAAATATATGTACCTTATAAAATGGAGAGGCTTTACTAAGCCCTCATAGGAACCCGTTGACTTTATAGGACTTATACAAGCCGCAGAAGACTTTTATAAACTCCACCCAGAACTACCTCAGCCCCATCTCGCAGAAGCTCGAGTTTAAAGGGGGGGTACTGTTATGGGACTCCTCTGTGATACCTTACACACGTCCACCTGTTTCCACCTGTTTCCACCTATGTAGCAAGAAGAGACCGACCACGAGATGGCAATCTGACGGTAATCTACGGCAATCTGACGGTAATCTGCCGCATTCTGCTATATTCTGCCAAGTCTACTAAATCCTGCCAAGTTCTGCTAGGACCGCTACTTAAATCCTATTCTGCTCTATGCATGTGTCGACTAAGTAACCAAACTAGCAATATATACCCTTTCTTCCCGTTTCCTTACCTTCTCTCCTTACGCAACGTCTTGACTTCATTATATAGTTTATGTACATAGCTTAATAATATCTACTTCGCTATATATTATCACCACTTGTACTTACTCTGTGACAGGCCCCTTTTCTACAGGAGTACTGCAAAAAGGTAAAGAATACTACTAGCCCATAATCCCTTAAAAACGGACTGCTTAAGTACTAAGAACGGCCAATAGTAGCAGAGGAACAGAATTTATAGACTTGGCTTATCGCTAAAACATATACCCAAATCTCTATAGCCCACCCCAAAAAAATAAGACCCGCAGAATTATTAGTAACGTAGGTGATAGGGTTATAACGGTCGGCATAGTTATGACGGTGGGGCCCCACCACCTGCCTAAATAGGCCTACCGCCTGCCTAATTAAGTATATTGCCAATTCTAAAATCAAAACAGGAAAATCAAAATAGAGGAACTTTTGAATGCTTACATCGTGATTAAAAATATTCTTATCAACACTATAATGCCTCGCTGGCCTCTACACTCTAATCGCGACAAGACTATATAAATTGCTACTACTGCCTGGCATTCTGGCCTCTACGACAGCCGGGAAGCCTGCGTAAAAGCCCATGGGGTAGATCCGCAGACATTTCAATATTGCCTTAATGGAAAATAACAGCCTTATAAAATTGCCTATACTAACCAGAATCGCATTACTGTTTTTAGCGAATATGCAATTACTAAGCACTGTATATATCTTGCCAACGCCGGGTTTCTATGTCGCCAGCACACTCTTTAAACGATTGCAATGATAGTGCTTAAACGGGAGCATACCGATCTTCCTTAATACCTTTAAATCGAACCTTTAGGCAAGAAGTGGGTGTACAATTTCCTAAAACAGCAGGAAGAGCTTTATTGCTGCTACATACGTTCAATTAATTAAGAACGAGCTTTTGCTAACAACAACCCTGGCTATGTTAAGAGGTTCTTTTCTAACTACCACAACGTCGTCACTATATACAATATCAACGAATTTGACATATAGAATATAGACGAGACGGGCTTCGTAATAGGTTTAGCTTTTAATGCCAAGGTGGTTATTTTAAGAGGAAGAATCATCAATTTTAAGACAGTTAACGGCAATAGAGAATGGGTTACCTAGGTGGACGCAATTAGCATACATAGGCAAACGATTCCACCGTTTATCATTTTTAAAGGACGGCAGCATATAGATTCTCTATGGGAAACTGCAGAGGAAGCTATAGGAGACTATTTAATTGGGATAACAGAGAATGGCTGGTCAAATGAGGAAATAGGCCTTAAGTAGCTTAAACATTTTGAACAACACACCCAACGAATAGAGGCATGGGAGGCCTCTAAAATTAATAGTCTAGATATTAAACACCATGGATATTAATTGCTTATTATAGACGGACACACTTCTTACACTAATATCGACTTTATGGAGTTCTGCTAGAACTATAAGATTATACCTATTTATCTTCTACCTCACTTAACCCACTTCCTACAGCCTCTAGATCTTGTTATCTTTTCAGTACTTAAGCGCCTTTATTCAGCCAAAGTCGATAAATATGCAGCTCGCGGTATTACGGGTATTAATAGGGACTACTTTCTAAGAATTCTGGGTGAGATTTGACCCTATACATACACCCCAGAATTGATTAATAGCGCCTTTAAGGCGGCAGGGCTTCTTCCTTTTAACCCTAATTAAGTCCTTTAGCGCCTTATAAAAGGACCTTTATCTACACGGCTAACTACACCCCTTTAAAACGAATTGACGATTTTATCCTCACCTCTGTATCCAAAGACTCCCAAAAGTTACTCCGATTAAGCTCGGTACGGCTATATAATTTGTCACCCAGATACCTTACCCAAAGCAGTTAACGTAGTTATTATAAAGCTTATAAGCCACATGGATTTATTAGAGGAAGGCATAGAAATACTACAATAAGAAAATACTGAGCTTTGTAATAGCGCTGCAGAAAGAAGAGCCAAGAAGAAGAATAGGCGGGTAGTACTTTCTACTAAATCAGTCCTTACTACTAAATCAGCTAGAGCACTTATCGCTGCTAAGGCAGCAATAGCAGAGACTAAGCAGCAGGTAAAAGATACTAGGAAGCGCCTTAGAAAAAATAAAAGCAATACAGCTATAGTTGCGCAGGCGCAAGTCCAAGAAAGGAAGGAGGCTTGTGCCGTTACAAAGGTAGCTAAAGGAGTTGCAGATCGACACAAAAGGAGCCTTGGAGACGCAGAGAGGAGCTTAAAGAAGGCGCAGAAGGTGTTAATAATTGTAAACAAGGCCGCTATTAAGAAGAAGATACCGGAAGCTTATATGGCAGCTACTGAAGCAGCAGAGGAGGCACAATCAACGACAGGGGCCCTAGCGACGCTACGGAAGCAGTGGGAGGACTCCTCCACTATAGCTGTAGAGACTGCAGCTTACTCTAGGGCTCTGCGGGACACTGCAAGGGCCTTAAAGAAGGATTCTTAACAGGCTATATAGTCTACACAGGAAGAGGATAAGGAGGAAGGGCTAGATGGATTAAGCGGCGATGAGGTGTCGGATGAGGACGATTCTGAAATGGACGACGTTGAGTTAATTAAGGAGTAATCAGCACCTAAAACACTATAAAATGTTAATATAGAGCCTCTTTTATATAAATAAAAGGCTTCATACTGCTTAGTAATATTGTAATACTATGCGATACTTTTTACTAGTATTTCACCTACAATTAGGCATCTGGCAGAATTTTAATGTTCCAAACCGTTATAACCCTATTACGTATGTTATACTTAATTGGGAATACAGTAAGCCTAATTAGGCAGGCGGTGGGGCCCCACCGTTATAACTATGCCGACCGTCATAACCCTATCACCTACGTTAACCACTACTACTAGCCTAGAATAGTTATGGATATTAACCGCTATATATAAAACTATAACAACTGCCAAAGGTCTATAATTCTATAAAAACTAACGAAAATTTTGACCGAGTTTACGCTTACTAAGCCTTTTATTTAGAGCTTTGATGTGGAGCCTTAATTTAGAAGCTTTTAATCCAGAAGCTATTAGCTTTGAGGCTTTTAGCTTAGGGGCGTTTAATAGAGCTTTTATAGCTAGTAATTAAGATTATATTGGTTATGAATCTAGTATATATTTGGACAATAGAGCTTTAATACAGAGCCCTCTACGTAGGATGTAATAGAGCAGTTGATTGTAATTCCGATTTAAAGCTTTATATACTAAATATTTTTAATCGCCTAATAACCAAATCGCCGCGTGGCTGTCTACTACCTTAACACGACGACGCGATCGTATGACAACGCAATGGCTTGGTGCCGAGCAATGAGAGGAAGGGGAAGAGAGGGAGGGGAGGGAAGGGAGGGAAGGGAGGAGATTAGGGGTGGCTTGGCCACTACAAGAAAGTCGTGATATTGGTATGGTGTTGAACTTTAAAAATCGTATCTTGGGAGCTTGATTGACGACCCCTATATAAAACGTTAATAACGTCCGATTTTAGAATACTAAATTGGCAGATCTTCTAGGAACGCTTATTATAAGTAGCTCTAAGTGCGAAATCTAAAATATTTAGCAGTGGTATGGGTATAGGAGGGGGCATGTATTTGCGTTCCCAAATATCGTTACATAACGCAATTTTTGGGCGAGGAAAATTAGAAGTCTCCCTAGGGGTAGAGCGTTAGCGTCTTACTAGAGTCTCCTCCCGTCTTCTCTCTTACCCGTCGTCTCCTCGTCTGATGCTGTCCATATCGCTACGTCAACCAATAGATCCCTCAGTGGAGACTGGGGAGGGGTATTAGAGCACCTCCAGCTCCTATAAGGAAGAAGAAAAGAAGAGAGGAAGGTATAGAGGAGGGAGTATTTATAGACGGGAGGAGGCCTGCGAAAGGAGTGGTAGTAAGGTTAAGGCGCCTTAGTCACTGCTAGGTGGCATTATATCTTATTAAGAGGGTCTACTACAGTAACCAAGTGGGGTTAATTTAGAAGTAATATGCATTCCTAGAGGTTATATAATTTATTATATAAGCGACATTTCCGCCCTAAGAAAAATCTGAAAATTTCCAAAAATTGATCAACGCTATAGACAGCAGCAATATTGATCCGGTAATACTGCCAATTCTCTCTATATACCATTGTATGTATATCTAACAGCTCCGGAGGCGATAAGAAGGTAGGACAGATAGGGGGGTTAAAATTTAGACAAATCGGACTTCGTAGTTAAGCTGTTTAAAAGTTAGAAAACTAAGACAAATGCCACATTCTCCGCTTACCTCTGAGCCAGTATATAATTTCCTATTTAGGAAAAGTCGTTTGCGAGTAGTTACTGCTGCCTCCGTATAAAATCTTCCTGTTGTGCCTCCTTAGCCTTGCTTGTAGATGACTAAAATTGTTCCTTATTAAATCCACGTTCGAATATAAGCCCCAAAAGCTTTTTGACTTATAAGATTGCTATATAAGTTAGCCCAGCTATCTTATCCTTTTCCTTAATATCTAGAACCACCTGGTTAAGAGTTAGGCCCTGGCTTTTATGTATAGTAAAAGTAAAAGCCAGAGTAACTGGAAATTGACGCCATAAGCAAGAGCCTCTTGCACCCTCCTACTCACAAAGTATGGAAAAGATAGGGACGACCTTCCTTCCGTCCTGCTAAGTAAATAGGGCAGGTCTATTATAACTATCTACCGTAATTAGCAGTGCCTGGGGCTGATCCCTTTTAACATTAGCGTGCTCCTTCTATATAACATCTTTAACTATACCAGTAGTACCATTTACTAAGCCTAGTTCAATCCAGATATTCTATATTAGCATAACTTTGGCGCCAATATATAGGGTTAAATTCTGTACAGTCTTACACTAATTAGGAGTAACCTTTTATACACCTACACCAGTGTTTACTGACTTAATAACTACTACTGGCCGTAAAAGGTCGCGAAGCTGGATAGCATTATACTTACCCATAGCTGCGCGTGTGTTATAGAGCTAGATTGTGTTATTAAAGCTTGCAACCTTGTTGATGGATAAGCCCTACTGACACCTAGTTAAAAGAAGCTTCTAAGTCAAATTACTTACAGAATTAATACGTAGCTCGGCAAGGGCGGTCCTAAATATAGAACTCTTGGCGTTATTACCGCCCTGCCGTATAACTTAATTAAGGACAGCAGTTTAGTCAATTGCCTTATAGGCTTCCTTTCTACGGCTAATAAGCTCTGACGGGCGAGTAGATAGACTACTATATAAGGCTGTCTGACATATAGGGGACAGTTAATAGAAATCGCCTACTAGTAAGATGTTTAAGCCTCTAAAGTAATTATTGTTACGTATAGGATAGATCTGATGGAGGCGGTAATTAATCTAAGCTAGATGTACTTGCCTAATTATTGATTTTTCGTCAAGGATGAGGTAGTGAATATCCTTGAAAGCCTATTGTAAAGGCGTAAGACTGGCAATAGGCAATTCCTTAAAGGGACGGTTTACCGGTAACCTTAACAGTTCGTATGTAGTTCTGCCGTTAATATTGAAGGCAGCTACTCTAGTAGGGGCGGCTTGAACTAATAATGACGGCTTGCTATTAGATATTGCTATATTATGGAGTGTGGTAGACAGAACTGCAATAAGATGTAATTTACTAGTTCCTGCCTCTCCATTAATATTAACCCGTAGCGGGGGGGGACTAAGGCCCATCTGGATCTGCCTATAGTGACTAACTATGACATCGTAAATATGACGCTGGGCCGGTTGTAGGGAGGACGGAGTTGCTGTCTGTGGTAGGTAGCTCTGCGGTAGAGGCTGTAATCGTGTGTCCTGCTAATAAGTCCTCTTATTAAGCTGTGGGTACGTACCCTAATGCCTACCCTAATTATAGTTACGATCAAGCTCCCTATTACCAAGCTTATTAGGGTCCTTAACTTTAACTGCGTTGGTGTTTTAAATACGGGCATATAGCATCTCAAAGGACTGATATAGCTCCAAATTGTCTACGAAATTGTTATTAAACTTATTAATATTAGCAGCAGCCTCGCAAGCTTCCTCTAGTGCCCGATTGTAAAAGTAGTTGGGTGGGTGCTGATAAGATGTAATATAAGCCTAATAGAAAGCCATGTAATCCAGGGCCCTAAATTTATTAGTATAAGTAGCTACTTCTTTGTACTCCTTCTACGGGTGATAAAGAAGGAGCTTTATATGACAGAACTTAGGATACTGCGGATAGGAAGGATCGCCTTTATAGCGCGGAAAGTATGATATAACTTAAGGCCTTGCTCTTGGCCGACGCTTATAATTAGTGTGATTGAAATGGAGTAGAAAATTAAGGAAAGTAACGTCCTCTGCCTTATCTAGGCGGCGTTTATATTTCTTATAAGTAGATAGTCCGCGCTCCTCTAGTTGCCCGTCCTTAAGCTTGTATATAGCGCTTTAATCGTCTTCTTACTAATAATCTAAAGTTACTACATTCCTAGAGCCTTTGTAAAGGGGAATATTAAGAAGCAGATAGTATACTTCCTACGCCAACTAATCGCGTTTAGTAATAAGCTTGTTTATAAATTTGGCTACTACTGAGCCGAAGGCATGAAGACTGTTAGCGTATAGCTGTACTAATTGGAGTAACTCCTGGTAGGAAGTTAACTTCTTCTCCTCCTTGCTGCAATATTTGCCTATATAGTTAACTATTACTGATATACTTATAGCTGGCGAAGTATTAATATTAGCCATCTACGCTAATATTATGGCTGCATTGTAACTATTAAGAAGCTTATCATTACGCTGCGGATAGAACGTCCAGTGATGTGGATTTTAATCTTTTAATACAGCGGCCTTATCGCGGAGAGAGCGTGGAAAGTAAAAGCGGCACCCCTTTGCTCTAGCGGAGCCTTTCTTTGACCTTAAGCAGTAGGATTCAGTGTAACTGCGGTGGCGTTGAAATCGATTGAGGTAAGCAGTAAGTAGCTTACTACTGTTAAGCTATTCTTCGTAGCTAAGAGCTGAAGGATATTGAAGATCAGGAGGCCTAGATTAATTAGGATTTAATACAAATACAAAAGTAGCCTAGTACTTAGTAAACGCCTTCCTTAATTCACTAGTCGACGTGTCTGGCTTCGGAGCCGTTGAACACCATAAGAAATTGTGTATATGACCGCTACCTCGCACTTACCACTTAAACCGGAACCAAAAGTTAGTGCCATTAAATAGATCCATAAGCACGTGCTTCTTAAACAGGTTGAAGCGGCGATGCAGCCAGTAAGCAGCAATATAAGGATTTTTATTAAGATTTTGAGATACAATCTAATAGCGCTGGGCCTTATTAGCAGCCTTGTATTTATTAAATTGAGGCATATAAGACTGTAGATCATACTAATATAAATTAGCAGCGCTAAGCGTAAAGAATAGAGACCCGTTCTTAATATTTTTAGTATAAGCTATAAGCTTATTTCTCTTCTGTCTCTAGTAAGGCCTGGTGCCCTTAAGCTTCTGTATATGCTGTATAATCCTGTTTAGAATCTGGTTACCCCTACTACCACTAATGAGATTACTGAGCTCATCTAGAGATAGGCCACTCTTAATAGATTAACTGCAAAGGAAGCTAGTGGCTTTAAGGGCTTGCTCTCTTATAATCCGATTGAACAGATAGTAGCGAAATAAGGGGTAGTGGCCAAATCAACCGTCCTGATACTTAAGCATATGCTTGGCGTACGCAGCTAGGGTAACCGTACGTCTTTGTGGTGTATTAAAATCAGCCTTGCCATAAGGGAATAATGTAGGAAAGGCGCCGCGCATGATATAATTGGCTGATCGCTTAGAGAGAGGTGTCTGCCGTATAGTAGGGATTTCTAGGCCCGCCTGTAGGCCTTGCTGATATTAAACCTCGCGACTTAGAAGCTCTAATTTACTAAGATTAGGCGCTAGATTAGGAACCAAAGTATCTAGTACATTATCGTTAAATTCGCCATCCTGTATGTTATCACCAAGCCCGACAGGTGGATGATTAATAGCAGGAGTATAATTGCCCGTAGGAGCAAATACAGCCTGCGGTCTAGGAGGGGGGTAAGCTCTTAGGGTACTAGAATCAGAATCCGGCTCGTTAATAGAAGGCAGCTAATCTAATATAGAACCATTCTCGGGTAAGCTAGTAAGCCGGTTACTGTATATTTTAACGTTGCGGTAATCTGGATGATTGATCTTTAGAAAGGAAAGCTAATATACTATAGCAGAGCGCCTTATGGTATACTGCTTGATGAACCGTTGACTTAGGTATTCGCCACCCTCTGCTGCCGCAGGCCTTACGACCAGTATATCGAGTTTAGAAGGTAGCCGTGGTAGCTACCTTTAAGTCTTTAGTGTGTTCTGGCCAAAGTAGCAGACGTGGCCAGTATAGCGATATTGCTGGCCGTGTATACGCACGACTTGCAGATGAACGTATACGCGCGCAATCAGAAGCTCCTCCACCGTGGTAAATATAGGTAGGAAGCCAGGAACGGGCCCCGGATTGAGCTTGTTGCCTTTATTAAATAGGGAAGGAAGGGCTGGATCCTTGAGGCTATTGGCGTCCCTAATGCAGGCTTTGTATATACTGATATTGTCACCCTCTATAGCTAGGCCCATTTGAAACCACTACTCCTTGCAACGCCTGCACGTCTCTATACGTTTAGCTTGTAGCGCACTCCTAAACTTCTTAATTTGCTCCCAATTGACAGCTGAAACGGGTAGTATAGCCGTAGTTGGAGCTTGCCCCGAAACAGGTGGTATTGACGCTGGGGTAGGTATTACTGTTAGAGAAGGTATTGGAGCCTCATCTGGTGTATATAGTGGAGGAGTCTGCGAGTGAGCTTTACCCTGCCAATTCAGAAAGCGGTGCTCCTGTTGTATTGCTACAATTGCCCTCTGTTGCTAAGCAATTTCAGGGGTATCTTGACTGTTCTGGCCGCGAGGTAAAAAGGCGTTCTTAGCACCATTTCTAGGTGGAGCATTTGGCTGGCGCTTAGCAGGATAAGTCTTAGTAATAGAACCTAGCTCTGTAAGAGCTTTCCACTTATTTGAACTGTATTTAGAGGCCTAGAGAAGTAAGCAGAAGTAGAGGTAATATATAGGGGAAACGCGCCTTTGACTGACATGATTGACATAGCTTTAAAAGCTTAGTAGATGGGCCGTTCTTAATAAAATTAATATGGGGTTGTATTGAACAGCACTTGCTGCACCTAATTAAAGTAGGCTCTGCCATAGCTAAGACGCGTATAGTAGTATTGATAGATGTCAACAAAGATGTCAACTAAAAGGTATTTTGATGTTCCAATATTTTGATGTTCGTCACGTGTATTCTGCAAGTAGATACCGCCCGCAACTTTTTTTTAGACCAATCAGAAGTTGGCTTGGCAAAGTTTAAAATCTAGATCCGTAAGTATAGACCTTGTAAACTCGGTCAATAAGATAAGACCCTAGGGCTATTAAAGCCACTTCTAATACCAGAACGCCCTTCGTAGTATATCTCTATAGACTTCTATAAGTTACCTATAGACCGCGACGGATATAATATGGTTATAATCCTAGTTAACCGCTTTAGTAAGCGTCCGTTCTTAATCCCCTATTATAAGAATATTAATACTAAAGAGGCGGCCTAACTATATATCCACTATATCTACCAAATTTATGGACTACTAGATACTATTATATCCAATTATAGGCTGTAGTTTATATTAGCCTTCTAAAACAAGTTTACCTAAATCCTAGGCATTAGGCTAAAGCTCTTTACGGTATACCACCCCCAGACAGACGGTTAGACAGAGATTATAAACTAATACTTAGACCAGAGACTCCGGCCTTTTATTAACTACTTTTAGAACAACTAGAGCAAACTACTACCTATAATAGACTACGCCCAGGCAACTCTACCCTATAACTCTATAGGGTTTACACCTATTTAGCTAGAGATAGGATACTTACCCTATATAAGCTTTAACTAGGAAAGACTAGAAGGGCTATAGACCATATATAAAAAACTATCTTATAAGGAAGCACAGCAATATACTAGACGCTTAAAAGAAGCATAGACGGTAGCCTATAAAAACCTAAAGAAGGCCTAGAAATTAATAAAACAGTAGGTAAATAAGCATAGGCGCGAGCCTAACTTTACTGTAGGCAATAGGGTCTAGGTTATAACAAAGAACTAGAAGATAAAACGGCCTAGCTATAAGCTAGACTATAAAATGGCAGGACTATATAAGATCCTTAATAAAGAAGGCAACTTATATAAGGTTAAACTCCCAGACTTAATTAAAGTCTACCCTGTTTTCTTACCAGACAAGCTATAGAAAGCTATAAATAACCCACTACCTAGATAAAAGAATAAGCCTCCACTACCAATTTAAGTTAACGGCGATGACGAATGGAAAGTTAATAAAATACTAGCATATAAACTAGTATAAGGAACGCTAAAATACTGTATTTAATAGAAAGGTTACAATCCAGACCTAACCTAGTACCCTGCCTAGAACTTTATAGGTTACCCCTAGAAGCTTAAAGAATTCTATAACCAATACCCTAACAAGCTAGGACCCCTAAAGTATCTAGACAAATAAATGGAGTGCTAGTATAGCAAAGAGGATAAGCTACCTATTAAGCATAAAGATAAGAATACCCTACGGACATAATACGGACATACAAAGCCTAAGGGCACGCTTTTTCGGAGGGGGGGTTAATATTACGACGCTGGTGGAAAATGGTGGATTATGGTAGTGGATTATAGCGGACAATCGCAGACAGTTTCTTACTGTTTTAGACAGTCGCAGTTACGTAACCAGACGATCGTATAAAACCTCGAGCGGCGCTACTCTTCTTCTCTTTTTCCTTTCTCTAGCTTTGGATCCTCGTTTATAGACAATCCAATCGTATAGGCTTGCGCGTCCCTTTTCCCGTACTCGTGCCTCGATTGACTAAATCGCTAACAATAGGTGGTAGTAGAGGGACCTTTTTTTATCTGGCGTATAGAGGAGCCGCTTCCTTCTTATATTTATCAATTATATATTATGCAATTAAGTTAATTGGGCTGTAGAGGACAACGGCTTGTAAGAAGGTATTATAATAACTATTCTACCTAGTCTTAACTAGCTTTACTACTTTTAGTATTTTAAAATTGGGGCTCAGTAAGGCCTCTTACTTAGCCTTTTAGTAGGATTTAAATAGTTAATAAAGCTGTGGTATATTAATGGAATTAAGGATATTAATAAGGACGCTAAGGGGGCCTTCTTTTTACTATTCTTTAAGGAAACGTTCTTTGTCCTATATAGTAGAAGTTAGTAAGCAAGCAAGAAGATAATATTTACTTAGTGACTTACCGGTACGTTCTCCTAATCGTTCTTATACGCGTCTTTATCTTTTCTAAATATAATTGTCGGAATATTAGTCATGTGACGTGGTTATGAGACCGCGAAGCGAGACTAACTAATCTGACCTTAGAGCAACCCCTTTCTTCTAGACAACAATAACTACCAACTTCAACACCGCATACGTATCGCAATACAGTGATATTCGTGCACGTTGATAAAGCGAGTATACCGATACTGATTAGTAGACGTATAGATCAGGAAATACGCAATAAGCTAGAGCTTAAGAACTGTACTAGAAACAGTACACGGATCGCCTAGCCTTATCTATTCCAGTTAAAGGAGAAAGCTACATTACCCTTAAAGCTCAAGACCACGTATCAGCTTAACTACTGACGCGTTAGATCGCCTAGAGAATTGTATCTTTACTTAGAGAAGATTACGACCTCCCTTAAGCTTGAGAGAATTTGTACTGGCCTTATAGCCAATATAACAGATCGCTGAGAGAATCGCAGTCTTGCTAAGAACACTTTACAGGCCCGACGGCTGTAAAGGACGTACACACCCAAACACCCTTACCTCGACACCCTCACCTCGACACCCTTACCTTGATAACCTCAACCTTGACCTCGACCTTAACCTCGACCTCGACCTTAACCTTGAACTACAACATACACAAGGACTAGTACACTGCTTTGCACAACAAGATGGATCCTAAATGGAAGGAGAGAATCCCCAGACATGGTTATAGAATGGATGTAGCAACTGCCTTAAAGGAAGACCTGGAAGAATATGTAGAAACGAAAATCTATAAGTATATATATAAGAACTTTACGGATTATATATTATGGTCGCTATTCCAGGAAGATTTTAAAGGCTTTACTGCGGATAACTTTAAAAAGATACGTACAGATATTAGATCTAAGCTATAAAGACATCTCCTTAAAAGAGGTGTTTACGTAGGCAATAGTAGAGTCACTATATCGGACCAGTTATTTAAGGTTATACAACAGGAAGAGCTGCATTAATAGATAGATGAGGAGATTATAGCAACCATTAAGGAGTTAGCAGAACCACTAATTACGGTGGCACTGCGAGACAGGTTAAACCATACTTATAACGGTCTATTGGGTTAGCCTACAGCTATAGTTGTAATACCACCTAGGCCTACCCTACCACCAGCTGCTCTAGCCCTACCACCTACTGCTCTAGCCCCACTACTAGCTGCTCTGCCAATTCCACCAGCTATTTCAACTGCTGCACTGCTAGTTGTCCCGATTGCTGCACCGCCAGCTACTCCAATTGCTGCACCGCCAGCTACCCTAATTGCTGCCCCCGCTACTTCTACTACCCCACCTGGTCCTCCTTCTGCCTAGTATCTTCACTCCAGTACTGCTAATACCGACCCAGCTATAATACTGCCCGGAACATAGATACCTACCCCTACAACACCTTAACTACCCGTTATATTTGTACCCCAGCAATCTGCCTAGTAATAATATAACTTTCAGCAGCCTACCCAGCAGTAGTATAACCCTTGGCAACCTGGCCAACAGCAACCTACCCTACAGCAGCAATTAGACCTAGGGGTAGGAGGAACAACCTTATACGGTAGGGGGGCTGCTATAGTAGCAAAGATATATATAGATAGCCAGGGAGTTCCTTTGCAGTCGCTAACCGTTGTATGGGAGAAGGAACACCCCAGTTAAAGAGTGTATACTACTTTCTTTATGGACCATAACTACTACAACCCAAACAAGGCGGAGGTTGCCTACGCAAATACCCTAAACCTACGGCCATGGCGGATACAGCAGATATTTTAGTATACCTACAAGAGGACGTTCCCTTGCCTCAATTAGGCCATAGGGGTGGGTTGAATAAACAAACTATAAAGTATTACCTAGGCGTATAGTAGGGGGTAGGCAATACCCTTATACAGGAGAGAGAGAGAGACGAACTAATAGGGGAGGAAGGAGGCTGCAAGCCTAAGGAGCTTATAAGGGGTGGCTAAGACCTAGCTGAAGGCTAGCCTTAGCAGCCCTAAGAGCTCCCAGGATGCAACCAAGACTGCAACAGTGCTAGGGCACGCTACCTACCGTATTCTACGGACCCTGACTTCTACCAACTAATTAGGATTTTCCATGCCGGGCATGGAAAATCGCTATTGGCTTGCTTACCACTAGCGCCTTAGCGGCCCTCGCGACATGTCAACCTACTACCCCTAACAATTCTTCTTCTTCTTCTTCTTCTCTTTAGCCCAGTATCTTTGTAATATAGCATTCTACAAGCTTTGGTTTAGAGGCATTTGTACAAGCCGCAATACGGGTTATTATTATGGGACACCCCCGTAACACCTTACACACGTCCACCTGTTTCCACTAACTTAGCAATTGGAGACTAACCGTAAGATGGCAATCTGATGGCAATCTAACGGCAATCTACGGCATTCTGCTATATTCTGCCAAGTCCACTAAATCCTGCTAAGTTCTGCCAGGACTACTACCTAAATCCTATTCTGCCCCGTTTTATTTATGTAATTATGGACCTATAAAAGGAGCGTGGAAGCTATTGCGTATTAATTGGATCTCTAACTATTGCGTATACGCTACGAATAGTCTAGAAGCAAAACTTAACTTTGGAGTGTAGATTAGCCTTCTTTTTAGAGTTGCTCCAGTGTCGGAATATTAGTCATGTGACGTGGTCACGAGACCGCGAAGCGAGACTAACTAATCTGACCTTAGAGCAACCCCTTTCTTCTAGACAACAATAACTACCAACTTCAACACCGCATACGTATCGCAATACAGTGATATTTGTGCACGTTGATAAAGCGAGTATACCGACAATAATTAACTAAGTAATAAGATTAAGCGTATAAGCCGCACACTAAATACGCTAATCGTCCTTTCTAAAATTAAAGATAATAGCTAGATAATTTAAGCAGGTATTATTATTTCCGGTATTATTAGTAACAAAATAGCTAAGGCTCTCTTTGGTGACTTTAAAATAAGCCAGAATATTGCCAATTACCACAGCATAGTTAATTCTAGTATGGCGGCCAAGTTGCTCTAGTAAAGCGATTAAGTTGTTAACAACTCTGCCCTTATAATTAAGATAATAAACACAGACGCTAATAAGTGAGTGCTTATCACTGCGTATAGTCCAGCCATTAAATAAGAAGTAAAGCTTTAAGCAGGCGTTCGCAAGTTCATTATATACGGCTGGTTAGTAGGCTTTATAGTCAGCCATTATATAGACATAAATTAATTAATGGTTCTTCTAAATATAGCTTTTAGCGTTAGGATTTACGGCAGCTATTATTCTATAGAAAGTAGGTATTTTAACCTCTTATAGAGGGTAATTATTTATAGTTATCCATTTAATTACTAATTACTTAAAGCGCTTTGCGTTAAAACCGCCAATAAAATTATTTATAAGTCTCTAAGAGATTATATACCTATTATAAAGAAGTTCTAGAACTGTTGCCTTACGCTTCTTTATCTTAAATGTAATTTCGCCGTGCTTATTATATCTATAACCTATTTTGTTTTCTATAAGGTGTCTTTTAGAAGTAGATATAGCTATAGTAATATTAAATCGGCTACCTGGTATAGAGCGCTGATAACAATACGCGCACTCCTAAAATATTCGCTTACTAACACAATATTAAAGCTGATATCTATACTTATAGATAAAGCTAGGGTTCCTTTCTAAAGCTTTATATAGCCGCTAGTATGCTTTAAGTCGGTCCTAGTTAATACTATTATAATTATTCTTATTATTAATCTCATCCGTAAAGAAACTGTTATTAGGCGCGACGTCTTTAAATAATGTAACCATTAGTATAGGCTCGGCTGTTGCATTTAGATTTGCTTTAGTAAGGTCCTAAGGCGTAGCTAATAAAAGGAATAAAAGAGAATAAGTAAATTGGTAATATTATTGGGGGGTATAGTAAGGAGGACTTTCTAGAGTATAAACGCGCTAAGAGCTTAGCATCCTCGGCACAGAAAACAAGTTGATTAGGCTTAGTGGTTACCTAAATAGTCCTATTTGCTCTATTTATATACTTAGAAATCATTAACTATAACACCAAAAATCTATTACGAACTTTAGATCTCTACCAAAATTATATATATATATTTCTTATTAAGCGGGCAAGCAAGCAAGCAAGTAGGCCCTCTTTTGGCTTGCTGGCTTGCCCAAATTAGGCCCTTCGGCTTGCTGGCTTGCTTGATTACCAATCAAGCAAGCCAAGCAAGCTGTCAAGCCAGCTTGCTTAATAGCAAGTCTGTACCGAACAGCCTCATATTCAGATTTGAGCTCCATTTCCATTACAATATGGAGCCTCCATTTTGAATATGGAGGTGCAACCGAACGGCCCCTAGTATTATTGCCGGACCAGCGGGAGGATTTTTTTTTATCCATTGTATTATACTACGTACAATGGGAAGAATACGTATCTGGTTGGCGAAGAAGTGCTCGCACTCAATGTTTGGTTCGTTATTGTTGAGAATTGGGTGGCTGAGCCCAATATGGGGTGGCTGTTACCAGCCACCTGATTATTGATGCATATATATACAGGCTTCTTATTCCATCAAATATCAATCATTTTAAACCTTCTATCATACTTTTGACTCCCCTCAGTCGTTTATTTAAACAGTTATCAAATCAACACAATCGGTAAGTACAAATGCTACCAAATTGTGGCTCTAAATCCAAGTTGCTATAGTTTTCGAGTAGTATCCAGTAGAACGATGTCGCTTTGTTGCAAAAGTCTTACAGGTATTCACGGCTGAGTCGGGTCAGTGTTGGACACCCAATTTCCCAAATCATATTCTCTTACCCATTGAAATACAATCTTTTCCATAAACTTCTCTTCCTTTCTGGAGTAGAAATAGGTCTTTAGGTCCTCCTTAACTGCTTCTCTCATTTCGTATAATAACGGCTCTTCAATCAGTAATTTTACCTGTTCCGGAGATGTTATTCAAATCTAAAAATGTGCTGCTACATCCTGCTTTTTCGGGGAGTTTTGAGTTCTAGCATCGCTAGGGCGATATCCTTGGGAAAATTCTCTCAACGAATTTTTAACGATATCAAGGGATGCTTCGCCAGAATCGGGATACGGGACGGTCAATTAATTGGCAATAGAAGCGGAATGTGTGTTGACCTTGTAGGCCTGGAGAAGGCGTGGGGGCCATGAATCAAGGTAACTAGAGGTTGCCAATGCGCAGGTCTGTAAAGATTGAAGAAGATGCTGCTCTATAGACGGCGATTATTCATTGCTGATTATGTTATATTTTAAATTACGCTTACCTTCGGAGCTTTCTCATAGAGAAAGGGTTTTGCATGCTCTAGAATTTTAATTAAAGACTTATTGCGTCCCTGAAACTAGACTTAGAAACCCTTAATTGCGATCTTCGTCGCATGCACTCACGATACTAGACTAACCCCAATCCTAAAAGGATCTCAAGCAAGGGACTAATCAGACATCTGAGGCCTCTCCAGTCGTATTGCAGCAATGCTATTGGAGCCTTGCACATTTCAAATCATACAAATTCGGCCCTTCTATTGGCAGTTAATGGTTACGGAATTTTCGTCTGAGACTTATCGGGTACTACTCGGAAAGATGCCTAAAAAGAACATGATAACAAGAGGACTGCATTAGCTACCAAGACTCAAGAGCTAAGAACTGATCAACCAACAGGTTAGATGTCTTGAGGTAGGGTGAAACATTCTCTGGCTCTGCCTAAATCCCGCTTCTGCGAATTCCAATCATGTTCATTACGCTGATCGGCCTAGTTCGCTAAAACGAGCAAAGCTGGATACGAATGGGGCGTAATATGCAGAACACCTTTTTCGGGCAGAGAGGCAGGTTATCCCAGAGAGCAAGAGCCAATAGCCTTACGTGCCAACCCATCACATAGCGTGGTAGACCCATGCCATGTGTAACAGGATGCCCTCAGCGAAGAGACGGATCATAGGTTGCAGAGAAAATGACATTGCGCACACACGCCTGAAACAACACGTCCAGCCCATACATAGAGTCTTACATGGGTTAGGAATGACTCAAATAGAAAGACGAGTATTTAAAAATGCAGAACCGCGCAAGGTTTTGTGAAGGCCATGTCATTCAAAGAACATTTTTCATGAAATAATCAGCGCGGATGGCCTCAACCCCCCAACTTGAGAGCAAGCTTGAATGTTCCAAATGTTTCAAACCCTTTGGAAAACAGCGGGCTCTCCGACGGCATAAGAAAACGAAGCACCTCCCGAAACGTCAAGATATGACTATCAACAAGGACCCTGCGCAGGTGCATCATTTCTAAGCTTCTTCAAATCCGATCATACTCTAATGCGTCCAAATAGTCCGAACGTACCAGCGCCACAGTTACTCGACAGACCTCTCTAAGCGGTATAGATAAGTTCACCGATACACCACTCGGCAAAGAAGCTACGGAATCTACTCTAAATCTCAAGAGAAAACGAGAGTCTTCGGAACAAGGAGATACAGGATTGATTCAAGGCACCGAGACACGCCCTCCCTCAGTTACACTTGACGTGTCCCGCAAACGCCGACCCAAGTCCAGGCGTAAACGCAGATCGAAACAGGAAAGCCGGCAGAATAGGCTCCACCTCCCCGAAATTGTGCAATTTGTTGACCTCAACGCAGGAGGTTGGGACTACTCACCCCTACCAGGTTGGATGATAAGTCGGTGGGCCTTTTGTAGTGAAGCATGTAGGTGGTGCAATAACTGTGGGGAGGGATTTAGCGGCTGGATATGAATTTGGCTGTGTCATTCTCATATCAGGATGTTTATTTCTAATGTTCTGGGCTCATGAATATCGTAGAGTCTGGCTAGCTCCATGCTGGCATGGTAGAAAGGCCTGTAAGTTGTCTGGCAAAGTTGTTTTTCTTTTGGATGACTCAAATTGGAATCGCAAAGTTAGGCAAACTCAGCTATGCATGTAATTCTAAAACGACATCCACAAATCCATATGAATTAGTGTGATGATCTGGCCTTTAGATTTGATTCAGCTGTTTAGACAGAAAGAAACTGCTCTGCCGTCGCCATTGTGAATATGTGTGAGATTCTTGATTTTAGGCTACAGGTTATAGGTAGCGAGAATTCGCGAAGTGTCCTTAGAGCTGCTAGTGATAAGTCATTACATGCCCAAGGTGGCAAAGTGTGTCCCGCGACAGCTTGCCTCACCGTTCGCCCTAACCCATGTCCTAGTTCCCATAATGCTGCCCACTGCTACGGGCCTGACGTTGGGTCCTTTCATTAAGGAGGCGCTGCCAATCTACATCAACTGTCAATAAGGATAAGAAACCTTCTAAGCTAAGTTCGATGGGTCACTAACCCACAATGAACCGATTCCCATGTCCTTCAACAGCTACGGTAGGAGTATTCTCCACCCATCCCAGTTCTCTGCGGACTTGCTGCATCAACTGTTGTGTCTCCCCGGCTCGCCCTTCGTCCATCAGAGGCTCCCGTGGACCGTCACCGCAATGCGTAGACGCTATCGACGGATCAGGACTCCCATACACCGTAACTGGCACATAAACGCTTAAGCGTGTGCTGGTACGGGTGCTTCGACTAAGTGGGAGACTAGGTGTGCGATATGGCATATTACTGGTGATGGGTGTTTCAGCGTCCTCAGCATCCTCAGCGAAAGCGACTCGGGCGCGCTCAATCCCTTGCGCTTCGCCCAAGTAATGATCGGAATCATGAAGTCCGCCATTGGTAGTTGTGGGATAGGGCAGGTGGTTAGGGTTCGTAGATGGCTTAAGTCGGAATGCGCCTCGGCCATGATACTGAATGGGTTCGATAGGATAAAAATTCTCATCGTAAAGATGATGGCCACGAAAGAAATACCGTGAGGCCTCCCTAAATGGTATGCTCCCTTGGATCCTATCGACATAGATGTGACGGATATTGTAATGTTGCATATCGGAGACTCGGACCTCAAAGTTATCAAGTCTTTTTAGACGAGGAAAGACCTAATAATCTGCGGGCGGTGATCGGGTACTCTTTACTGGAAGCTAAAGGCAATCAGAGAATACGTATGAAAACGAAGATCCGGTATTTCTGGTCGGCTGTGGTTGTAAGGTATTATATTTGAAAGAATTCGTGACTGAAGTCTTGCAGCGCCGATCACGGAATTTCTTCGATACGAGATGTATTGAAGTGAGTTGAAAGAAGAAAGAAGCAGAATAGCGGCGCCTGTTTTATATAACTTCATGTCGCTAGGTAACGTCGTAAAATACAGTAGAACTCGGATCAGCACGGGTTTTTAAGGGGTGTCATTCACACCAACACCAAAATACTTCACCAGATATAATAGGAAGAGCAGGGTAATGGAATGCGCCGATGGGTCTTCGAAGATCCTGCAAACAGCATTATAGAGCGACAATACCGTGGACAACGTAAAACGAACGGACAACGAAACGAAGAGTTATGATTATAAAAGAGAGCGTGAATGGATAGGGCACCATAATTTTAGAGATTAGGGATCAGGGTGGTTTTGGATAAATCTTATCGCAATAAGTCTTGGCATACCCCAAATAAATTTTTAGTTGCCTTCTTTTTCCTTATTATTGTACAAATATGGCTTTAGAAGTAGAATTAGAAGCTCTTAACTCTATTAACACCTCTAAATTAAAAAATATAAGTCGCTTAGCTCTTTTAATATAGAAGCATACCTATCCACTAAGTAGTAATAAGCTTATATAAAATAAAAACGCCTATCTTTTATTCTATTATAAACACTATATAAAGTTATACGCTATATAGTTAACCTCTAACTTCTAAAACTACTTAGTATTAAAGTATAGCATTATGGTTAAGCCTAAAACTAGTTATATAAAAAAAGTAATATAGGATTAATTAAAAGATTTTTATCTTAAAGCGTTATCTTAAAATAAGATAGAAGAGCTAGATTTAAAAGTACTTTAAGCAGTTTTAAATAAGGAAGTTATTAATAAGGCCCTTATTATATTAATCGTCGTATAAAACTTACTATTTTAGATAGTTAAGTAGCTAGAGTTCCACATTCTTCTATAGTTAATTAATCCTAAAGTAGACGGCTATATAACTATATAGCCCATTTAGCAGTTAGTAAAAAGATCTATAACTTATAGCTATTATAAAAGGATATTGTATAAAAGAGGCTATAGTTTATACTAACAAGTATTTATCTCTCTATTAATATCTAAACCTCTCTAAATAATTACCTTCTTCTTATAATTTATGGCTATTTTATTAATAGCTAAAAAAAGCTTATAAATGCTCTCCTTGGCCTTTATACGGTAGCCTTTTATAATAGGGATAAGTAATAGAATACTCTCCTTTTAGTGCTTAAAGACTATAGGATTATATAAAAGCTAGGTGCTATTATATCTAATAACTATACTATAAATAATAAGCTCTATTATATAATAAGCAACTAGCTTCTTTAGAAAAAGGGAATTAAATAAAATCCTACCTACTAATAGATCTACTATTAGGGTTATATTCTAAACCTTACTATATAGGCTTTCCTCTTTAAAAACTTAATTAGTTTTAATAATATTAAGTTATATAAAGAAAAAGGAAAAGATTTAGATCTATTAGGTAAAACCTAAGTAGATAATTATATAGCCGCAAGGTATAGGCGACCCTAGGGCAACTTAGGGGTGACTCGCCTATAAGGCATATGCGTTACATATATCTAGGGAAAACCCTTCCTTACCTCGCATATAGACTCCTTTTTTTTTCCTTAAGGATTTGTCTGTCTATATAATATACCCTATTATTCCATTATTAAGCTCCCTATCTATATCCTTACCTTATATTTAAATTCTTACTAATCCCCTTAGTAGGATAGCCGGTTTAATTTTTCTATAATGCCTCTAAAAAGAAAACTAATATCTATACCTAATAGTAACGCTAATAATATAACCGCTAAACGCCTTAGGATCTAGTATAGATAAAACTACTAGAAATATACTAGCAGAATCTAAGCCACCTTCTAAACCTTAAAATAATTAGCTATTTATAAACGCTAGAGATTAGTTTAACCTATATACCTAGGCTTAATAGGAGCTTAGCAAGATTACCAGTGTCTTACCAAATACTACTAATATAAAGAAGCTAGATAAGCTGGCTAAGAAAATAGCCAACTTATAGAGTATTATTAATTTAATAAGGCCCTCCCGTTGCCTCTTTAGTAAAGAGTATAAGTTATATAGCAAACGTATACGCAAATAAATCTTAACGCCCTAGTTAAGAAGTTACTACCTAATATTAGCGGTACTACTTAACAGCATTTTAACTAGTGGATTGCTGCAGCTAAGAACTAATTTAAGGTTAATGATGCTAACTATAACTGTAAGTAACGCATATAATAGGCCATTAAAGGTCTTGTAAAGAGAAGATAATCGCCTAACTAGTTTATTGCTAGCTAGGTACTTGTGATGGTGCTAAAGCGCGTTACCTGCTATATTGCCGTTTCCAGGGCAATTTGCCGCATTTCTGGGCAATCTTCTAGCACTACTCGTAGAGCTAACTAATTAAGATTTTCCATGCCCGGCATGGAAAATCGCCATTGGCTCGCTTACTACTAGTACCTTAGCGACCCCTTATATCTTATTAGTCTCTAATAGTCTTCTTCTCCTTCTTCTCCTTAGCTTAGTATTCTTATATAGTAGTAATTTATAAGCTTTAGTTTAGAAGCATTTATATAAGCCCGTTATATTATACTAAGCTCTCCCTATATTGCCTGGGAAGGCCTTAATAATATCCTACTCTAAAAGAAGACCTTTGTCTATAACGACGCGTTAATATAATATATTTAGACATTAAAAAACTTACACTGCTACGCCTAAAAAGGCCCTAATAATATCCCACTTTATAGGCCAGACTATACTTAACCTATACCCTTAAAAAAAACCCAGAATTAAAACTAAATTATATAATTCCAACGAACCTTAGGAAGCTAATAATGGTACCTAAGGTAAGCTTATCTAAAAGACCTGCCTCTACCTAAGAGGAATATAAGATCCAGTTAAGATTAAAAATTAAAGATAATAACAATGTTACAGGTATATATAAGCAGATTTATGCCCTTACAGCTAATTAAAAGATTAATTATCTTTAAGCCTAAAGTATATAAGAGACTCTAAAGGAGATTCTAAAAAGCCTTACTACCTTATATAATAGCCCAGCCTCCCCTTTATAAAGCCTTAGTTAATCTATTTACTTAACTAAATATAATATACTAGAGAGTACAGATACAATAACAAAGCAATTAAAGTCCGTTAAGCTCCCTAACCCCCTACTATTATTAAATAGTATAGACCTAACTTTTAAAAACTGGAGAATTTAGGTATAAGGAAAGCTTTATATTAACTATAACTATTTCCCTTTTAAAGAAGCTAAAATACTCTACCTCTTTAGTTAAACTATTAGGGACGCCTAGTAATACCTTTAGGCTAAATTTAAGAATAAGTTACCTATTTAGTTTATATCTATTAATAAAATAATATAGCATCTAGCTGCTATTTATATTAATCTAAATAAAGTACAGGATGCTTATTATAACTATAACCGCCTAATAATAAAACTAAACTAATCCTTTACTAAGTTCTAGACCCAGTTTTTACACCTAGTAGGCGAAGGCTAGGTTTCCCCTAAGAACTACTGTTTAGACCTATATAATAAGCTAATGGTTTAACTATAAGAGAAGATTATAGTAGCCTTAGACGACCTACTAACCTACCAAAGACTTATAGCCTAATGTTTATTACTAGATTTAGAACTAAAATAAATTAATACTTATTCTAATTAACTAAAGAGGTCCTATAGTGACCGGAACCTACCTATTATATTAACAGGAGCTAGCGTTGGAAGACAAACCACGACCGCCCTTATACTAAAAGCGGTTATAACTACCTACCCTTAAGCCTCGCCTAACTTATTATATACTACGCCTTTAGTTAATACTCGTTGCAATACTCTAATTAACCCTACTATAGTTACTTTACTACGTCCTGCATAGAGCTAAAGGATATAGGTAATATTAAGGAGATAGAGGAAGAAGAAATGTCCAATAAGTTAAAAAAAGAACTCTAGGGAAAAACTCCCCCCTAGGGTATCCTATTAATTTTAAAAGGATTAATTTAAGTTAGCTAATAAGTGGAAAATACTTTATAGTTCTATATATAGTATCTTAAAATGGATATAGAGTTAATATAAATGCCCTTATTAACACTAGAGCAAATAGCTTTGCCTTTATAAATACTACTTATATAAATAATATTACTAAGTTCTTAAATATAAATGCTACCCAACTAGAGAAGCCTATTTAAGTAAAAGGCTATAATAGCTAAGCCAGTAAGCTGGTTACCCATATCTTAAAGCTATATATTGCTATTAATAGACAACACTAGTTTAGTATCCCCTTCTATATCCTAGACCTAGGTCCTATAATATAATCCTTAGCCAAAAATAGATGTCCTACTTTAATATTTAGTTAAATATGCGATAAAGACAGTTTATCTAGCCAGAGAATAGGCCAAAATTACCCTCCTTTATTAGAGAAATTCGGACTAACTGTAAGATATTAGCTATAAAGGCTAACCCTATTTATTAATAGGATATTAAAAACCGCAACCTAGCCTTTGCCTAAGAGGATACCTACTATAAGGCCGGTAGGAAATCTATACCAATAATAATACTCCCCTGAAGCACTATAGTTAAGGAGGACTCTACTTACGGAAGTAGAATAAATAGTAATATAGACAACTTCTAAATTATGGAGATCCGGCTAATATAGAAGAGGATATACTAATAGGATATAAAAGACAACCTTTAGAAGATACAGTAAGAGCTAAAAGGAGTAAGGATAACGGTAATATATTAAAAGCCCCTAAGGCCACAGACATCCCTACTACTATATAATACTCCTATAGTAAATATTACGGCAATTAGTGCTGTAGGTTTTTACTTTAATATATATTAAAAGGATAATAAAGTCTTTATAACTAGCTTATATAAAATTAACCAGATTATTAATAAGAAGGAAGAAGGGTTAGCAGAAGAAACTAATAAAGAACTAGTTAAGCGCCTTCTCTCTACTTACCTCTTAAACTATAAAGACACGTTCTTAAAAGTAGCTTTAGATATACTGCCTCCCTACTAAACCTATAATTATAAGATTTAGCTAAAGGCCAATAACTCTCTAGGCTATAGCCTCCTTTACTAGCAAACTGTAAAAGAACTAAAAGCTATAAAATAGTACTTAATTAATAACCTTTATAAAGGGTTTATTAAACCAAATTAGGCTCCTTTTACTTCCCCTATTCTATTTATAAAGAAACCTAATAAAGGCCTCCGCTTTTATATTAACTATTAGAAACTAAATGTTATTACTTAAAAAGAGTATTACCCTCTCCCCCTAATTAATAAGACCCTTATATATCTAAGCCAAGCTAAAATCTTTATAAAGCTTAATATCCGCCAAGCTTTCTATTAGATTAGAATAGACCCTATATTAAAGGATCTAATAACATTTTATACCCACTATAGTTCTTATAAATATAAAGTGCTTCCTTTTAAACTAATAAATAGGCTAGCTATATACCAACAGTATATAAATAATATTCTTTTTAACTACCTTAACAAATTCTACACGGTATACCTAGATAATATTCTTATATACTTAGACAATAAACTTAAGCACTAAGTTTATATTAAAAAGGGTTTAGAGAGGCTATAAAATATAGGCCTATAAGTTAATATTAAGAAATATAAATTCGGAGTAAAATAAATAAAGTATCTTGGGTTTATTATTAGTATAAAAGAAATTAAAGTTAACCCTAAGAAGGTTAAGGCGATATATAATTAGAAACCCCCTTATATAATAAAAGGCATCCAGTCCTTTTTTAGCTTCTATAACTTTTACTATTGGTTTATCTATAACTATAGGGTTATGGCTAAGCCTTTTATATAACTAACTAAGAATAATACGCCTTTTATTTTTAATAATAATTATATAAAAGCTTTTAAGGAGTTAAAGGGCCGACTTACCTCCTCCTTAGTTCTCTGTTACTATAACCTAGATTTTAAATTAATGCTAGAAATAGATGCCTCTAATAGAGTAGTAGCGGGGGTTCTCTTATAGTTATACCTAAATGGCAAGTAGTACCCTATTGCGTTTTTTTTAAAAGATAATAGCCTTAGCTAAGTATAACTATAAGGTACACAATAAGGAAATACTGGCTATTATATAATTATTATCCTAGTAGCGCGTAAAGCTTAGAAGCATAGACTCTTAGATTAAAGTCTATACTAATTATAAAGCCCTTAAGTATTTTATAATAATAAATTAGCTTACCAGTTAATAGGCTAGGTAGGCTAAAATGCTCTCCTAATTCTTCTTTATAATTATATACTGCCCTAATAGGCAAAATTCTAAAGCTAATGCCTTTACCTAGAGGGAACAGGATATAGAACTATAGGATAAGCTAAAGGCTTAGCATTAGATATGTGCCCTTCTCTGTCCTAAATAGCTTAACCTATATATTCTTAAAGAACTAAGCTCTAAATGGAATAAGCTAGCGCCTATAGAAGGAGAAATTCTAGATAAACTAATGGGATTAATTAACTGCATCCTAATTATGAACCATATAGCTAAATCCCTAAAAGCCCTCTATAACTAAGCTATAGAAGGCAACCCTAATTTAGAAATAGAAGATAGACTACTTTTATACTAAGAACGGCTTATAGTTCTAGATATTAACAACCTATAAATGGAACTAATCCGTAAAGCCCACTATTAAGTCTCTATAGCGTACCCTAGTTAAAACAAGATCTACTAACTACTAGCGCCTTGCTACTACTAGTAAGGACTCCTATCTAATATAGAACAATTTATTAAAAATTATTATGCTTCTAAGTAGGTAAATATACCTAAGGATTAAACCCCTAGTTAGTTATAACCACTACCAGTTCCCAAACGCCCTTAGTAGTATATTATAATAGACTTTAAATTATTTCTAAAGGACAAACATGGCTATAATATAGCCTTTATAGTAGTTAACTAACTAAATAAGTAAGCTATTTCCCTTTCCTGCTTTAAGACTATAACTATAAAAGATATGGCCCGCATATATATTAATAATATTTACCAGATCTATAGCGCTTCTAAGTTAATTATCTCTAATTATAGACCCTAGTTTATATTGGACTTTTAGAATAAATTCTACCGTATCCTTAGGATTAAGATTAAGCTCTCTACTATATTCTACCCTTAGACTAATAGCTAAACTAAGATTATAAACCAATACCTTAACTAGCAACTTCGCCTCTGTATTAATTACTACCAGGACAACTAGTTAGAACTACTACCTATAATAAACTACACACAGCTTATGCTCCCTTATAATAGTATAGGAATGTTACTATTTAAGTTACTCTATGGATATAAGCCACGAATATCCTTTAATTAGGATAAACCTATAGGACCTATAATGGCCCGCGAACGCCTCAGCTATAAAGAGGCCCAGATATTCGCTAAGAGAATATATAGAGCCTAGGAGACTGCCTAAGCAATTATAAAAAAAGTATAAGAGAAAAAAGAGGCTAATATAAACCAATATTGTTACAAGGTAGACTTTTATATAGGAGATAAGGTATAGGTGTTAATAAAGAACTAGAAGACCTAGAGGCCAAGCCACAAGCTAGATTATTAAATGGCTAGCCCCTATAAGATCCCTAAGAAGGTATGGCATTTTTTTAAGATTAAGCTACTAGAGTTAATAAAGATCCATCCTATTTTCTCTCTAGACTAACTACAGAAAGCCACAGACAACCTATTACCTAGACAGTACAATACCCCCTACTACTAATTTAGATTGCAAAGGACAAAGAGTGGGAAGTTAAAGAGATCTTAGCAGTTAAGAAGGACCATAGTACCTTAAAATACCGTATAAGCTAGGTAGGTTATAATAAAGACCTAAAATGGTACACCGCATCTAATTTTAAGTACTCTCCCTATAAGCTACAAGATTTCCACCTAGCCTACCTATAACGGAACCTTGTAGCTTAGACTACGGTGGGTTCTGTTATTGGGCTGGGTATATAGGTATAACAAATACAACAACATAATAACAACTGGTGGAGTGGTTGCCCAACAGATTAACTCTAATTGTATTCTAAGATTCACTATAAGGAGAGAACTATCTACGGTAGGGACTAAGGTCCTTTAAATACACAACCATACTCCTAAGAAATCCTCTCTTATACATAAGGTATGTGTTGTTTGTATTAAATATAACGTCCCTTCCATTTAATACAGTTAATATGTTTAATACCACATAACCTTAGTTACTATTCCTTATTATATGGTTCCACTAGATCCATTCTAGACTGTACCTATATTAACTAACTAGCTTCCGCCAACTCTTCTCCAAGTAGTTATAATATTATACTTAAAGCGTCCGTAATACCATCTCCCTTCTCTTTATCTTTATCCTTGAAGATTCCTAATATCTCCAAGTTGTCCACTAGAGGTGTAATATCTGTTTAATCAGTCTGGTTAATATCCTTGCTTATTATACCTAAAGCTTCTTCTTCTCTTTTCTAGGTTAAGCGTTGCCTTTATACAGTTTCCTCCATACTGTTACTTAGTGAAGTGATGGCAATTCCTTACTTGAGGTGCGCGAAAGAGGGGTTGGTCTGTGTTACACTAGCGAGTTCTTTATTTTAACAACCCTCTTCTTGCTCTAAGTACACTAAAGTAAACATTTAATTATCCTGCAACGTTTACTCTATCTTTAACGCTAAGTATGCGCGTCCTATTACTCTTAACAGTCTTTAAGTTCCCTAAGTAACTTATTATAGGGTCTTATGTTTAATCTACTACTGCGAAGCTTAATAGTAAGCTAGCCTCTGCGCTACTTAAGGTTTAATGTGCCTTAGAAGAGTCCGCACGTGTCCTTAAAGCTTAATATTTAGCTTATGCTTATCTTTAACGCCTTAAACGTGTCTATAAAAAGGTTTGTTTTAAGGAGTGGAAACTGGTTTAATAGGGTTTGTCTAAGCTAGGTAATAAAAGGATTAGCTTTTCTCCTGCAAGGGAAACAACTCTAAGTAGCTTAGCAATTGCTCCTCTTAGGTCCCCCTTAGGTAACTTATTCTTTGGCGATCCTTTTTTGTTAATATTACCTAACCTGCTTTCTTTTAATACTCCTATACCTTTTCTATAGCGTTTCTTAGGTTGCTTAGTAGTTCCTAGGTAGTCTTACTATAGCCTATCTACTTTACTTTATACTACGTTTTGTTATCTACATCCTTATAACTAATAATCTTTAAAACTTGCTATTTGTCTTCCTCTTGTCCTCTATATATGTCTGCCTTATAGACTGGTGGCTTAATATTCCTATATGCTAGCTCTAGCATTGCGATATGCTATATAGGGTAGATTTTTATTTTAGCTAGTAAGTTCAACTTATATATGACCGATAAAATTCTTTACTTAACTTTAAAAGGTCCTAGTTTAATGTAGTCCAACTTCTTACTTAGTTATTAACTCTTAAAATTTTTGTGTAGTAGCTATACTTTATCTCCCTTCTTAAGATCTGGTCCCTTAGATCTCTTAGTATTATAGTACCTTTTTATTTATTCTTATACTAGTTTAGCTGTTTCTTTAAGGTCTATATAAAGATTTATTAATATCTCCATTCTTTGTTTAGCTGTGCTACTCATCCTTTTTGCTTAATGTGGCGATAACGATGTTCTTAGCTTGTATCCGTAATTCGCCTTAAATGGTGATGTCCCCATTCCTTCTTATAGTATTGCATTATATGCAAACTGTGTAACTGGTAATAGCGATACCTAATTGTTCTATATGTAATTAATATAGTGCCTTAGATACTGCTCTAGTGTCTAATTTAGTCTTTCCGTTTATCCGTCCGTCTATAGATAATATGCTATAGATATTACTATGCGAACTCCTTGTTCTGCCAGAAACACTTTCTAAAATACTATTATAAATCTTGGATCTCTATCCGATATAATCTTATCTAGTGCTCTATGTCTTGCAAACACTTCTTTTATATAGATTCTAGCAATATCTTCTACTGATATCTCTTTAGTGTATGCTATAAAGTATCCCTACTTTGTTAGCTTATCTACTATTACTAAGATCGCGTTATAATCTTGTTCTATAATAGGATCTCTTAACTTTAGTAACTTAATAATAAAGTCCTATAATATAACCTCCTATAGTCTTCTTAGTGTCTTAACAGGTTATAGCCCTCTGTACGGCTTATGCCTTGTTAGTTTATTTCTTTAGCAATTTAGATATTCCTTTATAACTTATCTTGCTAGTCCCCAGATTTCTTAAATAATATACTCCTTTTAAAGTCTTAACACTAAGCCTATAGCTCTATTGTGTCCTTATATTATTCCCTTATAGAATTCCTTAACAAATTCTTTTGCGATAGACCTAGGCATATATGTTACTTCTCTGTTTTTATATTGCTCTAAGTCTGGATCCTCTGCCTATACTTCTTAGATCTTCTATATCCAATTACTCTCTAGTAATTTGTGGATCTGACTTTCCTTAGTCGCTGTAATCTTTAGATAATTATACCTAATTAATCTATCTTAATCCCTTTGTAACAAAGCTCCTAATAGCTTTTTATTACTTTATAGTTCAGCTTTTCTACTTAGAGTGTCTGCTTGTGCATTATCTGTACCCTTAGTATGCTGAATTTTGAAATGGTATTCTATAAGCATTTCCGCCTATCTAACCTGTCTTTAGTTGAGTTCCTTTGTTGTTAGGAATCCTATAAGGTTCTTATAGTCCGTCTTAACTATAAATGGTTTCTCTGTACCTTGTAAGAATGCTCTCTATTCCTTAAGTGCTGCAACTATACCTAATAACTCTTTGTTATAGATGTTATAGTTTAACTCTAGTGGTGTTATTTTTTAACTATAGTATACTACTGGGTGCCATCTATTTTAATATTTCTATAGGAAGCACGCTCCTAGTGCAAAGTCTAATATATCTATTTTTACAACCGTCTCTAGACCTAGTTAATAGATCTTAAGTACTGGCTCCTAGGTAAATAACTCTTTAATTCTCTTAAATAGTTCTTATTGCTCCTTTCCCTATATCCATAGTTCTTCTTTTTTTATTAGCTGTGTAAATGGCTTAATATTCTATAACTATTGCGCTATGAACCTTCTATAGTAATTGTAAAACCCTAGGAACGATCTTAACTATATAACGTTCTCTGGTTCTTGCTAATTTACTATAGCCTTAATTTTCTTTGGATCTATGCTAAGTTAGCCTAGTTTGATAATAAATCTAACAAAATCGGTCTTCCTGGTAAAGAACTCGTATTTTTTAATTGCTACTGGCATCTGTTTTTCTTATAGTCTCTTTAAGACCTACTTAATGTGTTCTCTGTGTTCTTCCTTACTCTTTAAGTAGATAATAATGTTGTTAAGGTATGCTATAATAAATTCATCTAGGTGTTCTCCTAATATACTATTAATTTGCTTTTAGAATGTTACTAGTATGTTTATAAGCCCGAATTGTATAACTAATGGCTTATATAGTCCTTCCTTTGACCTAAAGGCTGCCTTCTATTTATTGCCTTTCTTAATTCTAATCTGGTGGTATACCTATTTTAGATCTATCTTTATAAAGATCTTTACGTTGCCTATCCTGTCTTAGATTTCGCTAATTAAGGGTAAAGGATACCTATCCTTCCTAGTGATGCTATTTAACTGTCTATAGTCTATACACATCCTAAGTTTTTTGTTTTTCTTTAGGATAAATAATACTGGATATCCTGCTAATGACTGTAATAGTCTAATGTATCCCTTTTATAAGTTCTCCTGGATAAACTTCTTAAGCGCTACTAACTCTGTTTTAGTAAGCTTATAGATTAGAAAGAACTTTGGACTTATTCCCTTTTCTAATTCTATCTTGTGGTCCTAAGCTGTATACTCTAACAGCTTTTCACTCTCTAGTAACTATAACTTTTTACTATACTTATGGTATCTCTTTAGTATATAACTTAAGCCTTGCTTAGTCTCTTTATATATTACTCTGACTTGGTACTATACCAACTTGGTTTACTATTACACTTTGTATTATTATATATTCTTAATATTAACTTAACCTATAACCTAATTAATCTTTAGATTGTACTCCTGTAACCAAGGCATTTCTAATATTACCTTATCCTATCCTAATGGTAGGATATTAAAAGACATTCTAACTGGTCTCCCTTTAATAGTTATCTAAATAGGTCCTATTTTAAGATTAATAATACCTCCTCTATAGGCTATCTAATCTTCTGAAATTGTTATAAGTGGATATAGGTGTTCCTTCTGTCTATATAGTAACCCTATCCTTTCCACTACCTTTGGTAATATGTGGTTCCTAATTACTCTACTATCTACTAACGCTTTAAACTACTGATCTTGCCACTTAGCTTTTAAATTTAGGTGTTATCTTTAAATTCCTTTAAGGGTCTAAAGCTCTAATACTGGTTCCCTTTAGTTCTATACGCCTCCCCTTTTCCTAACTGTTGGCTGCTTGATTCTGCTTATACTTAGTTTAACTTTGGCTAATACTTAGTTTGTTTCTTTTCCTCTATATACTATAGACAAGTATTCTCTAGGTACTCCTACTACTATTATCCATCTAGGCACTCTTCCGTAAGGAATCTTCCTGGTTAAAGTATTAAGTCTTCTTAACCTTATACTTCTACTGGGTGCTAATTATGTATATACTTAGCATTCCTAAACCGCTTTTCCTCTAGTGCCTAATACCTTTTTACTAGGTACTTCCGGTTCTTGTCTTTGGGTGCTCTATATATATTATATATATCATCCATACAAGCTATCTATAATAGTGTATAATACGCTGCATGTTTTAGGTTAACTCTTAGTTTATTTTTATCCTTAAGTTTAAACCTATACCTAGTTAACCTAACCACTAGTATCTCTGCTATGGGTACTAAGATTTATTACTTACTTCTCTAGTCCCTAGATCCCTCTTCTAGGTTCCTTAATATTATAATTAATGCTCCTTTGATATAACTTATGCGTTTCTCTATAATAGGTTAGTCTTAGACAACTTTTTTGTCTAGCTATATATAAAAATCTTCCTATTTGTTATTGTATTGTTTCCTATACCACTTTCTATATAGCTGGTTTAGTGTATATGGTTTATCCGTTAGAAAGTACCTTGTTATTGCTACATTATAATATCCTTTAGTATATCTTTCTTTAAACCTAGTTGGAATATCTAGATCCTCTTCTTATTCTAGTTTATCTAACCATTTTACCCTAGGTGTCCCTATACTCGGCCTATTAGTAACTCTTTATATAGGTACTCTATTTCTTATATAACCTAGCATAGCTAATCTTTTATCTAGCTTTTACTCTTGTTATGCAATAATTCTTGTCCTAAACTTATTTATAGTTTCTTATTTTCTGCGTCTTGTAGCTAGATCTTTGTAGTCATCTTACTTTTTAATCCTGGTATTAACTATTTAATCTTTAGGCTAAACACTACGTTTACCTAGGATTGCTAACGTTCTTATTCGTTCTCTAAACTTATAGTTCTTAAACTTGCGTCCTATACTTATTTGTTTATTACTAAACTGAGTTACTGCTCTTTCCTATTAGTTTTCGTCCGTTATGGGTTCTTAGGTATGTCTTATCTTACTTTAAAAATCTTAAGCTTTTTTTATCTCTTCTTAAGAATCTTAAGCTTGTGGCCTTTTGCCTTTATTAAGTAATAAGCTAGCACTAGTAGTTGTTTACTTACTTAGTTTCTTCTAAACATTACTCCTATTATCTTGTAAAGCGATAGAAATTGTATCTAATGGTGTTATAACATCCGTTACTAAACCTTGTTTGGTAATAGTCTTAGTCTCTACTTCTATTATATTATTAAGGTTTAAGTGCTCCCAGTTAGCCTCCTTTTTATCCTTATTGCTAATAATTAATAAGTACTTTAACTCTATTGTTATTACTGCTAATCTTTGTCTGTATATTGCTGTAACATCTTAATCTAGCTTGTAGAGTTAATCTTGTTCTTTGTTTAACTCTCTAGTTCCTTAAAGTCCTTTTAACTCTAGCTCTTATGGCTAATAGCTTATACCGTACTTAGCGTCCTTATAAATTTGGCATGCGTTATTATAACAATACGCAAAACTGTTAATTAAACATTCTTTTATTCCTTACAGTGCACTATTATCCCTCTATACGTATATGCCGTCTGCTGGTCTGGTTCCTTTTACTGTATAGTTACTCTAACTACCTCTATAGTCTCTGGCGAAATAACCCTGTTTTCCGCAATTTATATAAGCTCTATTTTTAAACTATCTTTCTTGCTGTGGAGTCCGCCTAAACGTCTTCTACTGCTAAGATCCCTGGTTTAGCCTCTGCTTTTGGGTCCTTTAATTACTTAATTCTTAACCTCTAGGTTTCTATAGTTTCTTTCCCTACCTTTAGGTTTCTTTGGTACCACTTAGGTCTATTAGCTCCGCGCTATTCCATAGTTTTTAACTCTATGTCTGTTATTACATACTCTGTGCCTTATACAACTATGGAACTCTATCTTACCCTCTTTTAGCTTGTTCCCTTTGGTAGATTCTATTATTAATCTTTATTAACTAATCTATTAACTCTCTTAGAGTATCCGTATCTTCCATTAGGATAATTACGTCCTAGACTTTAGCCTTAAGTCCCTATTTATACTATGCTATAAGCGCCCTGTTATTCCACTCAACCTATATAGCTAGTGTTTAAAACTGTGTTATATACTTAATTACTAAAGTGCATTATACTAAGTTCTAAAGCTTTTGTTTTGCTATGGTTGTAGCCTCTAGGTCTCTAAATATCTGCGTTAGTTGTTCCGCGAACCTATTCTAACTAGTAAATATATACCGTACGTCCTAGTTAGTCGTTGTTATGCCATTAGCCTATATTTCCGTAAGATATAGTTTAAACTACTTAAGTACCCTCCCCGTTAGGAATAATCCTGCATAGGCTACTTAATCTAATAATATTACTAACTTCGCTCCTTTCTATACAACCTTAAAGTGCATCTGTGTAAGAAATCCCTTAAGCTTCGACTTCTCTCCTAAGAATTATTTAATTAAAGGTAGCTTAATTTTTGCTACTCCAATTCCATTAATGCGTTCTTTAAGTATCCTATTATTGTCTTATAAGTAATTAACTATTTCCTATAACTAACCTTGCGTAACCACTTAAGAATCCCTATTGTTTATACTGGTGTCTCCTGGTCCTAAGGTTGTGGCTACTATTAACGTTGTTACAACTGGTGCTTTAGGTGGCATATTGTTTAATCTCGCTGTTTAATACCGTAACCTTAGTAGTGAATGTGTAACGGAACCTTATAGTAGGAACTACAGTGGGTCCTATTATTAGGCTGGGTATATAGGTAAGAACAAATTAACAATATAATAATAACTAGTGGAGTAGTTGCCTAATAGATTAACTCTAATTATATTCTAAGATTTACTACAAGGAGAGAACTATCTATGGTAGAGACTAAGGTCCTTTAAATACACAACCATACTCCTAAGAAACCCTCTCTTGTACGTAAGGTATGTGTTATACGTATTATACGTAGACGTACACTGCGTATACTCCGTATACTGCGTATAATATTATGTGACTCGCTTACCATTCCTCGTTATATGGTTCCACTAGCTCCATCCTAGACCATGCCTGTATTAACTAACTAGCTTCCTCCGACTCTTCTCCAAGTAGTCGTAACATTGTACTTAAGCTGTCCGTAACACTAGAGTTAATTCCTTACCCATTATGGTTTAAACCAAGTAACAAAATTTAGAAGAAGGTAGATAAAAAGATTGCTAATACAACACCTAAAATTAAGGCTTATATTAAGTAAATTAAAAAGGATAATTAAGCCAATAAGAAGCCAAAGGATAGCAACTAGTAGAGTTCTTAAGAGCCTAACAAAGGCTTTATAGTTTATTAAGTAGGAGCCTATAATACAGCTTCTAGTTACAAGCTTTGTAATAGTGTTATTCTTAACTTAGGAACCAACCTATACGTTATTAATAATCGAGCTAGATTTGTTAGCGATATTAAGCCTACCTCAGACTATATCTATATAGGCTCGCATATTAAAGAAATCAAAGGCTATGGTATAGCTATAGTTATAATTAACTACCCAAAAGGGAAGAGGTAGATATAGCTCTTAGGAGCAGCCTTTATACTAGGCTTCTATACTAACCTAATATGCCTTTAAAAGCTTAATAATAAAGGCGTCTATTAGAACAATAAAAAGAACACTCTTTACTATAGCAATAATGTAATATACGCCCACTGTGGCTACTACTATGGTCAGAAAACCATTAAATATAATAAGCCAAAGAAAGACTTACTGGAGGCTTCTTTTGCGACTTAATTAAAACCAGTAAAGCATTTATTAAAGCCTCTGCTAAATTAGGCAGAAGGTTATATATAGCACCAGCAATTAGGCCATATAGGAAAAGAAGTAATTATACAACTACTTAAGTTAGTAACGATGGACCTTTACCGCACATGCAACCTTACCAAAAGGTAGCGCCACACTCCAAAACTTACGCATACCCATCTTACCATCAAAAACAATCGATTTCCTAACCTTCAAGACCTAATTCCTACTGCCTAGCGAGCTAGAGGTGGATTT
>Ga0307507_10002087_pt1 | contig 43218 bp, 9 predicted proteins | sample 7_EM_MG_FD_207223 | JGI IMG/M metagenome (GOLD analysis project Ga0307507, IMG submission 207223) | Populus trichocarpa ectomycorrhiza microbial communities from riparian zone in the Pacific Northwest, United States - 7_EM | ecosystem: Host-associated > Plants > Roots > Unclassified | place... | reverse complement strand
GTCACCTAGTCAGGGGTTCGCTTAGGACTTGGCATGTGTATATGGACGTGGCCTCACCACCTTCTCTTGCTCCTCAGCTTAATATCTTCGTAATACAGCATTCGTTCGCTACGTCTTGGAAGCATTTGTTCAAGTATTCGTCAAGACGTTTGTTCAATGGTTCGAGCCGTCACAAGCAAAGCTTAAAAAGTACCTAGACAATAGGACAGATAAGCTCCGCAAAGCCAATTAGAAGATATTAAGAATAGGCCGCAAGGTCACTATATAAGCCCCAAATTGGGAAGATAGTAAGCAAGGAAGTATACTGTTATAGATAATACAAGAAGGGATACCACTCTCTTAGATAAGCAGTGTTGCGGGTTTAGGATATATAGTAAAGTTTCCAGACCCACCTATACTGACAGATAGAAAAGAGCCTACCTATTATACCTAGAGCGGCTATGTATAAAATAAGCTTTGATTTAATGCAGACTAGTTTTATTAAAATAACCTAGATTAAAAAGAAGATATAAAGGTAGCGTATATTAAGATATATATAAGTAGCAAAGCTTATAACTACCTCTTACCCCACCTAGAAGTAGAGCGTGATATAGGACGCAACCCTACTAGTAAAGAAGTACTTAAGTTCCTAAAGAACATTTTTAAGGACCCAGATTGCCGCATTAAGGCCCAGTAGGAACTTAAAGGCCTTAGGATGCCATACTTAGGAGACTTTAATAATTTCTAATCTAACTTTATACAGCTAGCAAATATCTTAAGGATGCTACAAGATTAGTGGAAAGAGGAGCTTTATAATAAGCTTTATAACAACCTACGTATCTAAATAGAAGTTAAGGTAGTAGATAAAGACTATAGCTTCTAGGCCTATTATAAGACTGCCTAATAGTACGCCTAAGGTCTAAAGCAGATAGGTAAGGAATGAAGTAACTGTAGAGCAGCCTAGGCTATTAAGAGAGCTTTTACTAGGAGCGCTAAAAAGACTAAAGGTCCCCCCCCCTCCTGGCAGCCTCTAACTCTAGTACTAGCCGCAAAAGCGCTAGTTACCTATTTTAACTATAGCAAGCAAGGATACTACTCTAATAACTGCCTAGTACTAAAGAAGATGGAAGCTAAAGCAATTAACTAAAGTAAAGAGTATAAGATAGTTACTAACTTATTAAAATTGGAAAATAAGTAGCTTTAGGAGAAGTCTCCTGCCTAAAGTAGATTAGAGCAATTAATATAGCGCCTATACAGCTAAAGGAAATCTTAGGAGGCGCAGCCCTTATAACACTATATAGGATTGCGCTAGGCGGCGTGGCTCTTAATATAATAAGCCTACTTAACTCTGGTATAGGCGGAGAGGCTTTTATATACTATAAGCTACTGCTAATTATTAAGCAACGACTGTAACTAAAGCTCTATAAGATTAAAGGATAAGGAGTTGCTATGTCCAGCCATAATAACTAGCAGACGGATATAATTAGATAGCTCTTTAAGGCTAACCTAGTTATAAATAGCCGATAAGTCCCTATATAGTTCCTATTCTATAATACTAGCCGCTATAATCTTCTTATTGGCTATAGGTGGTTTAAGAAGACTAGGGCCCTTATTAATTGCAAACACCGGGTCTTAGTATGGCAAACTAAGAGGAACTACTATAGTAGGTAGGACGTAATTATACCAAGAAAGGAGCTCCTACCTCTACTAATTAATAAGGATTACTAGAAAGATATAGATTAAAGGGACGCACTACTAGACCTAGAGCCTAGGCCTACCCCCTAGTATATCCTTAAATATATAGTCACGATCAGCCAACTTTAAGAGAAGAAGTCCTTTACTAAAATTAAGCCGGAGGGACAGGCTAAGCTAAAGCAAGCTAAGTAGGCCTTATACGACTATAAGCATACTTGGAAGATTGATACCTAAGACGTAATTAGGAAAATGGAAGACTAGCTCTACCCTAGGCTAGCTCTACTATTAAAGCTAAGAAAGAGGAGGCCTTTATTTACTAGGGAGTTCAGGGTAGCAGATATCACGCTACTTAAGGTAAGGAACTTCTTATAAGGAGCAAAGCGTAAGGGCATAGTAATTAGATATACTAGTCTTTATAAGATAGACCAGTTAATAGAGGATAGAAAGGGATAAGACGCCCTACCTAATAACAAGGAGGAACTTCGCCGGCTTGTCTATAAAAAGCTACTATAGCCCTATTAAGAATATACTAATAGCTTCTTAAAGGCTATATCTGATACGCTACCACCGTATTATAAGGGAGTGGACCACAATATTATTCTTAAAGGCGATAGCCGTAATCTAGCCCCTAGCCTACTATATAATATATTACTAGAGCAGCTAGAGCTTATTAAGGTCTACCTATAGGAGCACTTATAGAAGGGGTTTATAGTACTAAGCGATATACCCTTTATAGCTCCGGTCCTATTTGCCAAGAAGCCTAGGGGGGGGTGGCAATTCTGCGTTGACTTTTAGAAGCTAAATGTAATTACTAAGAAGAACCGCTATCTGCTGCCATTAATTAAGGAGACGTTAATAAGGCTATTAAGAGCCAAAATCTTTACTAAGCTAGATATTTGGCAGGCTTTCTACTATATACGGCTAAAGGAAGAGGTAGAGGAGTTAACTACCTTCTGTATAAGGTACGGATTATATAAGTACCGTGTCCTACCCTTTAGACTATATAACGGCCCTGCATCCTTCCAGAGGTTTATTAATAGCGTCCTTTTTAACTACCTGGACGATTTCTGTATAGCCTACATAGATAACATCCTAATCTATTCGGATGACCTGCTAGAGCACAAGATCTACGTCAAGAAGGTCCTATAAAGGCTTTAAGAGGCAGGCCTACAAGTAGATATTAAGAAGAGTAAGTTTAGCGTTACCAAGACGAAGTTCTTAGGCTTTATTATTAGTACTAATAGGATTGCTATGGACACTAATAAGCTAGCTATAATTAGAGATTAGGAGCCCCCTACCTCTATAAAAGGAGTATAATCCTTCCTAGGGTTCTGCAACTTCTACTAGGCCTTTTTAAAGGATTACGGCCGAGTTGCATGACCGCTTAGTAAGCTTATAAAGAAGGATGTATGGCACCTACTAGGGGAGAAAGAGCTTAAAGCCTTTAAGCGAGTTAAGGCCCTTATGCTATTAGGCAGTGTAATAAAGTACTACTTACTGTTTTAAGACACCCGTGTAAAGACTAACATAAATAACGGAGTAGTAGCTAGGGTGTTAAACTAGCTGCAAGACAATAAGACCTAGAAGCTAGTAGCCTTCTTCTTAAAGACAATATCCCCTAAAGAGATGCGGTATAAGATCTATAACAAAGAAATGCTAGCAGTAATAAGAGGCCTATAGGAATAGCAAGGTCACCTTATTGGCCTCCAGCGTACATGTAACGGAACCTTGTAGCAGGAACTATGGTAGGTTCTATTATTAGGCTAGGTATATAGGTAAGAACAAAACAATAATATAATAACAACTGGTGAAGTGGTTGCCTAATAGATTAACTCTAATTGTATTCTAAGATTTACTACAAGGAGAGAACTATCTATGGTAGGGACTAAGGTCCTTTAAATACACAACCGTACTCCTAAGAAATCCTCTCTTATATGTGAGGTACATGTTATATATATTATACATAAACGTACACTGCGTATACTCCGTACACTGCATATAATATTATGTGACTCGCTTACTATTCCTTGTTATATAGTTCTACCGGATCTATCCTAGACTGTGCCTATATTAACTAACTAGCTTCCTACAACTCTTCCCCAAGTAGTTATAATATTATACTTAAAGCGTCCGTAATACTATCTCCCTCCTCCTTATCTTTGTCCTTAAAGATTCCTAATATCTCCAAGTTGTCCACTAGAGGTGTGATGTCCGTTTAATTAGTCTGGTTAATATCCTTGCTTATTATACCTAAAGCTTCTTCTTCTTTATAAACGCAACGTCGTGCTCGCACCGTAGCTGCTATACTATTACTTGGTGAGATAATGTCGTCTCTATATTCTCGTTGTATAAAAGCAGGGTTAGTGTGTATTGCGATAGTAAGTCCCTTGTCTTAACAACCCTTATCTTACTTAGAGTGCACTAAAGCAAACGTTTAATTATCCTGTAATGTTCGCTCTATTTCTAATACTAAGTGTACGCGTCTTATAACTCTTAACAGTCTTTAAGTTCCCTAAGTAACTTATTATAGGGTCTTGTATTCAATCTGTTACTACAAAGCTTAACGGTAAGCTTTTAAGCGCCTTAGATAAGCTTTATCGTTTATAGGAAGCGGAGCAAGAGGCTATAGCTGCTTAACAGCGTGCCCTTAAAGCCCGTCTATTGGCCTCTGCCCGTCTTCTTTGTCTTAAGAAAGTACGTGAGAAGGTCTATTCCAAGGAGTGGAAACTTGTTTAATAGGGTTTGTCTAAGCTAGGTAATAAAAGGACTGGCTTTCCTCCTGCAAGGGAAATAACTCCAAGTAGCTTAGCAATTGCTCCTCTTAGGTCCCCCTTAGGTAACTTATTCTTTGGCGATCCTTTTTTGTTAATATTACCTAACCTACTTTCTTCTAATACTCCTGTACCTTTCCTATAGCGTTCTCTAAGTTGCTTAGTGGCTCCTAGGTAGTCTTACTATAGCCTATCCACTTTACTTTATACTACGTTTTGTTATCTATATCCTTATAACTAATAATCTTTAAAACTTGCTATTCGTCTTCCTCTTATCCTCTATATGTGTCTGCCTTATAGACTAGTGGCTTAATATTCCCGTATACTGGCTCTAGCATTGCAATATATTGTATAGGGTAGATTTTTATTTTAGCTAGTAGGTTTAACTTATACATAACTAATAAAATTCTTTACTTAACTTTAAAAGGTCTTAGTTTAACATGGTCTAACTTCTTGCTTAGTTATTAACTTTTAAAATTTTTGTGTAGTAGCCATACTTTATCCCCCTCCTTAAGATCTAGTCCCTTAGATCTCTTAGCATTATAGTACCTTTTTATTTATTCTTGTACTAGTTTAGCTGTTTCTTTAAGGTTTATATAAAGATTTATTAATATCTCCATTCTTTACTTAGCTATGCTACTTGTCTTTTTTACTTAATATAGCAATAATAATGTTCTTGGCTTGTACCCGTAATTCGCCTTAAATAGTAATGTCCCTATTCCTTCTTATAGTGTTGTATTGTATGTAAACTATATAACTGGTAATAATAATACCTAATTATTCTGTATGTGATTAATATAATGCCTTAGATACTGCTCTAGTGTCTAGTTTAGTCTTTCTATTTGTCCATCCATCTACGGATAATACGCTATAGATATTGCTGCATAAACTCCTTATTCTGCTAGAAACACTTCCCAAAATGCTGCTATAAATCTTAGATCTCTATCTGATATAATCTTATCTAGTGCTCTATATCTTATAAACACTTCTTTTATATAGATTCTAGCGACATCTTCTACTAATATCTCTTTAGTGTATGCTATAAAGTATCCCCACTTTATTAGCTTGTCTACTATTACTAAGATTATATTATGATCTTATCCTATAATAGGATCTCTTAACTTTAGTAACTTAATAATAAAGTTCTATAATATAACCTCCTATAGTTTTCCTAGTGTCTTGATAGGTTATAGCCCTCTATATAGCTTATGCCTTATTAGTTTGTTTCTTTAGCAATCTGGATATTTCTTTATAACTTATCTTGCTAGTCCCTAGATTCCTTAAATAATATACTCCTTTTAAAGTCTTAATACTAAGCCTATAGCTCCGTTATATCCTTATGTCATTCCCTTGTGGAATTCCTTAACAAATTCTTTTGCGATAGATTTAGGCACATACGTTGCTTTTCTGTTTTTGTATTGCTTTAAGTCTAGATTCTTTACCTATGCTTTTTAGATCTTCTATATCTAATTACTCTCTAGTAACTTATAGATCTGACTTTCCTTAGTTGCTATAATCTTTAGATAATTATACCTAATTAATCTGTCTTAATCCTTTCGCAATAAAGCTCCTAATAGCTTTTTACTACTTTGTAGTTTAGCTTTTCTGCTTAGAGCGTCTGCTCGTGCATTATCTATACCCTTAGTATACTAAATTTTAAAATGGTATTCTGTAAGCATTTCCGCCCATCTAACCTATCTTTAGTTAAGTTCCTTTGTTATTAGGAATCCTGTAAGGTTCTTATAGTCTGTTTTAACTATAAATGGTTTCTCTGTGCCTTGTAAGAATGCTCTCTATTCCTTAAGTACTATAACTATACCTAACAACTCCTTATTGTAGATGTTATAGTTTAACTCTAGTAGTATTATCTTCTAACTATAGTATACTACTGGGTGCCATCTATCTTGATATTTCTATATAAAGTATGCCCCTAGTATAAAGTCTAATGCATTTGTTTCTATAACCGTCTTTAGGCCTAGTTAATAGATCTTAAGAACTGGCTCCTAGGTAAATAACTCTTTAATTCTCTTAAATAGTTCTTGTTATTTCTTTCCCCATGCCCATGATTTCTCTTTCTTTGTTAACTATATAAATGGCTTAATATCCTATAACTATTGCGCTATAAACCTTCTACAGTAATTGCAAAACCCTAGAAATGATCTTAACTATATAACATTCTCTGGTTCTTGCCAATTTACTATAGCCTTAATCTTTTTTAGATCTATGCTGAGTTGGCCTAGTTTAATAACAAATCTAATAAAATCGGTTTTTCTAGTAAAGAACTTATATTTCTTAATTACTACTAGTATCTGTTCTTCTTGTAGTCTCTTTAAGACCTATTTAATGTATTCTTTGTATTCTTCCTTACTCTCTAAGTAGATAATAATATTGTTGAGGTATACCATAATAAATTTATCTAGGTGTTCTCCTAATATACTATTAATTCGCTTTTAAAACGTTGCTGGTATGTTTATAAGCCTAAATTATATAACTAATAGCTTATATAGTCCTTCCTTTAACCTAAAGGCTGCCTTTTATTTGTTACCTTCCTTAATCCTAATCTAATAGTACGCCTATCTTAGATCTATCTTTGTAAAGATCTTTGCGTTGCTAATCCTATCTTGGATTTCACTAATTAAGGGTAAAGGATATCTATCCTTCTTAGTGATGCTGTTCAACTGTCTGTAGTCTATATACATCCTAAGTTTTCCATTTTTCTTTAGGATAAATAGTACTGGATATCCTGCTAATGACTATAATGGTTTAATATATCCCTTGCGTAAGTTCTCCTAGATAAACTCCTTAAGCGCTACTAACTTTATTTTAGTAAGTTTGTAGATTAGAAAGAACTTTGGACTTATTCCCTCTTCTAATTCTATCTTATGGTCCTATGCTATATGCTCTAATAGCTTTTTACTTTCTGGTAACTATAACTTTTTACTATACTTGTGGTATCTCTTTAGTATATAACTTAAGCCTTGCTTAGTCTCTTTGTATATCGCTCCAACTTAGTACTATACTAACTTGGTTTACTATCGCACTTTGCGCCATTATATATCCTTAATAATGACCTGACCTATAACCTAATTAATCTTTAGATTGTACTCCTGTAACTAAGGCATCCCTAGTATTGCCTTATCCTGTCCCAACGGTAGGATATTAAAAGATATTCTAACTGGTCTCCCTTTAATAGTTATCTGAATAGGTCCTATTTTAAGATTAATAATGCCTCCTCTATAGGCTATCTAATCTCCTGAAATTATTATAAGTGGATATGGGTGTTCCTTTTGTCTGTATAGTAACCCTATCCTTTCCACTGCCTTTGGTAATATGTGGTTCCTAGTTACTCTACTATCTACCAACGCTTTAAACTGCTGATCTTGCCATTTGACTTATAAATTCAGGTATTGTCCTTAAATTCCTTTAAGGGTCTAAGGCTCTAACACTAGTTCCCTCTGGTCCTATACACCTCCCCTTTTCCCAACTGTTAGCTGCTAGATCCTACCTATACTTAGTCCAACTTAGGCCAATACTTAGTTTGTTTCTTTTCCTCTATATGCTATAGACAAGTGTTCTCTAGGCACTTTTACCACTGTTATCTATCTAGGCATTCTTCTATAAGGAATCTTCCTGGTTAAAGTGTTAAGTCTCCTTAACCTTGTACTTCTACTAGGTGCCAATTATGTATATACTTAACATTCCTGAACCGCTTTTCCTCTAGTGCCTAATATATCCTTACTAGGTACTTCTGGTTCTTGTCTTTAGGTGCCCTATATATATTGCATATATTATCTATACAAGCTATCTATAATAGTGTATAATGCGCTGCATGTTTTAGGTTAACTCTTGGTTTGTTTTTATCCTTAAGTTTAAACCTATACCTAGTTAACCTGACCACTGGTATATCTGCTGTAGGTACTAAGATTTATTACTTACTTCTCTAGTCCCTAGATCCTTCTTCTAGGTTCCTTAATGTTATAATTAATGCTCCTTTAATATAACTCATACGTTTCTCTATAATGGGTTAGTCTTAAATAACTTTTTTGTTTAGCCACATATAAAAGTCTTCCTATTTATTGCTGTGTTATTGCCTATACCACTTTCTATATAACTAGTTTAGTATGTATAGTCTATCTGTTAGAAAGTACCTTGTTATCGCTGTATTATAATATCCTTTGGTATATCTTTCTTTAAACCTAGTTGGAATATCTAGATCCTCTTCTTATTCCAGTTTATTTAACCACTTTACCCTAGGTGTCCCTACACTTAGCCTATTAATAACTCTTTGTATGGGTGCTCTGTCCCTTATATAACCTGGTATAGCTAACCTCTTATTTAGCTTTTGCTCTTGCCATGTAATAATTCTTGTCCTAAACTTATTTATAGTTTTTTGTTTTCTACATCTTACAGCCAGATCTTTATAGTTGTCTTGCTTTTTAATCCTGGTATTAACTATTTAATCTTTAGGCTAAACACTACATTTACCTAGGATTGCTAATGTTCTTATTTATTCTCTGAACTTATAGTTCTTAAACTTGCGTCCTATACTTATTTGTTTATTACTAAACTAAATTACTGCCCTTTCCCATTAGTTTTCGTCTGTTATGGGTCCTTAGGTATGTCTTATCTCACTTTAAGAATCTTAAGCTTCTCTTATCTCTTCTTAAGAATCTTAAGCCTATGGCCTTTTGCCTTTATTAAGTGATAAGCTAGTACTAGTAGTTGTCTACTTGCTTAGTTTCTTTTAAATATTGCTCCTATCGTCTTATAAAGCGATAGAAATTGTATCTAATAGTGTCGCAATACCCATTACTAAACCTTGTTCTGTGATGGTCTTAGTCTCTGCTTCTATTTTAACTTCTCTAAGGTTTACATGCTCCTAGTAAGCTGCCTTTATTACCTTATTATTAGTAAATGCTTTGCCTTTATTAAACTTATTGTCTTTAATATCCAATCTATAAGCTGGTTTATTGGTTCCTCTGAAACTAGATAACAATGGCTCCTACAGCTAATAGCTTGCGCTATACTTAGCGTCCTTATAAATTCAGTATGCGTTGTTGTAATAATACGCAAAACTGTTAATTAAATACTCTTTTGTTCCTTATAGTGCACTATCATCCCTCTATATATACGTGCTGTCTGCTGGCCTAGTTCCCTTTACTATATAGTTACTCTGACCACCTCTATAGTCTCTAGCAAAATAACCTTATTTTCTGCAATTTATATAAGCCCTATCTTTAAACCATTTTTCTTGCTATGGAGTCTGCCTAAACATCTTCTACTATTAAGATCCCTGGTTTAGCCTCTGCTCCTAGGTCCTTTAATCACTTAATCCTTAACCTCTAGGTTTCTATGGTTTCTTTTCCCACCTTTAGGTTTCTTTAATACCACTTAGATCCATTAGCTCTGCGCCATTCCATGGTTTTTAACTCTATATCTGTCATTGCGTACTCTGTGCCTTATACAACTATAGAACTCTATCTTGCCCTCTCTTAGCTTGTTCCCTTTAGTAGATCCTATTATTAATCTTTATTAACTAATCTATTAACTCTCTTAGAGTATCCGCATCTTCCATTAGAATAATTGCGTCCTAGACTTTAGCCTTAAGTCCCTATTTATACTGTGCTATAAGCACCCTATTATTCCACTTAACCTATATAGCTAGTGTTTAAAACTGTGTTGTATATTTAATTACTAAAGTGTGTTATACTAAGTTCTAAAGCTTTCATTCCGCTGTGGTTATGGCCTTTGGGTCTCTAAACATCTGCGTTAGTTATTCCGTGAACCTATTCCAACTGGCAAATATATACTGTACGTCCTGGTTAGTAGTTGTCATGCTATTAGCCTATATTTCCATAAGATATGTATAACGGAATCCCCCAGGAGGTACATATCAGATAAGACAGTAGGAGGTTTCATTAATGTCCTGCCTACGTCCCATATATGTTCCAGAAGAGACATAGTCAGACAAATAGGGGCGAAAGGTTTTACTAGTGTCTTAGAAGGTTTATATAGGAAGCTAGTTCTCCTCTAGAGAAGAACCAGCGATTAGTCTCTAAATGGAAGTAGTCAGAAGCATTTGTCCTTTAATACATAAAACTCATTCTACCTTCAACTTACCTTTAACTCACCTTCTACTTACTTGTAACACTGTTAATTAGATAATTATACGTTCTAGTTAGGCTGGCCTCTTATAATTCTAATTGCTTATAATCCGTTAGGAACATACGGCTATTAATCAACAATAACGGGCCATACTCCTTTACCCCACAAAGCAACGCCCTCACCTTAAGAGGCTTAGAGAGTCTCTCTAGAGAAGCGCATTCCCTCTACTTATAAAGGAGTAGACTAGGAAGCCATGGCTGGTCCATCTAACCTTCCAAGACCCTTAGGAACGATTACTGCTGGGGAGTTATTAGAGCAGTTACTACGCGAGACCCTACAAAAGACAAAGGAGTTGGAGATACGATTAAGACAAGCACATTAAGACTACCAAGGACAATTGTAAGAACAATTAGGAGAAGCATAGACACCCCAGACACGAAGCGGACTTAGAGGGGCAACGCTATACTACGCTATAACATCAGACAAACCTAAATTCCGCACAAAGGAACCTGATAAGTATAATAGTAATAGTCTTAGGAACTGTAATCATTTTATCCGTTAATACAAAACCAAGTTTCGGCTAGATCCGAAACGTTACTCTAACAAGTATAATCAGACACTGATTACTTCTACCTTCCTACGTAGCACCGTTAAGAGTTCATGGACACGCTATAAGAAGAAACTTACTATACCCCTTAAATTTAGCGAACTCAAGTCCTAGTTAGTTAATTAGGTCCAAGACCCTACTAATTAAGGGATAGATTACAACTAGCGATACTATAATATAAAACAGCAAGAAGGCCAGAGTGTAGTCCAGTTTATAAACTACTTAGAAGAGCTAGAAGACAATATACCCTACTTAGACTTATGGGACGACGCTATATAACTCCATCAGCTACTTGCCAAGTTATAACCTAAGATTCAACAGGCCATACAGGAGAAGGGGGAAATTCCTACCTCTTAAGAAAAGCTTATCTCTAAAGCTACTCAGATCAAGAACGCTAAAAGAGACTATTTAGGGAAGCGAAAGGAACGAGATACCAATAATAAAGAGCATAGAACTAGACCTAGCTTTAACAAAAGGGGCAGATCCCGACCTAACTACTCTACGGAAGGATAACGCGAGTAGGCTTCGCAACCCTAGAGCAACGCTGGTTAACCCTAGAATAATAATGGGCAGAAACCATGGAACCAAGAGTCACGCAGCTGTTATAACTGCGGTAAGAAAGGCCACATACAGCGCTTCTACCAACAGAAGAAGCAAGAGAATGCTTAATTAGGAAAAGAGAGAGCCTAGTAGATCTTCACTCCCTTACACTAAGCCAGCAAGAGAAGAAGGGAGTAAGCTACCGTATAGTTATTCCCGTCTCCATTTAAGTTAATAATAAATGGGTAACGCAAGACTGCCTTATAGACAGTAGCGTGACTATGGGGTTCATTTCTTAATTACTAGTAAAGGAATTAGATTTGGACCTTAGTGGCTTATAGGTACGCACTATTTAAAGCATTAAAGGCTACCGGATTCCGTGCTATAGGGAATAAACTTTTTCCGTGGCCAGCCAGGACCGCGATGGTCTATAGGACACGCAGGAGATGCGCTTCTACGCCGCAGAAATTAAGGGGTATAACCTTGTTTTAGGATACCCATGGCTTTAACAGGTCAATCTAGACATTAATTAGCCTTTAGCCTTATATTAACACCGGAAGTCTTAACCGCGTATTATAGTTAAAGATTAAAAGACTTTCTTAAACTATATATAAGAGGAAGGGTGGGCGTATGCTATATATGCCACTCTTAACACTAAGAATAGGGACGCGGAGTATTCATTTTCGGATATCCGGCTATGCGCAGTTAAGGAACTAGAGATTCTATAGGAATATGCAGACCTAAAGGATATTGCTGATAAGGAAGCTGCGCATACCTTGCCTAACCCTATGTTAGTGGAGCATAAGATAGATATAGGAGACAAGGAACCTCCTTTTAGACCACTATATAACCTGTTAGAAAACAAGCTGGCAGTATTACGTTAGTATATAGTAGACAATCTTTAGAGAGGATGGATTCGGCCTTCTATAAGCCAGACAGGGGCACCAATTATATTTATACCAAAGAAGGACAAGACCCTTCGCCTCTATATCGACTATCAGGCACTAAATAAGATTACTGTAAAGAATTGCTACCTACTACCCTTAATAGGGGAGCTTATCAACAGGCTATTGGGCGTAAAGATATTCATAAAATTAAATCTAAAAGATGCATACCATTAAATCCGGATTAAAGCCGGCAATGAATAGAAAACGGCATTCTAAATATAGTACGGCCACTTCAAGTACCTAGTGATGCCATTTAGGCTCACCAACGCACCGGCGACATTTCAGGCCTATATTAATAAGGCGTTATTAGGCCTGTTGGATACAATATATATGGTCTACCTTAATAACATTATAGTCTACTCTAATAACTATAAAGCATATACGCACTATATGCAAATAGTACTAGAAAGACTACGGGAATATAAGCTCTATATAAACCTAAAAAAATGCTCGTTCTATATCACTAGCATTGATTTTCTGGGCTTTATTATTAGCGTCAACAGAGTGTCAATAGAGAAAAGCCGGGTAGACGCTATTAGGGAATAGCCATACCCCATAATATTTAGGGAAGTATAGGTTTTTATAGGCACAGCAAACTTCTACCAAAGGTTCATTGTTTATTACTTGTGAGTAATGCTCCCAATTACTAATCTACTAAAGGGATCCAAGGATAGCAAGAAGTTAGGACCCTTTATATTTAAAGAAGCTGCTAAGCAGGCTATAGACCGGTTAAAGGATTTGTTTATATCAGCGCCTATCCTAATACACTTCTGCTAGGAGCTACGTATACACCTTAAAACGGATACATCCGGCTTCACCCTAGGGGCAATTATATCTTAATTAAAAGACGGAGAATGGCATTCTGTGGCGTTTTAGTCAAGGAAAATGACCCCTATAGAGCAGCGTTATATAACGCATAACCAGAAGCTACTCACGATAGTCGCAGCAATAAAGCACTAGCGATATTATTATATAGGAAGCAATTATCCTATTAAAGTCCTTATAGACTATAATAACCTAGAATACTTCATAACTATAAAGGTGTTAAGCGGTCGACAAGCCAGATAGGCGGAGGCACTATTGTAGTACAACTTTAAAATTATATACTGCCCAGAAAAGATAAATCCCGCTAATAGGTTGTCAAGACGTCCAAATTATAAGACTAGGAGAATCCAGGACAGCACAGGGAAAATAATTCCCACATTACAAAATTTACTTAGGAAGAAAGAAGAGTCTTTCCCTAGAACTATAGAATTCTACAGCAGGGCAGAGGTCCCAGTAATATAGCTGCAAAGCACCATAATAATGGAGCCGTAGGATATAGTTATAGACCAGGTTATAGACCAAGCAGACATTACAAAGTTAGCGTACCCTAGAATTAGCGAGAATTCTGCGGGATATGCTAGGGGTGTGCGGCACCTTTAACTCAACGGCGCACTAGCTGCAAGTTTCCAGATCCAGAGGGGATAGGCGAGATGCCTATCCGCAGCATAGCACACTATACAACGGCAGGAGAATCTGCTGGCACTAATAGTTTAAAACGTCTTGTGCCACGCCTAGAGTCCGCAATAGTGGCGGGCGAAATAGAAATAAATAATCTATATAAAACCTTTCCAGATCTTCTTCTTTAAGCACAATAAAGGGACGCCTTCGTTTCTGGGGAGAGGTAGAAAGATATAGTAGAGACCAACTTAGCTGGAGTTACTAAGAAGCTATAGCAACAAGACCAAAAGGGTCTATTGCGCTTTAAGGGTGCTATATATATCCTAAAGGACCAAACGGTTTAAGATAAAATTCTAAAGGTCTTCTACAACGACCCTCTTGGGGGTTACTACGGTACCAACAGGACCCTTTAGGCCGTTTAAAGGAAATACTTTTGGGATGGAATGTCTAAAGAAGTTAAGGACTATATATTAAAATATAATACGTGCCAAAGGGTACAGATACCTAGGCATCGCCTATATAGCAAGTTATCAGTGCTTCCTATTCTACAGGGACCCATATTAGAATTAATAATAGATTTTATAATAGGCTTACCCCCTACTAAAATAAGAACTAAAGAGGTTGCTAACGCTATCCTAGTAATCGTTAATAGATATATAAAGTTTTTAGGGTACTTTGCTGTTTTAATAATAATTATAGCAGCAGAACTAGCAGACCTATTTTTAGAGCAGTGGCTCCTATTTGGCACGCTAAGGGGAATTATGTCCGATAGAGGTACCGTATTTAACAGCGCATTTTGGTCTTCATTCTGTCTCTTATTAAAGATATGGTGAAGGATAAGCACTGCCTTCTACCCGTAAATAGATGGGCAAACAGAGCGTCTAAATGCATTGTTAAAACACTACCTCCGCTACTATATCAATTATCAATAGGATAATTGGCCATTGTGGTTGGCTCTAGCGCAACATATATATAACACAAGTATCCACAGCAGCACAAAAATGACCCCTTATAAAGCACTGTTTGGGGTAAAAGCAAATAACCCCTAAAATGTTAAGGATATTATTCCTAAAAGAGAGGCACTAGTGGCGTCCAAGAGAATTAAGCAAATAAGAATTCGCAGAGAAGAACTTGAAAAGCACTTACTAGACGCCCAGGCTATATAAAAAAGGTACTATAACAAGGGACATATGCCTAAAGAATTTAAAATAGGAGACGAAGTCTTACTATCTATAAAAAATATCCGGATAAAACGTATTAAGAAGAAGCTGGACTATAGATAGCTTGGACCCTTTAAGGTAGTCAGGAAAACTAAAGGAAATTAAGCCTATAAATTAGAATTGCTGAAATTATATCTAATATATCCCACATTTTATGTTTCCTTATTAGAGTTATACCAGAGAAAAGACGGTATGGAACTACCCCCACCTAGCGAAATTAATAGGGAACTAGAATGGAATATAAAAGACATTCTTAATTAAAGATAGCGTTAGAAAAAACGCGAATTTTTAGTTCGTTAGAAAGGATACTCCTAGGTACATAACAGTTAGGAACCTAAGGAGCACCTTTAGCTAGGATATAATATAGCAATTAAAACTTTCCTAAAGACTATAAATTAGGATTTAGCAACGGTTCCAGATATGCTATAGGTGAGACAATAGGGAAGACCCCATAAATCAAAACCATAAGGTTAAGTATAGGCATTAGAAACGGGAACGTTTTGCCATTATAATAGGGATCCTAGAATCCTATAAGAGAAAGCTATAGGGATCCATATAAGAACCACTAGGGATGCTATCTAAAGAAGACGCTGTTTAAGAATAAGCAGTAGCACCAGAAGAAGGGGCCCTAAGGACTTAGAAGGATTCCCTAGGGATAAAAGGAGAGTATCCGGTCTAATACTAGAGATACGCAGTAGAGTTAATAATACAAAGAGGACCAAAAAGACACAGAGTGAAGATTCAGAAATTTTAAGAAATTATAAAGCACCTATAAGAACACCACCCGTTCATCACATACAGAGATTATGGCGGTATGCTGCTTTTACACAGACTATTACCAAAAATAAGAATAGAGGCATCCCTAAAGTATAAAGTTAATTCCCAGTACTAGGGCATCCTAGAGGCACCAGAGAGGCATCCTACAAAGCTATCCTATAAGAAGAAAGAAAGAACAAGATAATAACTTAAACACTAAAAGTAGTAATGGGAGCCTCCTCCTCCATCTTAACGTTATTGTTAGTAGTATTATTAACACTCCCATTCCCAGAAGCATTAGCATTCTTACTAACATTCTTCTTAAAGCGGCAAGAACTAGACAGACCACCATAACCAAGGGACTAGCAGGGAGAACGTTCATCTTTATTACTATCCTTAGTGTTATCCCTAGGCTCCAAATCGGCATCTAGGCTGGGATTAGAAAGTTGACAACTAAAGAGTTAGCACAGTTCCTAAACGTGTTACTAAAGAGACTTACCTAGCTAGAAAGGCCCGCGCAAGAGTATAAATGTTATCATTTATAAAAACAAGCTGCTTATATATATGCTCCTAGACACTATGTGTCCAAGATTACTATATCTCCATAGCAGTAGAAACCCTTATTAAATTAAAAAGGCTGTAAGTAATAGAAGACACCTTCTATTCCCATCTATCACTATTCTAATACAGACGGAAATCCCTAATAGCGCGTTGGAGCCGGCGAGCCTTATATACGTAAACAGCGGGGATCTAATATAGTTAGTAAAGTCTAAAATAGGATAGAATAGGAAATACCAGAACACAGGTCTTTTTCCAGCTGTAATAGTAGGAATACTTAGATCTGTTCTTGCCAGAGCGCGGCATCTTACAGGTATAGGACGGGTCCAACGTGAGCGCGTAAACGCAATAACGGCAGCACTTTAGAGAAACCACCGCAGAAGCAATAGAAGTGGTCTGTAATGCCAACGGAGTAGGGATAACGCCGCTACTAGTCTAGAGACGCGCAGCACGATCACAAGCCATTATAAGAGAATACTATAGGAAGTCAGTATTATTAAGGAGATAAAATGGGGATCCTGTTACCTATAGATATATTATAAGAAGAGAATAGAGCAGTAGAAGAAAGAATAGCTAGAGATATAAAAGCTGAAAGCTAAGATATAATGAAAAACAGTCTGCTAAAAGGCGAGACGAATGGTGTTGTTAATAGAAAGACGCGTAAGAGACAATAGCTTATAAACTAAAAGAAATTAATATTAAGACGTTATTATTAAGACCTATTTTAGGTGAATGGGGATAGTGGCTAGTTAACGCGTTGTATAGGACAACCCCCAGATTAGCTTATAATAAATTCTTATAATAAGGAAGGTAAATCCCATCCAATTTTTATTATTATCATTAAAGTTCCATCATAAAGGCACTATAAGAGCTATAGTAGAAGAAGAGCGGAGGAATAGAAAGATAAAGTAAGGTTCTACGCTAGTAAAGAACCGGCAATGAGCCGCATTATGGAGTACCTTTCCACTAAAGAATTTCCCTAGTGGTTTTAGCCGGAACTCCATAAGAGATTATTAAGAGGCGAAGTCTTAGAGGACCAAGACCCTTAAAGAGGAGGCAATTATAACGGAATCCCCCAGGAGGTACATATCAGATAAGACAGTAGGAGGTTTCATTAATGTCCTGCCTACGTCCCATATATATTCCAGAAGAGACATAGTTAGATAGATAGGGGCGAAAGGTTTTACTAGTGTCTTAGAAGGTTTATATAGGAAGCTGGTTCTCCTCTAGAAAAGAACCAGCGATTAGTCTCTAAATAGAAGTGGTTAGAAGCATTTGTCCTTTAATACGTAAAACTTATTCTACATTTGACTTACCTTTAACTCACCTTCTACTTACTTGTGACACTGTCAATTAGATAATCATACGTTCCGGTTAGGCTGGCCTCTTACAATATGGCTTAAACCACTTAAGTGCCCTCCCTATTAGGAATAATCCTGCATAGGCTATTTAATCTAATAATGTTACTAACTTTACTCCTTCCTGTACTACCTTGAAGTGCATCTATGTAAGAAATCCCTTAAGCTTCAACTTCTCTCCTAAGAATTGTTTAATTGAAGGTAACTTGATTTTTACTGCTCCAATTCCATTAATGCGTTCTTTAAGTATCCTATTATTGTCTTATAAGTGATTAACCATTTCCTATAACTGACCTCGCGTAACTACTTGAGAATCCCCTTTGTCTATACTGGTATCACCTGGCCCTAAGGTTGTGGCTGCCGTCGACGTCGTCGTAACTGGTGCTCTGGGTGGCATGTTATTCGATCTTGTTTAATACTATAACCTTGGTAGTGAATGTGTAACGGAACCTTATAGTAGGAACTACGGTGGGTTCTGTTATTGGGCTGGGTATATAGGTAAGAATAAAACAACAACATAATAATAACTGGTGGAGTGGTTGCCTAATAGATTAACTCCAATTATATTCTGAGATTTACTACAAGGAGAGAACTATCTATAGTAGGGACTAAGGTCCTTTAAATACACAACTATACTCCTAAGAAATCCTCTCTTATATATAAGGTATGTGTTATACGTGTTATATATAGATATACACTGCGTATACTCTATACACTGCGTATAACATTATGTAACTCGCTTACTATTCCTTGTTATATAGTTCCACCAGATCTATCCTAGACTATGCCTATATTAACTAACTAGCTTCCTACGACTCTTCCCTAAGTAGTTGTAACATTGTACTTAAAGCGTCTGTAACAGTACACCCTTTATAGTAATTACGGACTATTAAGCCCTTAAGTACTTTATAACTAAGAGGCTGCTAAATCTATAGTAGGCCTACTAGGCAGACCTATTAGCTAATTTCTATATGCGGATTACCTATAGGCTAGGCACGGCGAATATAGTAGCTAATACCCTATTATAAAAGTAAGAGGACCTAAAGACGCAGAAAGAGAAGGACGTAGCCGCATGTACCATATACTTAATTAACCCTGCCCTTATAATTGCTACACTAGAGGCAACCTCCAAGGACCCCCTAGTTGCAGTAAATCGCGAATGGTAGCTATACGAGCTAGTTAATTAGATACTCTAGGCCAATTAAACTAGTAAGTCACTAGTAGGGCTATATTAGCTAGCTAAGCAAGACTAAAAGGGCTAGAAGCTCCAAGGAGAACTACTTACCCGCTTTAATAAGCTAATAGTCCCTAATACTAACTGCCTCTATACCTACCTTATTATAGAGGTATACTCTTGCTAGGTAACCGCTTATCTAGGCAAGATAAAGACTAGGAAACTTATAGTAGACTAATACTATTAGCTAGAACTACCCTTAGACTACAATACCTATATAAGAAACTGCAGGGCCTATAGGAGGACCTATATACCCTAAGATAAAACCCCAGGCCTACTGCACCCCCTACTAATTAGTAAACGCTGCTAGCAGTATATCTCTTTTAATTTTAAGTCCTTCCTAACGGACAAAAAGGGCTTTAACAACGTCTTTGTAGTTGTTAATTAACTAGGCAAGAAAGCCTTCTTACTACCCTGCTATAAAACTGCCACTATAGCTGACGTAGTAAACCTATACTACCAACATGTTTGGCGTGTGTACGGCCTTCTAGAGACGGTTATATTAGATTAAGGACCCTAATTTATCTTAGCCTTTATAGACGAGCTATATAAACTAACTAGCGTTAAGTAAAAGCTCTCTATATACAGTTACCTATAAACTAATAGTAATACAGAGGTACTAAACTAGTATATTAACCAACGCTTAAGGCCCTTTATTAACCACTACTAGGACAATTAGTTAGAGCTCCTCCCCTATATAGACTTTATATAGGCAATCTTACCGCACGAATCTACTGGCTTCGCACTATACGAGCTAGAGCTAGGATTCAAGCTAAGGCTTTACTTTAACTGGGAGGAATGTATATAAGCAACCTTAATACCTTATAAGAAGCTAACACAATAAGAAGCTTAGGCTTTTGTATATAGGACCTAGGACGCAGTTAAATAGGCAAGAGATAACCTAGTAAAGGCCTAAGAGCGGTAGACAAGACAAGCTAATAGGCACTATCGCAAACCAGACTTTAGAGTAGGTAATTAAGTATACATTACTAGGAAGGGCTGGGCTACTAACCAACCAAGTATTAAGCTAGATAGACAGCTTGCAGGATTATATAAGATTCTAGGCATAAAAAGACACTTATATATTATTAACCTACCCCCAAACATAAAGATGTTAAACGTCTTCTATGCTAATTAACCATAAAAGGACCTAGATAACCCCCTACTAGGCTAAAACAGGGAGCCAAAGGAGCCAATCCTAATTAATGGCGAGCCGGAGTATAAGATTGATAAGATCCTTGCTAGTAGAACCTACTATAAAAGGCTATAGTATAAGGTTAACTGGGTAGGTCATAACCTAGACAATACCTAGTATAACGCAAATGGCTTTATTGGCGCCCCCTATAAGATTAAGGCGTTCTATAACAAGAGACCCCATAATGCCGGACCACCTATACGGCTGTTGTAATGGCTAGAGGCGTATTACAAGGACGTAGATCTAAAGCCCTTAGAGAAAAATAATAAAGCAGAGAAGGACGGAAGGGTAAGACGGACAAGGAGAGCCTAATTATAAGGATTAAGGGCAATCCTCCTAGCTTAAAGGGGGGTAATATAACGGTTCGTCTACATAGCTACCATTAAGGCGTCGTCGGTTACGGATCAATATTGCCCTAACGTTGCCCCGACGACCGAATATGTATATAGTCGTCTACCGCGCCCCTTTCTTTAAGCCCCTACCTTAGTCTACTTATAATATAGCCTCTTATTGTTGCCTGATCTATTAGACCGCTCCTATAGGAAGCTAGCCGTAACAAATAATATCTACTAATTCTACAGTGCCCCTAAATTAATTGTCTCTAACTATAGCCCCTAGTTTATATTAGATTTCTAGAGTAAATTCTACTATATCCTTAGGATTAAGATTAAGCTCTCTACTATATTTTATCCCTAAACTAACAGTTAAACTAAGATTATAAACTAGTACCTTAACTAATAACTACGTCCCTTTGTGGACTACTATTAGGACAACTAGTCGGAATTACTACTTATAATAGACTATGTACAGCTTACACTCCCCCACAACAGTATAGGGATGTCCCTATTTAAACTGCTCTACAGGTATGCACTACAAACGTCCTTTAATTAGAATAGGCCTACCAAACCCACTACGGCCCGTAAATGCCTTAGTTATAAAGAGGCCCGGGCATTTGCTAAGAGAATATATAGAGCCTAGGAGACTGCTTAAATGATTATAAAAAAGGCGTAAGAGAAGATAGAGTCCAATATAAACCAATATTGTTATAAGGTAGACTTCTAAGTAGGAGATAAGGTATAGGTGTTAACAAAAACCTAGAAAACCCAGAGGCCAAGCCGTAAGCTAGACTATTAAATAGCTAGCCTATATAAGACTCTTTAAAAGGTAGAACACTCTTTTAAGGTTAAGCTACCAGAATTAATAAAGATCCACCCTATTTTCTCTCCGGACTAGCTATAAAAGGATATAGGTAATCCACTACCTAAATAGTACAACGACCCCCTACCACTAATCTAGATTGTAGAGAACAAAGAATGGGAAGTTAAAGAAATCCTAGCAGTAAAAAAGGTCCGTAATATCTTAAAATACCACGTAAGCTGGGTAGGCCATAACGACGACCTAGAGTAGTACCCTGCTTCTAATTTTAAGTACTCCCCCTATAAGTTATAGGACTTCCACCTAGCCTACCCTAACCTCCCTAGACCACCACGTAAATTAGACAGCTGGATTAAATGCTAGGAAGAAGGGTTAGATAATTATAATAATTTAAACAACGATAGGGAGCTCGGACAACGCCTAAGGGCAGGCTTTTTTAGGAGGGGGGATAATATAACGGTGCTAGAGCGCGTTACCTGCCAAATTCTGCCATATTCTACTACTTAGCATACTGTCTAATACTATCTAATACTATCTGGTACTGTTTCTTACTATTTACTCGCCTACTATTGGCTCGTCTACTATTAGCGCCTTGGCGGCCCACGCTATCTATTTGTCTATACAAGCCCTTACGGCCACCTTTCCTCCTCCTTAGCTTAGTATCTTCATTAGATAGCAATCCACAAGCTTTGGTTTAAAGGCATTTGTACAAGCCGTTATAATAGGAGTCCTTACTAGTAATAGTAAGGCGCTAGTAGTTAGTAGGTTTTATCTTAACTAGGGTACGCCATGGAGACTTAATAGTAGGCTTTATAGATTAGTTCTATTTATAGGTTATTAATATCTAGAACTATAAGCCGTTTTTAATATAAGAGCAGTCCGTCTTTTATTTTTAAATTAGGGTTACTTTTCACAGCTTAGTTACAGAGGGCTTTTAGGGATTTGGCTATACGGTTTACGATTAAAATATAGTTAATTAGTCCTATTAGTTTATTTAGGATCTCTCCTTCTATAGGCGCCAGCTCCTTTTATTTAGAGTTTAGTTCTTTAAGAATATATAGGTTAAGCTATTTAGGATAGAGGAGGGCATATATCCAGCGTTAAGCCTTTAGCTTATTCTATAGTTCCACGTCCTATTCTCTCTAGGTAAGGGTATTAGCTTTAGAATTTTGCCTACTAGGGCGGTATATAATTATAAAGAAGAATTAGGAGAGTATTTTAGCCCACCTAGCCTATTAACTAGTAAGCTGCTTTATTGTTATAAAATACTTAAGGGCTTTATAATTAGTATAGACTTTAATCCAGGAGTTTATACTTCTAAGCTCTATACACCAATAAAATAGCAATTATATAATAGCTAGCATTTCCTTATTATATACCTTATAGTTACACTTAGCTAAGGCTATTATCTTTTAAAAAAAATATAATAGGGTACTACTTGCCATCTAGGTATAACTGTAAGAGAACCCCTACTACTACTTTATTAAAGGCGTCCGTTTCTAGCATTAATTTAAGGTCTAAGTTATAGTAACAGAGAACTAGGGAGGAGGTAAGTTAGTCCTTTAACTCCTTAAAAGCTTCTATATAATTATTATTAAAAATAAAGGATATACTATTCTTAGTTAGTTATATAAGAGGCTTAGCCATAACCCTATAGTTATAGATAAACCAATAGTAGAAGTTATAGAAGCTAAGAAAGGACTAAATGCCTTTTATAGTATAAGGGGGTTTCTAGTTATATATTGCCTTAACCTTCTTAGGATTAACTTTAATTTCTTTTATACTAATAATAAACCTAAGGTACTTTGTTTATTTTACTCCAAATTTATATTTCTTAATATTAACTTATAAGCCTATATTTTACAGCCTCTCTAGGACCTTTTTAACGTAAACTTAGTGCTTAAGTTTATTATCTAAGTATATAAGAATGTTATCTAAGTATACCGTGCAGAATTTATTAAGGTGGTTAAAAAGAACATTATTTATATACTATTAGTATATAGCTAGCCTATTTATTAGTCTAAAAGGAAGGACTTTATATTTATAAAAACTATAGCGGGTATAAAATATTATTAGGTCCTCTAAGGCAGGGTCTATCCTAATTTAGTAAAAAGCTTAGCGGACATTAAGCTTTATAAAGATCTTAGCTTAGCTTAGATATATAAGAGTCTTATTAATTAGAGGAAGAAGGTAATAATCTTTCTAAGTAATAGTGTTTGGTTTCTAATAATTAATATAGAAGCGGAGGCCTTTATTAGGTTTCTTTATAAATAGGATTAGGGAAGTAAAAGGGGCCTAACTTAGTTTAATAAACCCTTTATAGAGGTTGTTAATTAAGTACTATTTTATAGCTTTTAGTTCTTCTATAGTTTACTAGTAAAGGGGGCTATAGCCTAGAGAGTTGTTAGCCTCTAACTATATCTTATAATTATAGGTTTAGTAGGGGGGCAGTATATCTAAAGCTGCTTTTAAGAACGCGTCTCTATAGTTTAAGAGATAAGTAGGGAGAAGGCGCTTAACTAGTTCTTTATTAGTTTCCTTTACTAACCTTCCTTCTTTCTTATTAATAATCTAGTTAATTTTATATAAGCTAGTTATAAAGACTTTATTATCCTTCTAATATATATTAAAGTGAAAACCTATAACACTAATTGCCGTAATATCTACTATAGAAGTGTTATATAGTAGTAGGGATATCCATGGCCTTAGGGGCTTTTAATATATTAGTATTATTAGTTACACAAGGTGATATCACATAGCTACGGTTCGTAGATAGTATAATAATTGTTAATTGATTCTTAATAGGAATAAGGAAAGGGGTAAGGAACTTAAGGTTCCTCACCACACTGGGGCCACGTCAACACGTGACGGCAATATGCCTGGCGTGACGGCAACTTGCCTTATTCCCAACACTAGCAACTCTTCTTTTTATGGTTGCTATCTATATATATACAAATAGACAGGATGCGATAATACTAGACAGTATACAACAATACCAAACAATATGCGACAATATGCGACAATGCGGCAGTTGGTAGAATTTGGCGGATAATGTAAAGACGGGTAGGCCACTAAGGCGCTAGTAGTAAGCGAGCCAATAGCGATTTTCCATCCCAGGGATAGAAAATCCTAATTGGCTGGTTTGAGTTAGGGTCTATAGAATATCATACTCCTACTCCCTTTTAACCTAACCTTTAACTTATATATATAGAGTGTTTGTGTTAACAAACGTTTCTAGAGCCTTATTTAGGTTTGCCTTCGTTATTGCGTCTACTAGGTTATCTTAACCGTTAATCTATTAAATCTTAAAGAGTTCTTGCCGTTCGTAGGATTAACAAAGTGCTATAATATTAATTATAAGGCGCTTCTCCTTTATAGTACCAAGCTTAACCAAGCACTTATAAAGGGAGTATAAATCGGTGCATACGATTATAGGGATAATAGGAAGTTTAAGTTAATCTATAATTATCTTTAGGGTAGTTCTAATTGCAATTACTATATTAACTCCGCCGACTATTCCGTATATCTCTAACGCTAGAACGCTTTAAGTGACGCGCTTACTCTTGGTTAAGCTCCAATAGATAAGATTGCCATGGATTATAAAGTCATTCTCTTTAGTAAATTCGTTTATAATAATGATTTTATATCCTAATTAGGAGCTAAAATCTTTATTATTTATAAACGATCCATTAATAAATACAAAGAGCTTAGTAGTAGGAAGATTAATAGGCACGTAGAGTAATCCCTAATTAAAATAGTTTATTTGCTAGAAAAGGCGTTTACTTAGGGCAAGAACATCATCCTTAGTTGGTTCCTGGTGTTGGGCGGCAACAGAGAGATTAAATAAAGCCTTAGGTTAACAGATAGAAGCAACATAAGCTCCACAAGCGCGTTACTCTATATATCCTTGCTTTAGAGAATTAGCGTTAATAATATTAATCTTCTTACCTTAACCCTTCTGGCGCAAAGCAATAGAATCCTCGTTTAGGGAGAGGATGCATCTATTAAAGAGTAATAGTATTGTTAAACTAAGCTTTTCCTTTAGCTTTGCTATAAGATTTGCCTTTACTAACTTATCTTCTTTAAGAGCTAAGAATTGGTCGTCTTCTAAGATAATTATATTATTAGTTTGCATGCCAATAATTCCAAATGGAGTTCCTATAGTTGTAATTAGGAAGCATGGGTTAAATATAGAAGTAGTTATTAAAAGCTTCTCTTTATAGTGCTTACTGTAGGTAGCCTACTAATAGGTTCCTGCCTCTGTAATTCTATATAATAGCTTAAGCACAACCATAATTATATCTTCGGGATATTAGCAACGAATTTACTCTAGAAGGTATGCCAATATTAAGCGCTAAAGGTGCGTCTTTAATTGGGTGTAGGCCTAAGTAATATCTTGCAAATAAACCACTATTCTATTCTTTATTAAGGAGGGAGCTAGTGTAATAATAACTCACTAACTAGCTCGTTAAATTGTAGGAGATTGTATAAGAATTACCTCTTTACCATTATTATTATAACCTTGGATAACAAGCCTTAATTTCTTAAATAGGGCGTTAGTAACTTTGCCCTTAATTTTATTAACTATTCTTAATTTAAAGATGCGAACTTTATTAAACTTAGTAGGGTTATATTTCTTAAATTTAAAGACTCCTCTTATAATAAGACTATTAATCTCCTGCTTATTAGATGCTTAAAAAGGAGCTCCTAAAGTTATAATACGACCTTTCTTTTAGAGCTGTTTTGCGAGTTTAAAGTCAGCCTTCTCCTTAGCTGTTATAAAGGCCATTAACAGCTTAACTCTATTCTCAATAGCGGTAATAAATTGCTCTTCAAAATTAACAAGATATTAGCGATTTCGTAATCCCTTTAGGCGACCTCTACCGCGTTATAGTTACGGCGTATCTACTACAATTGTATTAGAATTGTGGTCGCCTTCTAGAGTATATTAATTATAGCTCTTCTTTAGGGCATTTTCTGTAGTATCTTGCAAAGGCTCAGAACTATTATCTTTGTAGTAAGGCTTAATAATAGTTAAACGGAATTAAGTGGGTCCATAAGGCATCTAAATAGTGCAAGTCTGGCTATTAATTACAATAAGTTAATATAGGCCTGACCATCCTCCCTTTTTACGCCATACGCGTACCTTAGACTGGAGTGGCAGATCGAGCGTAGTTAAGGTGTTTAGGCCATTTCTCATTCCTAGTGCGTCGTTGACTTGGCGTGTGGCGTAGAGACGTTATACCTCCTTCGTTGCCTTGCGAATAGCCTTAGCTTATTACACAACAGAGGGAGATAGTAGAGAATCGTCAGTTATTTAAGGGTAGGCGCTAAAGACTAGTAATGTGGGTATAAGTCCATCTAGGCCAGCAGAATTGTTAATAGCTTTAATAGCTATTTGCAAGGTAAGTTTTTTACTAGCATCCTCTAGTTCTGAAGAGATAATCTTATATACGCGGCGTAATAGCGCGTAATATCGCTCCACTTTTCCAACACTATTATATGCCTTAATAGGGACTTCCTTAACCTTAATTGCTATTGCCTTTGTCTATTATTAAAACTCTATAGATGAGAAGTTCTTTCCTGCGTTGTAGATAATTTAATTAGGGGGTCCTAGGTAAATATTAATCTAGTATAACTAAAGGGTATCCCATGCATTCCTAGCTAACATATCCTTCAAGAATTATGCGGCTTGGAAGGAGGTTAAGAAGTTAATAACTTAGAGTACTGGCTTGCTGCTAAGATATATAACGTTAATAATAATATAGAAGTTAAAGTCGTAGTTATCTTTAAGGGTGAACTTAAATTAGCCAGGGGACCTCTGGTTTATTTAGCAGTAGTAGTAGTATTTTATAAGATGCTTAATTGCCTTAACCTTAACTTTATGGCCTGCTTGCTAAAGAACCCTAAGCAATTAATAAACGGATAGGTGGCCAAAACAATGGTGCAGTTAGCGTAATTCTAATTTAGTTAAGTGGCTTTAAGCAACACTCTTTTCTAGTTAATAAAGGAGCAACTAGGGATAACTCTACTTGCGTATAATAGGCACCCAATTATCTCCCTAAATAAGTATATTCTTAAGGTTATTAAGCCTGACGCCTAATTTATCCATATCTTTAATGCAAAATAGAAACGGAGTGTTTATAGAAATAATGTAAAAAGTAATATACCCTAAGGGGGTTTGAACCCTAATTGTGCCAAGAGAGATTATAGTACCTTTGCTAAAACAAATTATATATTGGCCTGCCGTTAAATGGTTAATCTAAACAGAGCTATTAAGCTACTAAAGGGCTCGAACTTAAGGTTCTCCTGCTATAGATACTCCTGCGGCTCTAATATCCGGCATAATACTATGGAAGACGTTTGCCGAGTATCTATTATTAAAGGAAAACACGGAGCTCTCCTTTGGCTTATTAAAGATATCTAACTTCGTGATAAAATGGAGCGTAGATTAGTTATTAAGAACAGCAATAATTTATATGCCATTTACCTTACTATACTTAGTAAAGTATTGGTTAGGTAAGTAGTCCTTAATTTCTATATCTATAAGGAGCTGTTTGGTCTTATTAACCTTACCCTTAAAGTCTTCTACGCCTTCATATTAAACCAGGAAGCTTTAGAAGTAGGCTATAGTGACCTTGCAATTTCCAACGTTTCTTGCACTTTAACGGAACTTGTTATATGCCTCTTTTCGCTTATTAAGGGAGTGTCTAGTTAACTAGCAATTTAGCTTCTTATAAACATAGCACTTCTTCTAGCAATTACTTTAAAATAAACCTCCACTGGGACCTCCACGGTTGCCTTATAGTTAACATTAATTATACCCTCTTCCATATTCCCTACTACGGCCACTATATATTCAATCAGTCCAGTTATAATTGTGTTGGTTAGGAATACTTAGTTAGGTAGAGTTTTTGGTATAGAACTATTAAGATTCTTATATTTGCATTACAGTACCTACAGCGGAGCGTAGCTTAGTATATACTCCTTTAAACATATCTGTAGGTTTATATAGCGCCAAGTTGCACTTAGGAATGCTATAGCATGCTAAGATAACTTAGTCCCTTAGGCTGTTCTTATTTTAGTAAGTTTTAGTAAGGCCATATTAGATTTTCTAGAGTTTATTAAAGAGTAATTAAAGGCACTCTAAACGAGTCTTTATTGGGTTAGAAGCAATAACTCTCTAGAATATAGTCTCCCGCTATTTAGACATATAAAGTTGGCGATTTTTATCGGTTTTAAAGTAAGCTCTGGTGAGCTAAAGTATTATATTAAAGCTATAGTTTTTACCCGCAATATGGTTATAATAGAATATCGCTACCCGTCCCTTTAATATAATAGAGAAAGCGTGGTGGTACTAGTGGCGTTAAATTCCAACCTTGTTGTAACAGTTATAGAAAACCTGTAGTTTTGCTCTAAGCATATTATATAGTTCTCCTCTAAACTTCTTTTCTTTGTCCGAATATACCTTTATCAGATTCGTGACTTCTTATAGTAAAGACTTACCGGTTAGCTGGAGTGGAGGAGGTAGAGGCAGAGCAACTCTAAGTAGGAGGGCACCTCTAGGTGGGAGAGTAGCTTTAGGTAGGGGGTTAGCGTTCTAGGGGTTTTGATATGAATTAAAGTTGCCTTCTAAAGAATATGGGTTGTTTTTAGGTTTCCGTAGTTAACGTATAATCTTAGCTTCCGTCTATATTAGTTCTTCTATACTAGTAATAACGGCCTAAATATTACTAGCAATTAGGTTACCGTTCTTAGTAATATATACCCTATTCCTATAGAGAAAGTCTTAAAAATCCTAAACAATATTAATATTGCCAAGTGCCTAGGTATCAGCAGTCCATCCTATAAAATCCTCCCTAAAATACTCCCATAGTTATAAATCGGCGTAGCATCTATTTCGGTAGAATATAATATGGTGTAGGAGAAACCCGTTGACTTGTTTTATAGTACAAGTTGTTATATTAAAGGCGAATTCGTCCCAATCTTTATTGATAAGTTTCGCGTGCTTAGCTACCCCTAGTGGTAAGAAGTCTTTCCAGTTATTTAAAGTAGGCGTAGCCATGTTTTTGGAGGGAGGGAAGTGTTATTAGTATAGGGATTGTCGTTTAGTACGCGTTTAGACGTATATTTGCGATTATAGGGCTTAGGACCAGTTCTGGCCTTAAATCGCGAAGACTTGTAAAGCATGTTATTCTGCGTAATAGACGCAAGAATCCGTAATCTTAGAAAGGCTTAGGACTAGTTCTAGCCTTTTAAATCCTTAGATTTGTAGAAGAGTTCTATTTAAGGTTTAGGACCAGTTCTAACCTTAAAAGACAGCTTCCTCTAGCACAAGTAGCACTAGTATAGTGGCTTATCTCTTCTTAGTAGAATACCTAGCTGCTCTATAGTATAATAGTGAAGTTAACCACTAATCAGTGTTGGTTACACAAGGTAATATCACGTAGCTACGGTTTGTAGATAGTATAATAATTATTAATTAATTCTTAATAGGAATGAGGAAAGGGGTAAGGAACTTAATGTTAGCAACTTAGTCAATTGAGGCACGAGCATGGGAAGAAGGACGCGCAAGCCTATACAATTGGATTGTCTATAAACGAGGATCCAAAGCTAGAGAAAGGAAGGAGAAGAATAGCAGCGCCGCTTAATATTTTATGCGGTCCTTAAGTCACGTAACTCACGTCTACTATAATCCACGTCTGCCAAGATCCACCGTTTTCCACCAGCGCCGTAACATTACCCCCCCCTCCGAAAAAGCCTGCCCTCAGGCTTTATATGTCCGTATTATGTCCGTGGGGTATTCTTGTCTTTATGCTTAATAGGCAGCCTATCGTCTTCGCTATACTAGCACTCCATCCACTTATTAAGGTACTTTGGGGGTCCGGGTTTATTAGGGTATTGGTTATAGAATTCTTTAAGCTTCTAGGGGCAGCCTATAAAGTTCTAGGCGGGGTACTAGGTTAGGTCTAGATCGTAGCCTTTTTATTAGACACGGTATCGTAGCGTTCCTTATACTAGTTTATAGGCTAGTATTTTATTAACTTCCTATTCATCGTTGCCATTAACTTAAATTAGTAGGGGAGGCTCATTCTTTTATCCAAGTAGTGGGTTATTTGCAGCCTTCCGTAGCTTATCCGGCGAAAAGATAGGGTAAACCTTAATTAAGTCTAGAAGCTTAACCTTGTATAAGTTGCCTTCTTTATTAAGGATCTTATACGGTCCTGCCATCTTATAGTCTAGCTTACGGCTAGGCCGTTCTATTTTCTAGTTCTTTGTTATAACCCAGACCCTATTATCTACTGTAAAGTCAGGCTTGCGCCTATGCTTATTTGCCTACTGTTCCATCGATTTCTAGGCCTTTTCTAGGTTCTTATAGGCTACCGTCTAGGCTTCTTCTAGGCGTTTGGCGTATTGCTAGGCTTCCTTATAAGATAGTTTTTCGCGTACGGTCTATGGGCCTTTTAGTCTATTCCAGTTAAAGCTAGTATAGGGTAAATATCCTATTTCTAGCTGGATAGGTGCAAACCCCGTAGAGTTATGGGGTAGGGTTGCCTGGGCGTAGTCTATTAGGGGTAGTAGTTCGCCCTAGTTATCCTAAAAGTAGTTAATAAAGGGCCGGAATCTCTAGTCTAGGTATTAATTTATAATCTCTGTCTAACCGTCTGTCTAGGGATAGTATGCTGTAGAAAGCTTTAGCTTAATGCTAAAAATCCAAGTAAACTTATTCCAGAAGGCCAATATAAACTGCGGCCTATGGTCAGATATAATAGTATCTAATAGTCCGTAAATTCGGTAGACATAATAGATGTATAGTTAGGCTACCTCCTTAGCATTAATATCCTTGTAACAGGGGATTGAGAATGGGCGCTTGCCAAAACGGTTAACTAGGATTATTACTATATCATATCCATCACGGTCTATAGGCAGCTCGTGAAAGTCTATAGAGATATACTGCTAGGGGCGTTCTGGTATTAGAAGTGGCTTTAATAGTCCTAGGGTCTTATCTCGCGGAATTATAGACCTATAGCAGTCGTTGCAGTTCCGTATATAACGGTCAATGTCCGTAACCATTCCGGGCCAGTAATATTAGTCACTAATAATTTTACGGGTCTTATTCTTTCTAGGGTGGGCCGTAGAGACCTAGGCATGTGCTTCAGTAATAAGCTAAGTCCATAAGTTCTGTTTTTTTACTACTACTAGCCGTTTCTAATACTTAAGTAATCCGTTTTTAAGGGACCAGGGGCTAGTAACGTTCTTTACCTTCTTACAGTACTCCTGTAGAGAAGAGGTTGTACGGTTTATCTATAGCAATTTATTAATAAGGTCAAATCCTAAGGGGTTAATAGGATACATCTTAGCGCCTAAGGAGTCTATACTTAGTTCTGCCTATATCTAGGGGTTAAGGTGCTCTAGTTATAGTAGTGTCTAGGTCTATAATAAGATCTTTACAGCCATCTAGTTACCTAGGTCCTGTTTACGCCTTATAAGAGCATCCGCACGGTTTATAGCGCCTGGTCTATACATAATTAAGAAGTTAAACTGAGATAGGATATCCGCCTAGTGTGCCTGTTAGGCCGTAAGAGCCTTAGTTGTTATAAAGTATTCTAGGGCCTTATAATCTAAAACTACCTTAATGGGCTTAGGGGTCCCCTCTAGCTACACACACTAGTGCTAAAAGCTAGAGATAATGGCTAGCATTTCTTTGTTATAGATATGGTAGTTTAGCTCGGCATCTATTATAGTCTTCAAATAGTATGCAACGGGGTGCTATTCTCCATCCGGTTACTTCTAGGAAAAAACACCAGCTATTACGCCGTCTAAGGCATCCGTTTCTAGTATTAAGGGCCGTTCTGGGTTAAAGTAGGCGAGTAGAGGAGCTAATACTAGCCGTTTTTTAAGCTTATTAAAGGCCTACATATATATGGCGTTAAAGTGGAAGGGCTGGTCTTTCCTAGTAAGGCGGTTAAGAGGCCAGGCGATCCTACTATAGTTCTTAATAAAACGTTAGTAGAAGTTATAGAAACCTAAAAATAATTATACCCCCTTTATGGTCCATAGGGGTGTCCACTGGTTAATTACGGCTGTTTTCTCTAGGTCGGCCTTAATTCTATCCATATTGACAATAAACCCTAGGTACTTTGTACGCTTAATACTAAATTCTGACTTCTTAATATCGGCCTAGAGACTAGCCTTGTGGAGCTATTATAGGACTTTATAGACGTGCTCCTCGTGTTCTAGCTCGTTCTTAGAGTAAATTATAATATCATCTAGGTAGGCCGTATAGAAGTCATTAAGGTAGTTAAAGAGTACATCGTTTATATACCGCTGGTATATAGCTAGTCCGTTAGTTAGTCCAAAAGGAAGTACCTTGCATTTATATGTTCCGTAACGGGTCTAAAATATAGTAAGATCTACAGATCCAGGGTCTATTCTAATTTAATAAAAGGCCTAGCGGATATCAAGCTTTATAAAAACTTTAGCTCTACTCATTTGGGCCAGTGTCTTATTAAGTAGGGGTAATAGATAGCGGTCCTTGTGGGTTATATTATTTAGCTTATAGTAGTTAATACAAAAACAAAGTCCTCCGTTTGGCTTTTTAACAAAGAGAATTGGTAAGGTAAAAGGGACTTAACTGCTAGGCTCAATAAAGCCCTTATCCAGGTTCTTAATAAGATATTGCTTTATAGCCTATAATTCGGCAGTAGATTGCTGATAAAGGGGGCTATAGCTGAGGGTGTTTTCCTTATCTAGCTCGATCTCGATCTTGTGGTCGTACGGTTGGTAAGGCGGAAGCATATTAGATGCTGCCTTTAAGAATACGTCCTTAAATTTCCGGTGTTAATGGGATAGTTTCTGTTCTACTAGCTCCTTATCCATAAGCTCGCCTTCCTGTCTGCTAAGCTCGCTTTCCTTTTCCTTAATTATTTGATCAATTTTATATAAGCTAGTGGTAAAGGCAACGGTATTAGGTTAGACCAAGTTCCAATAGAATCCTACGGCGCTGATACAGTAGATATTAACTGGGGGAAAGTCCATAAGTTTCTTTATAGACTTTTATCGGGCCGTATTTTGCGGTATAAGGTTTATAGTCTTCCTTAGCTCACGTTCCATTTTCCATAAGTTGTCCTTCTAGTCTATTAGTTTAGTATGGCGTCTAGTATTCCTGGCCTTCCTTTATAGCTGCGTAGGGCCTAAGTTCTCTACGGGGGACTTGGCTAGGTTACTACTAATTTCCTAAGTCTCTAGTGCGGGTGGCGTAACATAGGTAGTCTAGGGGCGGCGTAGTATACAAATCCGTTGCGGATTAAGCTGTACGTCCTTCTCAAAGGCCTAGTCTCTACGTATAGTATCGGCTTGGTAGATAGTATTGATCTAGGGCCATATAAGGTTCTCCATTATAATACTGATTTCTTTTATAAAGGAAGGGGTTAGGGGTAGGAATTTAGGCCAAAGGAGCTGTCTATTCCGTACGTTAAGCTATAAGCCTAAATAGGCTAGCCATTTTCTTTTTAAGATTATATCATGGCTTCCCAGGTCCGTAATAAGAAAGGGGACGTTATACTACCTTTGTCCGTTAACACGGAGGTGGATTTATAAGATAGTTATAATAGGTGGCCCTATTCTTCTGTTGTACCCGCGAATAGGAACTGGTTTAGGCAGTTCCTTAAAGGGCGCATTTAAAAATTCAGCCAGCTTTACGGCGCACTGAGTGTCTATTAAAGCAAAGGCATTCGCTCCAGAGTCAGCTAAAGCAAAGGTTAAAACTTGATATCCATTGCGAAATAAAGTATAAGGGATAGTATAGCTTCTTCCACTAACTAGCCAACCTAGATTAACATATAATATATTAATCCCTTTTAACCCTAGAGAGGAGTCTTCCTTTAGGGTTCCTCTTTTTCCGGCTCTATACTGTCCTCCTATATTAACAGAACCTCGTCTGTTTTTGCCTTTATCGGGCAGTCCTTGGCGAAGTGGTCCTTCTAGCCATATAAGAAGCAAGCCCCCTAATTGCTAAGGGCCTGTCTATAGGGGTCGCTATACGTAGGCCAAGTATGCGCTGGACCCGCGGTAGGGCTAGCTGCGCGGCTAGCTGCTAAGTTAACGGTAGGCTGTATAGCTGGTGCTATAGGAGTTGCCAATTGTGCTAGGGCACTATGGGCCGTTCTCGTAGCGCTTGTGGTCTGGTTTAAAGAGTTTCTAGCTTTATACCGCTCAGCTTATACCTTAATTCAACAGAGGCCTTAATTAATAGCCAGGCAGTGGTCCGTAAGTACCTTTAGCGTCTATATAGTAGTAAAAACTGGTAGTACGGCGCGCTATGGGTCTAGGGTAAGCTTATTAAAGAGGTCTAGCATTAGGTCTTTATAGGGAATTCAGGCTTAGCCGGCTAGGTGCAGAAAGCGGGTCTAGAAGGCTAAAAAGGTCTCTATCGTTTTTATATTAAGGGCTTTGTAATCAAGGCGGGCGTTCTATATCTTAAAGGGGTCCTCATAAATAGAAGACAGGTGGTCAATTATCTCTTCTCCAGAGAGGAAGGGGTCTACTAAGTCCTAGGCATATCGCGGACGTAGATACATCTGTGCATCCCCGCCAGTACGGCCGAAGACGTAGGCCATTTTAGCTTGAGCAGTAGGGAAGTGGTCCGTATTAACTTTAAGCTTGTCTTGCAGTTAAAGCTTCTAATTATCAAACGTAGGGTTAGTTTCGTCCGTAAGTAACAGGGGGTCCACAACCTTCGCGGACCGCGACAATGCTAATACTGTACGTTGGGTTAGGGCCTTAAGGACTATAGCAAGTCTATAGGTGTCTAATAACTCCTCGCTAGGTATAGGGGTGTCTCTGGTTTTAAGCAGCTCTTAAAGCCGTTCGATTTTAGCATTAGCTACTGCAAGTTCTTCCTAGGGGGTTAAAACGGCGACTATTTCACTATTAGAGGTATTTATGGGTCCTACAGCGGCTTTACCAGCTGCTGTATTTCTTAGCATGGCGGTAGGGGTATTAGGTAATTTCCAGTATTTATTTATTTTCTGGGGGTTCTGGTCTGTGCGTGTTCTATTCTCAGGTTTCGCGTTCTGTTTATATTCTTTTGGTTCTATCCTGTCCTTAGGGTCCTGTTCTGTTCTGTTAGTATCTTTTAGGTCCTTTTCTGTGTCCTTATCCTATTCATAGTTTGTAGATATTTTTAAGTTCCTTCTTAGGAAAGAAGAGTAGTGACGAGCTTTGGATAATGTTAGCAACTCAGTTAATTAAGGCACAAGCACAGGAAGAAGGACGCGCAAGCCTATACAATTAGATTATCTATAAACGAGGATCCAAAGCTAGAGAAAGAAAGGAGAAGAATAGCAGCGCCGCTCGATATTTTATGCGGTCCTCGAGTCACGTGACTCACGTCTACCATAATCCACGTCTGCCAAGATCCACCGTTTTCCACCAGCGCCGTAACACTTAAGGTTCCTCACCACGCTGGGGCCACGTTAACACATAACGGCAATATGCCTAGCGTGACGGCAACTTGCCTCATTCCTGACAAGTATTGTCCTTACTCTTTTTAGCTCTTACTACATCTTCTAAAGGTTATCTTTTATATCTTATTAGTACGTCCTTTTTTATATTAACCGGATTTCTGTAATTTGGAAGTTATCTATATTACTATTCATTCTACTTCTATAAATAAAATCCTCCTTAACTACAGTACTTTAGGAGAGTATTATTATTAGTATAGAATTCCTACTAGCCTTATAGCGGGCATCTTCTTAGGTAAAGGCCAGGTCGCGGTCTCTAATATCCCATTAATAAATAAGGTTAGCCTTTACAGCTAGTATCTTATAGTTAATCCAAATTTCTCTAATAAAGGAGGGTAATTTTAGTCTATTCTCTAGCTAAATAAACTATCTTTATTGCATGTTTAACTAAATATTAAAGTAGGACATCTATTTTTAGCTAAGAATTATATTATAAAACCCTAGGTCTAGGATGTAGAAAGGGATACTAAACTAGCATTATCCATTAATAGTAATATATAGCTTTAAGACATAGGTAACCAGCTTACCGACTTAGCTATTATAGCCTTTTACTTAAATAGGCTTCTTTAGTTAGGTAGTATTTATATTTAAGAACTTAGTAATATTATTTATATAAGTAGTATTTATAAAGGCAAAGCTATTTACTCTAGTGTTAATAAAGGTATTAGTATTAACTCTATATCTATTTTAAGATACTATATATAGAACTATAAAGTGTTTTCCACCTATTAGCTAACTTGAATTAATCTCTTTAAGATTAATGGGGTACCCTAGGGGGGAGTCTTTCTCTAGGGTTCTTCTTTTCCTAACTTATTAAATATTTCTTCTTCCTCTATCTCCTTAATATTACCTATATCCTTTAGCTCTAGGCAGGATATAATAAAATAACTATCCTTTCCGCAATTAAAGTATGTAACCATAGTAGGGTCAATTAGGGTATTATAATAAGCATTAACTAAAGGTGTAGTATATAGCAAGTTAGGCGAGGCTTATAGGTAGGTAGTTATAACTGCTTTTAGTATAAGGGCGGTTATAGTTTATCTTCTAACACTAGCTCCTATTAGTATAGCAGATAGGTTACAGTTGCTATAGAACTACTTTAGTTAATTAAAATAGGCATTAATTTATTTTAGTTTTAAATCTAGCAACAAATATTAGGCTATAAGTCTTTAGTAGGTTAATAGGTTATCTAAAGCTACTATAATCTTCTCTTATAGTTAAACCGTTAGCTTATTATATAGGTCTAAATAGTAGTTTTTAAGGGGAACCTAGCCTTTACCTACTAGGTATAAGAACTAAGTCTAAAACTTAGTAAAGGTTTAGTTTAATTTTATTATTAGGCGGTTATAGTTATAGCAGGCATCCTATACTTTATTTAAATTAATATAGATAGTAGCTAGATGCTATATTATCTTATTAATAGATATAAACCAAATAGGTAACTTATCCTTAAACTTAGCCTAAAGGTATTGTGGTGGTGTAGATTAGACGTCGCCTACTATCTTGGCATTTTCCTATATTTATAGAGCTTCGGCTTTCCTCCTTCTTTCCTCCTTACCTTATATACAATCACAAACCTACCAGAATACATTCTTTTCTTTCCTTTCTTACAGACTGCTTTACTGATTACTTTTAACTGATTATAACCGACCGACCAACAGATAGACAGACAGACTAACTGACTAATAGCATTCTAACTTCCTATCTAAGAGACACCGTACCCTTCCATATATTATTTGGCATTCCATATAGGGACGACGGTAAGCTCTTTAGATTAGAAGTCTAGTGCTATATATACAGAAGACACGCAGGAATATACTACAACTGCCAAAGAACCGCTAGCTATAGAAAAATAACCAACTGCAGAAGAACTAACAGATAAGATGGCAGAACTAGAGAACCAGAGAACCAGGCAGTATTAGACAGTAAGGGGAACCAAGCAGACCCTAAACAGAAAAACAGCGGAAAAGACGGACAGCTAGACTTAACGCATAGGCTAAAGAGTGGCAATAGGAAGTAAAATGGTGTAGGTTAAAAGGTCTTGGGAGTTGGGTTTAGTGCCTATACTTAGAAATTTAGTGTTAAGCGAACCAGTTAGCCAATCAGATAACTACCAGTAGTTAAAATCTCGCCACCCGCGCGCGCACGAGCATGGCCAGAATATTATTAAAGATGTAGAGATAACAAGCTAAGGGCTAATTAGTTAAATGGAAACGAGATCTAAGATATCTGGTGGCAAAGGAAGCTAGCGCTGCCCTTTAAGAATAGAGATAATACCAAGCAAGGCTATAAGCATATAAGATTGGATCTGCCTTTAAAAGCTTCCTATTCTGGCTTAGCTTTGTCCTCTTTTAAGTTATCTAGATTATGTTAGCAGCGGCCCTAAAGGCACTCCGTAAGGACCTACTGTATAGAACAACAGCAGGCCAAAATAGATAGACGTATTAAGACCCGGTAGTAGTAGAAGATAAAGATTCCGTGCTCTCCCAGGAAGACCTCCCCTTAGGCATTAAGAAGTAGGCGCCTTCTGTTAGGGACATAGCTATACAAGTAGACCAGCTAAAGTATACACCTATTAATGTCCCGCCAGGACAGTTATCTGGGACATCCTCTGTCAAGACTATGGCTATGTAAACAGACCTACTGTAGCGTTTACCTATGACACCTAAAACCGATAACCCTTAGTAGACAAAGGATAAAAGCTGTAGGAATCACCTATAAGCTCCCAAGGATGCATTACCTTGTAACTAGTAGTTAATAGCTTAAGACAAGATCTGCGTTATAATTTAGCCTATACCAGCCCTAAGAACTATTAGAACTCCCTACTTTACAGGGTAGAACATATTGCAGTTTATTAAACAGTACAAACGGCTATGCACCCGACATTGTATAATAAGTAAGGAGAAGCACTAGGGCCTTTTAGAGTACTATAATTACTAAATAGGGGTATAGATCTAAAGCTTGCCTAAATTTATAGCTAGCAATTAGATGGAGCTTATAAGAAAGCTTAGGGTAAAATACTAAGCAAACGACTACTACTAACGCATGGAGATAAGAGACTTTGTAGAAGCTTTTATTCGAAAATCTACGGAACAGCCAGGCGAGCTGCGTTACTACATACACGACTTTACTACCATCTTAGCAAGAGCAGTAGCCGCAGGAAACCTTACTAAGTAAGAGAAGGGGTAGTGGTTTATGCGAGGACTCCCTATTAAATACTATAGGCACGTAATAGAAAAGATAGGAGCCGTAGCAGATAAGCCCAGTACCCTTATATTTAAAAGGCTGAAGGAGGCTATAGAGTTAAGAATAATGGCTACAGAGAACGTTATACGAATGGCTGTTCTTCCAGAAGAAGATGTCCTAAATATCCAGCTTATACAAGAGCTACGGCAGCAAGGGAATAAGCTCGACCGCTAAAGGGAAGGAAGACTTCTAGACCTAAGGAAGCACACAATGCTACTAAATTAGGCTATAGTTCAAAGCCCGGCATAAGGATATAGCTTAGCACCAGGATATAAAGACTGGCAGAACAGCACCTAAGCTCCCTTTATTCCGCAAAACTGTTAATATCCGCAAGATCCCCAATATCCGCAAGATTCTACCGCCTTTGGACGACTATAGTGGGATATACGGAGTTAGCAAGGTATGTAAAGACAAGGCCAGCAGACCTATTCTAGATATAGAGGAAGTCACCATTTCACTAAGTATAAATGTTAAGGCTTAAAGGATCTTATTTAGTAAGGATTTGTATATCTATCTAATTAAGGAAGACTAGTAGCTGGAACGCGTGAATAACCTAGACCTGAGCTTCTGTGGCTTAGTAATAAAGAACGGCTAAAAGGTATTAAGAACTGGCTTCATACGCACCAAGGAATAGGCTTAGATAGACAGCTAAATTAGAAAAGGGAAGGCTAAGGATAGACGCAGAAACAAGCCCCTATAGGACAAGCGGATTTTACTAATTTCTATAACGGAGTAGTGCTGAAGAACAGTGACAAAATATGTATAAACTGGGAGGACTACTATTAAGTACGGCCCACGGATTTAGTAACGCCCAACTAGTAACGTCCGCAGACTCGCCCAACCCCTAGAGACAGCTATACAACCAGGACAACCGTCAAGCCGCAAGCTCTGCCGCAGGAGAAGAATATATGACCAGGAGAATGCATCCAGATTATGTCACGGCCTGTAAATAAGACGGTAGAGGCTAGGAAGAAGAATAAATCTTCTAATTCTTGGAAACGGTCTTAGAGACGGATGCTTAACTAGGTCAGCTATTAACAGCAGGCTCCGTAGCAGGCTCTATAGTAGGTATAGGATGTTCAACTAGGGGACAGTTAAATTCTAAGGTAGGGGAGGGGACGCAGGTAACGGTATAAAAGATTTCTATTTTTTATGCTTAATTATAGTATTTCCTAAAGCTCCTTTTCTTGTTTACTTTCTTAATCGCGGCGCGTTAAGACGCGTTAATCTACTGCAAAGATATCAGTTTAGCTTACCGCCCGTTAACGAGCTAATAGCAATTTTCCATCCTAGGGACAGAAAATCCTAATTAGTCTATTTAGTAATAGAGCCAGCAGAACTCTACACCGCCCCTAGAATTTAATAATGCGCCAGCTGTATAATAAGAACGGCACCAAGAGCCTTAATTAATTGCACGGATACAGAGCCAATTGTACAATGCAGAGCTAGATATAGAGCTGTACGCAGAGCCTTGACCAAACGGTAAATACAGAAGCCTTGGTCTTGAATAACTGCATAAAAGCCATAGTTAGTTAAAGAGTCGAATCAAGCCTAAGCCTTAATATCAGCACGTTACCGTTACTGAAGCAAGTTAATTAAATGTTGTTAGATTAGAGCCTTTAACCAGGCCAACCTTGTTCCTTATTTAAATAACAGCTAATTATAGCTCCGCAACCGCTATCTGAATTCAGCACTGCACTAGCTACATAATAAGAACAGATACTGCGGCAAGGAAGGGACCTACACAAGGGCGGCAACATAACATTAGAAATTAAGTACTGCGGAAATAATAAAGCAGTATACAAAGAGGCACTAACAAAGATGCTCTGCAAGAGATTATATAGAGGGCATAGCTAACCATATTAAGCCTAAACTATCCTTATATAACTAAAGACGGAACTAAGCCGTATCTAGCCAAGCTAGTAAAGGACCTTGCCAAGGATTACAAGGGGAACAGGAATTAGACGTACAGGAGCCAGTACTTCTTAGAGGTTGTCTTAACAAAAGGACTGTATTATGGACACAAGGGCAAGGGATATGCAACAGAGGTTATAATAACCGAGAAGCTGCCACCGGATGGTTCTAAAGGACGACTTAAACAAAGCGTAGAACCAGCAGGACAATAACAAAGAGACTAAAAGTAGAAGATAATCCCTAAGGTTCTTAGGCCGGAAGAAGATTAAGGATACGCTAAAGGAACCAAAAGCAAAGACGGCCTAGAAAGGGAAGAAAGCAGCTATTAAGGATGTCCTAGAAGAGCACTAGGCCCGCGGAAATGGTCTACTGGAAACTGCCGTTTATGCTTACAAGGAAGGAAGTCTTAAGACAGGTCTCTGGATTGGACGTCTGGTGGACACTAAGAGCCTCAATTAACTACGGATGCAGAGCTTTAACCGAACGACTGCACAGCCAGAGTCTTAATTGACTATCCGCAGATACAGAGCCTACGGATATAGAGCCTTAATGGAACGTCAACGGATTCAAAAGCTTTGATTGAGCATGCGACGATGCAGAGCCCAGGTCGTACGTATAACAGAAGACGCCTTGAGTCAAGCCAGAGCCTCAGTCAAATCTTAATCAGTCGGACGCCGCCTCTATAGTTAAGTTGGATTAACTAGAGCTTTTAGTTAGGCCGACCTAATACCCTATTTAAACGTTAGTTAATTATACGTTGTCACGGTCAAATTGAATCAGTCACCGTCGCCGTTAGACGTCTTTAATCAGCGGTTAAAGATTCTATAATGGCAGACAGACAGACACTAGGCCTAACAAGGAAATTAGTATACGACCACAGAATGTCAGAAGTACGGTTAATTAACGTCTTAGAGCCTCTTTAACCAGAACGATCTTTCCTGCAGATATAGATACGGAGCTTTACACAGAGTCTCACACGGAGTTGTACACGGAGTCTATGGATATGGAGCATACGGGTATAGAGCCTTGATTGGACAACAGTACGGCAGCTTAACTGGACGCCTATATATGCGAAGCCTTGATTAAACGGCAGATGCGGAGCCTTGACCAATCGCACGTCTATACAGAAGTATTGATCAGTTGTCTATGGATGCAAAGCCACAGTTATATATGCAGTAGAAGATACCTTAAGTCAAGCCAGGGCCTTATTAAATCTTAATCAGCTAAACGCCGTCTCCGTATTTAAATCAGGACAGTCAGAACCTTCAACTGGGCCGACTTTATACCTTAATCAAACGACCGAACGATCAGTTGCAGCACGTCGTCGCCGACCAATTAGACAGTCTTCGGCCAGCAGTTAAAGCACGCACGCAGACACGGACGCAGACACGGACGCAGAATATGCAATGCAGAGCTACTGATGCACAGCCAGATGCACAGCCAGATGCAGAGCTAGATGTAGAGCTAGATGCAGAGCTAGATGTAGAGTCTTGATATCAAACGACCAGCTGAACAACCAAATTAAGCCAGAGTCTCTGCTATTTTGATTAACTGCCCTACCGCCGCCACCGCCATTCCGTCCGACTGCTTTATCCCTACTATCTTAACCGACTGCTCTGTCTCTACTATTCTAGATCTGTACCGTTGCTAGATCTAATTACTACCGGATCTACTGGATCTATTATGCTGTTCTACCCAACTGTTCTAACCGACCTGTTCCGTTCTACTGTTTTTACCAACTGCTACTCCAACTAACCGCCGCCGACCGATTGTTCTACTGCTACTGCTACTGCTACTGCTACTACTGTTCCAACCAGCTATTCTACTGCTGTTGTTCAGCCGTTCTGTTCCGTTGTTCCGATTATTCTGCCGCTACTGCCTTAACTAACTGCTACTGACCGTTCCGCTTCTACTAAGTGTTCTGCTATTAAAAGTTCTGCTGTTAGATGTCCTACTGCTTACTAACTGTT
>Ga0307507_10002086_pt1 | contig 43218 bp, 11 predicted proteins | sample 7_EM_MG_FD_207223 | JGI IMG/M metagenome (GOLD analysis project Ga0307507, IMG submission 207223) | Populus trichocarpa ectomycorrhiza microbial communities from riparian zone in the Pacific Northwest, United States - 7_EM | ecosystem: Host-associated > Plants > Roots > Unclassified | place... | reverse complement strand
AAGGTTTTCCAGGGGGAGACCCCCTGGGACCCCCCTATATAGAGCTTTTACTTAATTTAGAAGTAGTAGTAAGATTAAGGCGCCTTGGTTACTGCTAGGTAAGGATCTACTGCAGTAACTAAGGCGCCCTACTTGAGCTGGGCTTAAAGAATATATTGGTCACGAATATAGCATATATTTAGATTGTAGAGCTTTAATGCAGAGCCCTCTACGTAGGATATGATATAGTAGATTGTGATTCCAATTTAAAGCTTTATATACTAAATATTCTTAATGCCTAATAACTATTAACCACGTTATTACCTACCTAGTTTAGATGTACGACGACGCAATGGCGTGGCAATGACACAATAGCTCAGCGCTGAGTAATGGGAGGGAGGAGGGGAGGAGATTAGGGGTGGCTCGGCCACTGTAAGAAGGTTGTGATATTGGTATAGTGTTAAACTTTAAAAATTGTGTCCTGGGAGCTTAATCAACAACCCCTATATAAAACGTTAACAACGTTTAATTGTAGAGCTTTAAACCAGCAGATCTCCTAGGAATGCCTATTATAAGCAGCTCCGAGTACAAAATCTAGAATATTTAGTAGTGGTGTGAGTATGGGACGGGGGTACATATTTGCGTTCCTAAATATTATCATATAACGCAATTTTTGGGTGATAAAAACTGCCGTTAACGTTGCTTAACTGATACCTACTGGAGGTTCCTCTGTTCTTCCTATCTCCTCCCTTACCTGTTTTCTTGTTAAATGCTGTCCATATTGCCATATTGACCAATAGATCCCTCAGTGGAGACTAGGGAGGGGTATTAGAGCGCCTCTAGCTCTTATAAGGAAGAAGAAAGAAGAAGAGAGGAAGGTATAGAGGAGGAAGTATTTATAGACAGGAGGAGGCCTGCGGACGGGAGATTAGGCAGCCATAATATAGACATTAACGTTGCTTAACTAATACCTACTGGACGCCCCTCCGTCCTTCCTGTCTCCTCTCTTACCCGTCTTGTTGTTAGATGCTGTCTATATTGCCACGTCAACTAATAGATCCCTTAGTGGGGACTGGGGAGGGGTATTGGAGCACCTTTAGCTCTTATAAGGAAGAAGAAAGAAGAAGAGAGGAAGGTGTAGAGGAGGGAGTATTTATAGACAGGAGGAGGCCTGCGAACGGGAGATTAGGCAGCCATAATATAGATATTAACGTTGCTTAACTGATACCTACCAGACGCCCCTCCGTCCTTTCTATCTCCTTTCTTACCCGTCTTGTTGTTAGATGCTGTCCATATTGCCACGTCAACCAATAGATCCCTTAGTGGGGACTAGGGAGGAGTATTAGAGCACCTCTAGCTCTTATAAGGAAGAAGAAAAGAAGAGAGGAAGGTATAGAGGAGGGAGTATTTATAGATGGGAGGAGGCCTACGAGCACAGGAGATTAGGCAGCTATAATATAGCCAGTGACGTTGCTTAACTAATATATACTGGAGGCTCCTCCGTCCTTTCTATCCTCTCTCGCCCATCTTGTCATCCAATGCTGTCCATATTGCCATGTTGACTTAGTGGGGACTGGGGAGGAGTATTGGAGCACCTCTAGCTCTTGTGGGGAAGAAGAAAAGAAGAGAGGAAGGTATAAAGGAGGGAGTATTTATAGATGGGAGGAGGCCCTACAAGTATGTAATTTGGTAAGTACTAATAGCATAAGATTCTCGTATAAGATGGGCTTGATAGCTTACTAAAATATAGGGTGTCTCTGTCACTGCAGTGGCTACTGCAGTGGTAGAGATGCTTTAAATATTTAATGTAACCAACTACTGAGGCTATTGATAAGTAAAAGGTAGGCTACTGATATAGTGCAAACAATATAGTTATTGATATCGTTTATAGCCTATTTTTGCTTCTAGTGTACGCGTAGATCGTCCTTATATTTGGCGTAGAGCTGGTTATAGGTAGTAAGCTGGTTTGGGTCTAGCTTTGCTATTAATATAGCTGTGGGTAGTATGTCCCTTGGTGTAGGCCAACTTGGTAGTTCTAGCTTTAAAAGATTGTCTTTCTTCTTAGATGGGTCGATATACTGCTATACCTTGTTAGTTTTGGCTGTGTCTTGGATAATAAAGAACCATTAAATCTAATTGGATGGCTTGTTAAGAATAAGGTTAATTTTTAATTTAGTAGAGGTTGTTATTTTTAGAATTTAACAGGTTAGGGTCTAGCTAGCGTCTTAACAGAACCTTATTTGGACATTCCGAACTTTTAATTTGATTTGTTAGTTTAGATCACCAAAATCTAAAATTTTGTTATGGGGAGCGCGATTAATAACCCCTACTAATAGCTCTAACCACGTCTAATTTTTGATTTATAAATCGGCAGATCTATAGGTAATAGTTATTATAAGCAGCTCTAGGTGCAGTATATATAAAATCTTAACTATAGTGTAGAGAAGTTGTGGCTGCTAATATACGGTCCTAAGTATTCTTGGAGGTTATATGACTTCTTATATAAGCGACATTTCCGCCCTTTAAAAAAATTGAAAAGTTCCAAAAATTGATCAACGCTATAGACAGCAGTAATATTGATCCGGCAGTACTGCCAATTCTCCCTATATACCATTGTATGTATATCTAACAGCTCCAGAAGCGGTAAGAAGGTAGGACGGATAGGGGGGTTAAAATTTAGAAAATTGGATTTCGTGGTTAAACTGTTCAAAAGTTAGGAAACTAAGATAAATGCCGCATTCTCTGCTTACCTTTAAGCCAGTATATAATTTCCTAATTAGGAAAACTCGTTTACGAGTAGTTACTGCTGCCTCCGTATAAAATCTTCTTGTTATGCCTCTTTGGTCTTACTTATAGATAACTAAAATCATTCCATATTAAACCTACATTTAAATATAAGCCCTAAAAGCTTCTTGACTTGTAAGATTGCTATATAGGTTAGCCTAGCTGTTTTATTCTTTTCCTTAATATCTAGAACTACCTGGTTAAGTGTTAGGCCCTAGCTTTTATATACGGTAAGAGTAAAAGCTAGAGTAATTGGAAATTGACGCTATAAGCAAGAGCCTTTTGTACCCTCCTACTTACGAAGCACGGAAAATATAGGGACGACTTTCTTACTATCCTACTGAGTGAATAGGGTAGGTCTGTTATACTTATTTACTGTAATTAGTAGTAACTGAGGCTAATCCTTTTTAATATCCGCGTGTCCCTTCTATACAACATCTTTAACTATACTAGTAGTACCGTTTACTAAGCCTAGTTCAATCCAGATATTCTATATTAGTATTACTTTTACGCTAATATATAGGGCTAGATTCTCTGTGACGGCGCTGGGGCGCGTCACCTAGTCAGGGGTTCGCTTAGGGCTTGGCTTGTGTATTTAGACGTGGCCTCACCACTTCTCTTGCTCCTCACCTTGATATCTTCGTAATACAGCATTCGTTCGCTTCATCTTGGAAGCATTTGTTCAAGTCTTCGTTAAGACATTTGTTCAATGGTTCGAGCCGTCACATTCTCTATAGTATCGCACTAATTAGGAGTAGCTTTCTGTACACCTACACCAGTATTAACTGACTTAATAGCCACTACTGGCTATAAAAGGTCGCGAAGCTAAGTAGTGTTATACTTACCTATAGCAGCGCGTGTGCCATATAGCCGAATTGCGTTGTTGAAGCCCGTAACCTTATTAGTGGATAGGCCCTGCTTACACCTAGTTAAAAGAAGCTTTTAGGTCGATTTACTTATAGAATTACTACATAGCTCTGTAAGGGCGGTCCTAAATACAGAGCTTTTAGCATTATTACCGCCCTACTGTATAACTTGATCTAGGACAGCAGTTTGGTTAATTGCCTTATAGGCTCCTTTTCTGTGGCTAGCGAGCTCTAATGGCCTAGTGGGTAGATTGCTGTATAAGGCCGCCTAATTTACAGGGGGAAGCTGATGGAAATTGCCTACTAGTAAGATGTTCAAGCCTCTAAAGTAGTTGTTGTTACGCGTAGGGTAGATCTAATGGAGGCAGCGATTAATTTAGGCCAGATATACTTGCCCGATTATAGATTTCTTATTAAGGACGAGATAGTGAATATCCTTAAAAGCTTGTTGTAGAGGCGTAAGACTAGCAGCAGGCAATTTCTTAAACGGGTGATTTACTGGCAACCTTAATAGATTGTATATAGTTCTGCCGTTAATATTAAAGGCAGCTACCCTAGTAGGGGCCGCTTAAGCCAATAGCATTGGCTTGCTATTAGCCCTTGCCATATTATAGAGCGTAGTAGAGAGGACAGTAATAAGATGTAATTTACCGGTTCCTGCCTCTCTATTAATGTTAATCTACAGTGGGGAGGGGCCAAGGCCCACTTAGATCTGCCTATAGTAATTAACTATAATGTTATAGATATAACGCTGGCCTGGTTATAAGGAGGACGGAGTTGCTGTTTAGGATAGGCGGCTCTATGGTAGAGGCTGTAGCCGTGCTTCCTGCCAATAAGTCCTCTTATTAAGCTGCGGGTACGTACCCTAATGCGTACTCCAGTTATAGTTATAATTAAGCTCCCTATTACTAAGCCTGTCAGGATCCTTAATTTTAACTTTGTTGGTATTTTAAACGCGGGCATGCAGGGCCTTAAAGGACTGGTATAGTTCTAAGTCGTCTGCGAAATCGCCCTTAAACTTATTAATATTATTAGCAGTTTCGCGACCTTCCTCTAGTTTCCAATTGTAGAAGTAGTTAGGTGGGTGCTAATAAGAGTTAACATAAGCCTAATAGGAAGCTATATAATTAGGGGCCCCAAATCCATTAGTATAAGTAGCCACATCCTCATACTCTCTCCATAGATGATAAAGAATGAGCTTTATACGGTAGAACTTAGGATACTGCGGATAGGAAGGATCGCCTTTATATTACGGAAAGTACGATATAACTTAAGGCCTTGCTCTTGGTCGACGCTTATAAGTAGAGTAATTAAAATAGAGTAGAAAATTAAGGAAAGTAACATCCTCTACCTTATCTAGGCGGCGCTTATATTTCTTATAGTCAGACAGTCCGTACCCTCTTAGTTGCCCATCCTTAAGCTTATATATAGCGCTTCAATTGTCCTCCTAGCGGCAGTCTAAAGTTACTACATTCCTTAAGCCTTTGGAAAGGGGAATGTTAAAAAGTAGATGGTATACCTCCTATACTAACTAATCGTGTTTAGCAATAAGCTTATTTATAAACTTAGCTACTACCGAACTAAAGGCATAAAGACTGTTGGCGTGCGGCTATACTAATTAAAGTAACTCCTAGTAGGAAGTTAACTTCTTCTCTTCCTTGCTGTAATATTTGCCTATATAGTTAACTATTACTGATATGCTTGTAGCGGGCGACGTATTAATATTTGCCATCTACGCCAGTATTATAGCTGCATTGTAGCCATTAAGAAGCTTATTGTTACGCTGTGGACAGAACGTCCAGTAATATGGATTTTAATCCTTTAATACAACAGCCTTATCGCGGAGAGAGCGTGGAAAGTAGAAGCGGCACTTCTTTGCCCTAGCGGAGCCTTTCTTCAATCTTAAGTAGTAAGATTTAGTGCAATTATAGTGCCGTTGAAATTGATTAAGGTAGGCAGTAAGAAGCTTACTAGTGTTAAGCTGTTCTTTATAGCTAAGAGCAGAAGGATATTGAAGATTAGGAGGCCTAGATTGATTAGGATTTATTGTGGATATAAAAGCAGCCTAGTGCTCAGCAAAAGCCGCCCTTAATTTACCAGTTAACGGATCTAGCTTTAGGGCTATTAAACTCCATAAGAAGCTATATATATAGCCGCTACCTTGCACCTGCCACTTATATTGGGACTAAAAGTCAGTGCTATTAAATAGACCTATAAGCATGTGCTTCCTGAACAGATTAAAGCGGTGATGCAGCTAGTAAGCAGTAATATATGGATTATTGTTAAGATTCTAAGAAGCAATCTGGTAGCGTTAAGCCTTATTAACAGCCTTATATTCGTCAAATAGAGGCATATAAGAGTGTAGATTATGCCAATATAGATTAGCAGCGCTAAGTATAAAGAATAGAGACCCGCTCTTAATATTTTTAGTATAAGCCGTAAGCTTATTCCTCTTCTGCTTCTAGTAGGGCCTAGTGCTCTTAAGCTTCTATATATGCCGTACAATCTTATTTAGAACCTGGTTGCCCCTACTACTATTTATAAGATTATTAAGCTTATCTAAAGATAGACTATTCTTATTTAATCAGCCGTAAAGGAAGTGGGTGGCGTTAAGGGCTTGCTCTCTTATAATCTAATTAAACACGTAGTAGCGAAATAAGGGGTAGTGGCCAAACCGACCGTCCTGATACTTTAGCATATACTTGGCGTACGCAGCCAGGGTAACTATATGGCTTTGTGGCATATTAAAGTCGGCTTTGCTATAAGGAAACAGAGTAGGAAAGGCGCTGCGCATAATAAAACTAGCTGATTGCTTAGAGAGAGGTGTTTGCCGTATAGTAGGAACCTCTAGGCCCGCTTATAGGCCTTATTATTATTGAACCTCGTGACTTAAAAGCTTTAATTTATTAAGGTTAGGCACTAGATTAGGAACTAAAGTATCTAGTACGTTGTTATCAAATTCGCCATCCAGTATATCACTGCTAGGCTCAACAGGTAGAGGATTAATAGTAGGAGGATATTGCATAGGAGCAGAATTGCCCGTAGAAGCCAACGCAGCCTATAATCTAGGAGTAAGCTAAGCTATTAGGCCACTATAATCTGACTCTGGTTTATTGATATAAGGTAGCTAATCTAATATAGAGCCATTTTTAGGTAAGCTGGCAAGCTAGGTGCTATATATTTTAACATTACAATAATCAGGATGATTAACCTTTAGAAAGTAAAGCCATAGTGATATAGCAGAGCGCCTTATAGTGTACTATTTGGTGAACCGCCGGCTTAGGTATTCGCTACTATCTACTGCCGTAGGCCTCACAACCAGTATATCAAGTTTAGTAGGTAGCCGCGGTAGCTGCCTCTAAGTCTTTAGTATATTCTGGCCAAAGCAGCAGACGTGGCCAGTATAGCAATACTGCTGGCCGCGTACATGCATGACTTGCAGATGAATATATACGCGCGCAATCAGAAGCTCCTCTACCGCGGTAAGTACAGACAGGAAGCTAGGAATAGGCCCCAGATCAAGCCCGTTACTTTCACTAAATAGGGGGGAAAGGGTTGGATTCTTGAGACTATTGGCGTCCTTAATGTAGGCTTTGCATACACCTATATTATTACCCTCCGTAGCTAGGCCTATTTGGAACCACCACTCCTTACAACAACTGCACGTCTCTATATATTTAGCCTGTAGTATACTCCTAAACTTCTTAATTCGCTCCCAATTGACAGCCAAAATGGGTAGTAGTGTGGCTGTAGTTGGAGCTTGCCAAGAGGGAGCTTGCCGCGAGGGAGCTTGCCGCAAGGAAGGTGGTATTGGCGGTAGAGTAGGTATTGGCGGTAGAGTAGGTATTGGCGGTAGAGTAGGTATAGGAGCTAGTTGCGGCAAGGACGCATTTAGGTTATTTGGAGTGCCTCTCCCACTATACGGAGCTTTATCTGTGGTATATAGCGGAGGAGTAGGCGAGTGAGCTTCACCCCGCCAATTAAGAATGCGGTGCTCTTATTGTATTACCCTAATTGTCTTCTGCTGTTAAGCTATTTTAGGGGTATCTTAACTGTTCTGGCCGCGAGGTAAGAAGACGTCCTCAGTATCGGTTTCAGGTAAAGCATTTCGCTAGCGCTTTGTAGGACGAGTCTTAGTAGAACCAAGCTCTGTTTTCCGCCTATTTGAACTATATTTAGAGCCCTAGGAGGGTAAGTAAAAGTAGAAGTAATATATAGGAAAAACGCGCCTTTGACCGACACGATTGACATTGCTTTAAAAGCTTAGTAGATGGGCCGTTTTTAATAAAATTAATACGGGGTTGTATTAAACAGCACTTGCTGCACTTAATTAAAGCAGGTTCTACCATAGATAAGACATATATAGTAGTATTAATAGAGATGTCAACAAAGAGGTTGATTTTTTAATAGTAAGATCTTGAATATTTTGATGTTCGTCACGTGTATTCTGCAGGTAGATACCGCCCGCGACTTTTTCTCTAACCAACCAGAAGCTAGCTTGGCGGGTTTTTCTAACCAATCAAAAGCTGGCTTGGCCGAATTTTGAAAATTTGAACACCTACACCTGAAAGTATAGACCACTCGTACCTCGGGTCAATAAACCTGGAATTAGGCCTAGTTATAAAAATACTAAAATAAATTAAAAAAGCACTTACGTTACTACTAAAACCCCACTACCTATGATTTAATAGTGTAAAACGCGAACTTACTGCTATATTAAAAGCTATACAAAGAAGGAAGGCCATAAGAGCTTACTAATGTGCTAGATGTGTAGATAGAAGTATATAAGGAAGCTTATAGTAAAGACAAGGCGAATAGTATATAAATGCGAGGTTTATAGGCTTCCTCTATACCTATAGTGCTTTAATAACTTTTATTTAATAGACAACAATTAGGTAACTATTTTTAATCCTCTACTTCCTTACGCCTAATATTAAGACTCTAAAGCTAATTAAGCTTTACTACAGTGCCTATCCTTAAGCCCTCCTCTACTGCCTTTAAACGCGCTTCCATACTAAACAACCGCTAATTAAACCATTTAATTACCTATAGTATCTAATCCACCTTATTTAACATATATAACACGTCCTCCTTTATAACCTTAAGCTGATCCTCTACTGGTTTATCCTTATTAACAAGAACGCGTATAAAGCGTATGGGTGGTAAGGATTTAAGGGAGGATTCGCGGGAGGATTTAGGGGAGGATTTGGGGGAGGACTCTGATAAAGGCTTTTCCTATATAATTAGCAGCTGGTTAATAGAGGAAGAACAGGAATGTACAGCCATGACGTTATATATATCACGACTTCTTACCCAACTTCCTCAAAAAATATATTCAGTGTTTTTGTAGTGGTGGCCTTAGGTAGCATTTCGTCGGCATCGCAATATCGAGGTGTTTTGGTGGGGCTTGCCAATAAAATCACGCTAGCTAGGATGCCTGCAGCATGCTAACCCAAGCAGAAGCGCCCAAAGCGCCCAATACGAAAAGTGTCAATTGCCACACAAAGGGATAGAGTTTGATGTTTGCAAGGCGAAGACGTCACAAAACGCCGGGCGTAGATCTTCCCCCGGAGATTTACCCCAGCTTTTCCTTTCCACGTGCCAGCTCCTCCCCCTTTCGCTCACCTCGGTGTATATGTATCCGAGAAAACTTGAAGCTCCCATTAGCTCAATTGAGGACCGAGCGAAGAGAAAATCCGGGTAAAACCAAGCTTCTCCACACTCGTCTAGCATAAGAGCATTTTACCTCCATCGAGGCATGTAGGACCAGGAGTGCAGCTTCCCTGTCCTCTGATCTGGGTCCACAATGGCAAGTGTGAGCTGTTCCAAGGTACGCCCGTGCTATAATATTGAATTCGAGAATGTCGGCTTGACAGTGAGCGTAAACTCGGCAAGTACTGGCGTTGGGAAGTGTGCTTATAGCGAGGCCGGCGGTATGCATGGAATTACGGGGAATAGGTGTTAGATACATATAATTTGTGAATAGAAATACTGAGGCAACTCATGTAATATCTGCCATGTCATTAGCGCTTTTCATAGTATCTGGTGGGCTTCAAGGCAGATATAAGGTAACAATGATGGAAAAAATATCCCACATGCACCTCGGGCTAAATGCAATTCGGGCTATGGACGGTCAGTTCAACATTATGTTAGATCCCGTGGGCCCATTACCAAGGCCTTCAGAAGCCTATCCAAAGCAACTATGGCATGACAACGATTAAAGGAGTTACACCTCATACATGATTCTCTCCAAGTATTTACAGCAGAGCCACTCTCTTTGCTCTTTTCATTCGAGTATACATAGTATAATACACCAAGATTTCATCCATATCTAACCCACTTTCCTCTTTGAAACTCCAGTATGCCCTCCCAGGTGCGTAACATAATAGCCGCAGGCAATTTTTTTTTACCCGTCACTCTTTTCATCCCGTCCTCTCCTTTGAATTGGTTCGACCTTGACAACCGGAGGTGTGCTTCCATCCTCATCTTTCCTTAGCCCAAGAATCTGTCCAACTAGCCCTCCGGGCTTCGGCACGGGACATTCTCTTCGCCGTGTCCTATCGTTTCCAGAATTACCCGTTGTCGCTGATTCTTCGTCACTCACACTTCCGCTCAGCGAAGCTGGTTCGCTGGTAGTAATATGCTTCGACATGATTGGATTGCCATTCCTATCAACCTGGCATCCTCGCCGCCGCCTCTTCGGCCGTGTAGATAGCGCATCTGGATCTGCGGAGTCGGCGAGCGCGCGTGTGTCGACAGGACAGGGAAGGATATGTGGTGTAGCAACGACTAGGAAGGAGATGAAGAAAGTTGTGGTAAAGAGGGAAGTTGTGAGGCGCGAACGGGGGTGGAGAGCGGGCGGCATGGTAGGTGAAGAGGCCGTGGATGCAATGCGGGTGACTAGGCGGTGGCGCACTTAGTGGTAAGGCATTAGAAGAGCTGATAGGATAGCAATGTTAATTTAGGCAAGCTAATAGAAGGAGAGGCAATGATGTACTCACGCAATTGAGCCCCTATGAATCAATGTACGCATGGAGAGGGTGGGGTGCGGTTCGAGGTTTTGACGAACCATGCCAAGACTATGTACCGCGGAACGATTGACGGATGATCCCTGTCAGGTGGCTGCGAGACATCTGAACGCCAACTCCAACACCACGTATTTCCACTCCATTCAACCATCTAATTTTCTTCTCACTTAAAAGGCTCCGACTACCCTCGAGAACGATAGGGGCTCAAGGTGAAGATAGGATCTCAACCACCTCCAACTGACGCAATCATTTAATGCACCGCGACGCCACTCCGGTATCGTCATCTCTGTTCAGCGCGTCAAAGACTTTCAAGACTTTCAAGGTCTTCGTTACGCCGATTGGATTTACATAGCCATTGGGTGCCTCTTTCTCCATAAGCGCGCCGGATATCCCCTCCGAAGCCCCTTTGTGGGCAAGTAGCTTGCGCCTGCAACGATGAGCGACCTTGACAGGTAATTTACTACCCGAAGTTCAAGACCGTTTGCTAAAGATATTTACCGCAGAGCCATCGCGCAGCTACGCGCATGTCGGCCTATACCTGAATACCAAGTGCGAGAGCTATGCTATAAGGCGAGGGAACTGCTGATAGAAGAGGGAAATGTAGTGGGAGTGGATGCACCAGTGACGGTACGAGCTTTCATGCGGATAACGGAGACACCTAGCTAATCGCCTCCGGAAATGTAGATATGCGGCGATATACATGGACAATTCCATGATCTCATGGAGCTGTTTCGAGTGGGTGGTGACGTGCCGGATACAAATTATCTGTTTATGGGTGAGGCTCTCTCCGCTGGTCCTGAACAAGACCACGCGCACTAACTAAGCGCAGGCGATTTTGTTGATAGAGGTTTTTACTCTCTCGAGTCTTTTCTTCTCCTTCTTTGTCTTAAAGTACGATACCCAGACCGAATAACACTTATCCGGGGAAACCACGAATCGAGACAGATCACGACTGTTTATGGCTTTTATGATGAGTGTTTACGGAAATATGGCAGCGCGAATGTGTGGAGGTACGATATATAAACTGCAATTTTTAGTCTACAAGCAACATGCTGACATTACCTAGGTATTGCTGTGAAGTGTTCGACTATCTTGCGCTCGGCGCCCTCGTCACAGGCGCAGCAACGAACCTCGAACCCTCCGACGCGCCCTTCCAAGACCCTACCTCCCAAGCTAGCATGCCAGGTGAAGAACAGGACATCGAGATCGAGACGCTGAACGCAAATGGCGAGATCATGTTCCGCTTCGCCCGCAATCACGATGCCTCACAGCCCTCCCAAGCCGCATCCCAGCCTTCCAGCTCCCCCATAATCGACACACCCTCCCGCACCGGTCCCTCAGGCACTAGCGCTACCTCCTCCGCCAATGGCTCGCGCGGCAACGACGGCGGCGCAGTCCTCTGCGTGCACGGCGGGCTCTCCCCTCTCATCGACACGATCGACAAGATCCGGTTGCTGGACCGCAAGCAAGAAGTGCCGCACGAAGGCGCCATGTGCGACCTGCTATGGTCTGACCCGGACGAAATCGACGGATGGGGCCTCTCGCCGCGCGGCGCCGGCTTCCTTTTCGGCGCCGACATCGTGAAGTGCTTCAACCACAAGAACGACCTCTCGCTGATCGCGCGCGCCCACCAGCTCGTCATGGAAGGCTTCAAAGAAATGTTCGACAGCACAATCGTGACCGTCTGGAGCGCGCCGAACTACTGCTACCGCTGCGGCAACGTCGCTGCGATCCTGGAGCTCGGTGAGGACGGCAGCAACGCTGGCTACGTGCGCCGCTCCAACGGCGATGTCAGTAGGCGGCAGTCTAACGTGCTGACGGAGCGGGCGCGCGATGGGCCCGGGCGCCGGTATAGGGTGTTTGAGGCTGCGCCGCAGGATTCGCGGGGCATGCCGGCGAAGAAGCCCGTAGCGGATTATTTCCTGTAACGAGTACAGTAGATCTTTTTTTTTCGGCTGAAATTGGTTGGGGTAAAGGGTCGGGCTTGGAGAAAGATATACCCTCTGCCTTTCCTGACACGCGCTTGTAATGGACATGAGCTTTTTCTTTTGGGTATGCTGGCTAGAGATGAATGCGGAATTCAACGTCTCAATATCAGCTCGTTAAGGGCATTTCTTGGGCATAGCTTTTTTCGTCATGATTGATATGGGTATTTATATTGGACGCATATCCTCCTGACACATTCACAGACCTGTACTCAAATGATGCAGATAAACAGTCCTCCAGCGCCGCGCTAAATGCGTGAATACAAAATACTTCCCATAAATCGTAAAGCTACCAATTCCATGTCCGCGATGAGGCGGTGAAGACAGGCGGTTTCCACTGCAGGCGATCGGGGTCGATGGTGCGCTTACCCTTGATCTTCTCTTTTGCCTTTTGGCGCTCGCGTTGCTCGATGACTGCGTCTGTCAGAACAATCACGTGTTGATTTTTCTGGGAGCAATGTTAGCCAACATCCCTTCCAAGGAAGTGTCTGACCTCTCTGCTGAGAAGCTAGATGAGAGGAAATACTCACAGAATACCTCAACATATTCAAGTTCTGCAGCGTATGCAGCACATCCGTCGTCGTCATAGCCGTCATAGCGCCCAGATCCTCCACATTAGCCTCACTCCGGCCATCCATCAAAATATCCACTATCGTCTCTTGCCAATACACTCTGTAACTCAACAATCCCAAATCACTGAGCGGTTTCTCCGGGCTCCCTAGTTTCCCTTCCCGCTTTGACAGTTCGTATGAGAAGGCAATGAGCAGTCTACCGAAGCCCTTCCGCTGGTATTGCGGCAGGGTCAGAATACAAGCGACATTATAGCCCTCGGCACTCTCCTTTTCCTTTGAGAAGTAGCCGACAAGATGGAAGCCGTGCTCGTCGCGCGTGCACATGCAGTAGAAGAGGAAAGGGTCGACATCGTAGTACAGCGTCTTATGGTCCAGGAACAGCTTGGACAGTAGACACAGGTTGCGACACCACGTCCTCTGCCTCCTCCCGTCGATCTCGAAGAAGCTGACGTAGTCGTCGCGGTAGATTTCGTTACCGGGCGGATGAAGCAGCGTGCACTTCGTACGGTGGCGCTCGAACTGCATGACTTCGCCGAAATAGCCCAGGCAGAATTCGCAGATGTAGACCATTTCGGCGTCGGTGAAGTCAATTGGGTAGGGGCTAAAGTACCAAGGCTCAATTTCGAACTGACCCATTTGCACGCGGTCCAGATTACGAACGCGCGAGATCTCAGTCTGGTTTTGAGTCATTGAGCCGGAGGTTCGCAGTTTTTCGATCTCGTCTTCGCGTGAGTAGGTCTCGGGCGGTGCGGCTTTTGCGGCTGCGGCGGCGTCTTGGACGTCGACGAGGTCCATTTCCTCATCGTCGGCTTTCGGCGTGCTGTCATCGGTCACTTCGGTCGAGACAAGCGTGATGTGCTCCTTGTTCTCCTTGCCGCTCGCTTTGGGCGGTCGAGCTGTCTTGCCTGGCAAGTTCACAGAGGTGGCCTCAGGGGTAGCGGAGATCTCGCGGTCAAGCTTGGAGCGCGCTCTTTTGAGATTTTTGGGAACCTTGGAGGTTTCTGCCTTCGAAGGTTGTGACTTGCTAACCGTACTAACAGCCTTCTTCTTTTCGGGCCTTTCGGGGGCTGGCCATTCGACCTCACGAGAGAGGTCGATTCGCTCGGCAGGTATCCATTCTTCACAAAGTTAGAAAAGATATTGAGAAGGCTTGTATCTTAGGAAGGTGACCCACCATCTAAACGCTTGTTGAATTCCTCGTAATGAACACTTTTAATGGTTAGAGTATAGAGGTTACGGGATACCATACTTAAATGCTCACTAGAATGTCAGCTTTCCTCTCCGTGTCTGCATGGACAGGATCTCTGCCTTGCGTTTCTCTCCATCCTATGTCGCAAGTCAGAAACTGATGTGGCCGAGACTCAAAGAAGAATAGAAGTGAAAGTAGACTCCTTTAATAGTGGCTGAAGGTAAGAATTTATTATATTAAGGGAAAAGGAGAAGCTTGAAAAGTAGGACTTCAGAAAATTAAAAGTTGCCGCTAGGTTCACATTTATGTGACATTCACAATATTACAAGAAAAATCTGAGGACGTGTGAGATACATACCTTCTCGACAAATGCCTTCACCCCGATCCTACACTCCCGTCAGTTTCATCTTCTCCAAATAGGACTTCACATTCACGCATACCTCAAAGTAGCCAAAGTGGCAAAGCCCTTTTCAACCGGATCCGGCGTGCCCGTCGGCTCATGGGACGACTCGCGGGGCGCCATGATGTAGAGATCGTAATATTAAATTCTGGAGATAAAAACGACTTGTGGTGGATTGATGCTGTCGCTCGAAGATTCCAACGTCGTTATTGCGACCGTGAAGGAAGCCTTGATGCTTAGTCATGCCTTATCGATATGAAACCCGCAGGCAATCGAAAACCTCCCCTCACGCTCTCGCCTATCAAGCTCGGTTGACCAAAAGGCTAGATTACCAAGTCTGTCACTCCTATTCTATCTACGGTTCTACAAATTTGGAAACCAATACACAATTTTACTTTCCAAGACTAGCAGTGTGCCTTTATTAATTTTAACTTTGAGCGTGGTAGTTGCGGAGCTTAAGCTAAGGGGTTGCTCGGTTGCAAAAGCGTCATATGGAATATGAACTGAAAGTCCGGCAGAAAGAACGCGCTCCTTCCCGATTTGACACGCGTCTGTGGCTCTACGGTTGCTCGGACATGTGCAATATGGAGGCTTCTGAATGTGGAGCTTCGAGCTCCATTTTGAAATGACGCCAGGGGCTCCACTTCAGAAGCTGTATACGGTAAAGTTGCCAATATATTAGCGTACTATTCTGGCGTTTTGCGAGCGGTGAGAGGAACATCAAAATTTGAGGCTGTGCAGACGAAATCACTCCGAATTAACAGATTATGGAACTGAAGCTGAGGCCTCCATATTGCAACTGAACAACCCCTAAGCTGTTTACCCTTTGCAGAATCTCACTTTTTCGTTCAAGCGAATCCTGCCTATGGTACATTATCTACGTGTCATTGCAGGTGGCGGCTTAAAAATATACTTAACCCCGATAACTGCACTCTTTACCCCCCCCCCCCCGTGGTAATGACACTATCCACTACTAGGCGGCCTTTAGGGAATACGAGCTTACTAGAGTGACCCTAACGATGCGTATGTTACTCCCCTCCGTAAATGCTGCCGCTAACAATTGGTAGACTCAATCCGTAGCAAGGCTCGTCGGGCGGCGTGGACAACTGACGGAGACGCGCCCAATTACAACCCTTTTGCACGGACAAGATCGGATGATGGAAGGCTAGATGAAGAAAGTGGGCCTGAGCTAAGAAGTCGCTCAGAGACCCACCTCGAACCGGCAATTGAGGAACAACGACGGCTCGAATCCAGACAAGCGGAGAAAGAATTTCCCAGTCCTCAACATACTGGTACTGCACCACCAGCTTCTGTAAGCACCGAAAAGCCTCTACTTATGGCCCCCGGTCGGCGGACAACTTATGACGAAAGGCCCCAGTCACCGCAGGGTACTATCAAAGAGTCGGCTACTGCTAGTCAAAAGGATTTTCGCAATAGGCTGAAGTTCAAAAACCCTTTACGCAAATCCACTGAAGAGAGCGAAGGCTTGGACCACGTTGAGACCAAAAAATCTACCAAGAGACGAAAAGCAGCGTTCAAGCGCAAAATACCTATTAAACACCAAATGGGAGCTTTGCTCTTCGGAACCTGGATTAATATACTGCTTGCCGCTATTCCTGCTGGGTTCGCCGTCTACTATACTCACAGGAACCCAATTACAGTTTTTTGTGTCAATTTCATAGCTATAATCCCTTCCTCAACATTATTAAGCTTCTCAACAGATGAACTCGGTATTCGAGTAGGGGATAAGTTAGAGGCACTGTTGAGCATGACTTTTAGGCAAGCATGACTGGAAACTAAACTGAACTAGATTTAACATGTAACTAGTAATATGGTCCAGCTTATCACCTCAATACTTCTCTTAAAGAGCCGCCAAGTCGATACTCTACGAGCTTCCCTTTTAGGCAGTATCCTTACTAACCTGCTGATGATGACCGGACTTGGTTTTCTGCTAGGTGGTTTCAAGCGCATTGAGCAGTATTTTAGTGCTGCAGTTGCGCAAACAATTAGTATGCTGCTTTTGCTAGCAGTTGTGAGTTTAGTCATCCCAACGGCTTCCCACATAATGACAGATACAACTCCATCTCGAGGAACTTCTGTGGTCATCTTGATCTCGTACGGCTTTTGGGTTCTCTTTCAACTCAAAACAAACCGGTCCATGTTTAGAGAACCAGCCAAACCTTCTCTGAAACGGCCTTCTCTGAAACGGAAGTTAGAAATCGAGGAGGGAGGAGCATTCCGAGGGATAGCGCAGATTGGTGCAGGAACCGTGGCAGCCAGCGGCAGAAGTGTCAATCAGGAGCAGCTAGTTCGTGATTCTAATGCGGAGGTGGAAGATGACGAAATCGATGAGCCACAGCTTAGTTTGCCGACTGCTATTGCTACTTTAACTGTCTCAACAGCGCTTATTGGATTCAACACAAGTTTCGCTACGGATAGTATTCAAGGTGTGCTACAGCACGCCGGGTTATCCAAAACTTTCCTCGGACTTGTTATTCTCCCCATTCTTAGCGTCGACCCAACCTCAATTTTCGTTGCCATGCAAGATAAGATGGATATGAGCATATCCCTTACTCTTGAGAGATGCATGCAAACCTGCTTGATGGTGGTACCGTTGGTCGTGCTACTTGCATGGTGTATGAGAATTGACACCATGACACTGGAGTTCGATAGCTTTTCCATCACGGCATTATTTGCATCAATTATTATTGTTACCTACGTGGTCCAGGAAGGTAAATCGAATTGGTGGGTGGTGAAGCCTGTATCAAGTTCGAAAACATTGCTAACACTCCGTCCAGGCTAATAGGTGCTCTTTTAATCAAGGTCTATATCATCATTGCCCTGGCTGCATTTTATATACATTGAATACACGGCCCATTGTGTTTACCTCGTGGATCCTGGGAGCTAGCCAATCTCCCAGACAAGGTAAATTCTTGAGGTCTATTTACGGGGCCTCCTAATCCGCCTTGAATCCTACTGGGAGAAGTTTAGCGCACAGAAGTAGACAAGGCCATGAAGGTACCTTATCTAGACACGCTTTGAAGGAGGCGAGGCAATGCTGAGGGAGAATATTTGATGGCCAGTAGACAGTTTAATGTTCAAGGGCGGCGTTTCACATGCGTAGAAATTAACAAATTGTGGACGATAGTACTGCCGAGAAGAAATTTTAACTCCTTATAATACAAGCTAAACCTATAAAATATTCTAGATAATGAAATATTTAATTTACATAAGAACCTCACCCTGGAGAAAGTAGTGATAATTCCCATTCCCTATCTTATGGAGACACTCACCCTTCGGCGCACTATGGCGGACTGAATGTGCCAAACCGACAATGAAAATTTCGCGAATATCAAAATATCGTGATCAAAGCTCCGTTTGAGCCACGATTTAAAGCTTTAATTATAAGAGTTAATTTGGAGCTCTAATTTCATTTAGGCTGTTTTAGTAGACCCTCCCCGGTCTAATTAATTATAATTTATAATTAAAATAGGCACAATTCGGATCTTGATTTGGACACTCTTTAGAAGTCTTCTATAGTAATTGGATACTCTTTTAATAGGTAATAGAGATTATTCTAGTTACGGATATAGTGTATATAAATATTTAATTATAAGACTTAGGAAGGGGTTATATTTTAATTAAATTCTAAAGATTATATTATAAAGTCCTTGCAGCGTAGTAGTATAGTAAGTTTTTCCCTTACTACCTGCTAGCTAGGGAGCCTAACGATAATATAATAAGACTTAATAATGTAATAAGGCTTGGCGGCGATATAATAGGACTTAATAATAATATAATAAGGCTTAGCGGTGTAGTGAGACTTAGTATAATAAGACTTAGTAAGAAGCAAGGAAGAAAACAATAAAGTAATTTATCTTTGAGGTTGCTTAGTTGTTATAGGGTAACCTATAGATCTAATAAGGCTTAGCGATTTTAGGACTTTTTTATTACTATCCCTTGCATTGTCACTTACGTCCTATAAATTATAGCCCATGCGCACCAATCAATAAGCTGCCTTCTTAGGCGGTTAATCGTTCTGCCGTATTACCAAAGGTCTTAACTAAAACTACGAATATATTAAAATATAGATGTATATTATATATAGACACTCATTCTTTAGTGTTAAGCCGATCTATATGCTCCTGCTAATATGGGCCGTCTTTACATAGTAGTATTCAACAGAGTCTACATCTATATATTGTTCTTGGCGACCTTTAAGGTCTTTTAAACTTCTTACTATTACGCAACCTCTTTATTATATTTACTGAAAGCTTACAGAGAGGCTTCCTACTTAAAGATTTCTTAATTTAGCTCTTCCTCTCTACCTCTAAGTATGCAGAGCAGGTTATCTGCTTTATATTAATTCTAACTGCCTTATATCTATAATATATTACTAGGTGCCACTATATTTAATCCATAGAGACCCACGCATAATTACTTTAAGGTATTTAGGTAAAAAGCTTAAATAGAGAGTTCACAAGTTGTTTAAGGAACTTCTTATAGCCACTTTATTTTGGCTAGCCATTAGTAGAGTAGGAAGATAGCTTATAGCAGTTAGTAGCAGTTATATTGAGGAGGAAGTAAAATAGAGGCTTCTAAGTCTTGCGGTAATATTAGAGGGAGCTATAATAAGATCTTATCTAATTGGTAGTATCAACGCCTTTTATATAGTAATTATAGAGGTCAATAAATAATGGAATCTATAATACCTTAACTATATTACTGCCAAAGATCTTCTAAGTTATTATAGCACTGGTAGAGGTCTTTACAGGGCGTTATCGTGGCCATTTAATTAATTAAAATCCTACGATAGATGATGTTAGATACTATTTTTGGCAGCAGAGCCTTATATTAAGTTTAGTTAAACTTACTATTAAAGACCGTACTTATAAACAGCACTATATTTAAATCTATCTAGGTAAATTAAGCAACTATAGAGTCTTTAAAAAGCTCTCTATATAAGAAACCCTATAGTATCTAGTTGTTAAATGCCAATTTAAGTTCTGCAAGGGAGGAGCTAATTTACTTAATTAGAGCTCTATACTAGGCCTGTCACGGAGTAGGCACGAGCCGGGATACAATGCACTAAACGAGGTAGTAATTGAGAAGGCTACGTACACGTAACTATGCGTGGTTGATACAAAGACATTGGATGAAGAAGAAGAGTCTTCGTGTGCCAGGTACGGGTATAAATAGGGGTTGTAGGGGAACGTGCGCAGGTGTCTCGGGACGAACGTGAGCACGGGTCAAGAACGTCAAAGACGCGCAGAGACGTGAGAACGAGTGAGTCCCGTAACAAGGCCTTAACTTTACTTAAAGCCTCCTCCTACTCCTCCTACTTTGTTTTAGTAGTGCGTACAGTCTCTAACGCGCTAATTCTAACCTCTTAAAGCTAAGAGAGTAGCTTAACGCTTATAAATAAGTTATTAAGCCACATTATATGCTTATTTGGTAGATAAAGTGGCTTATTAGTAAGGTCGTCTCTCTATAATAGTAAGTTAAGTACTACTGCCTACGTCTTAGAAAAGCCTTCCTCCTTTATATATACCTTATCCAGATTATATAGACCTTTCTTATTACCTTTGGCGTAGAACATCCAGTTAAGAATATAGCCTTAATTGCCTAAAACCCAGATTTTAAAGCCCTTTAGTATTAGCTTAGTGGGAATATTAACAATTTTAGGAGCTTGGCTAGTAAACCATTTAATTGTCTTATTAATGGTAAGGTATATACTAGGGGTATAGAGCTTCCTATAGAGTATATATAGGTACTTACTAAGGTCCTAAATCCTTTTAAAAGTATTCTAAAAAGCTTTGTTATTATCTTCTTATAGTTTAGTGCAGTAGAAGTAGCGGTTAATTTAGCAAAATCTATTAAGTCTAATAAAGTTCCAAATAATGTATATTAAGCCATAACTAAAGTCTTTATGCCAATACTCTTTAATGCTGCTTTCTATATATAGCCCTATATAAATTAGCACTACTAAGTATGCATACAGCTCTGCCCTTAATATTGGCTTCCACTTCCATAGGCGTCCCTTTAGAGTCTTATCCTCTAGAGTCTAGTGGAGCTCTACGTTTGTGACAGCGCTAGAGCGCGTTACCTGCCAAATTCTGCCATACTGCTGCCATATTCTGCCAACCTACGATTGGCTCGCTTACCGCTAGCGCCTTAGCGGCTGCCCCTTTATATATGTTTACTGTGGTCCTTGCGACCCCTTTCTTTTCTTCTCCTTAGCTTAGTATCTTTATTAGATAGCAATCCACAAGCTTCAGTTCAGAGGCATTTATATAAGCCGTTATATTATACTAAGCTCTCCATACACTGCCTGGGAAGGCCTTAATAATATCCCCACATCTTAAAAGAAACTTCGTCTGCAACGACGTGTTAACGCGCTATACTCAGACACTAGAACAACTTTATACTGCCTGGGAAGGCCTTAATAATATCCTACTTTATAAGCTAGGTAGGACTAGACCTATACCCCTAAAATTAAAACTAAAGTGTATAAAACCAACGAACCCTAGGAAGCTAATAATGGCATTTAAAGTAAGCTTATTTAAAAGACCTACCTCTACCTAAGAGGAACACAAGATCTAATTAGGATTAGAAATTAAAGATAATAATAACATTATAGATATACGCGAACAGATTCGCGCCCTTGCGGCCAATTAGAAGGTTAATTGTCTTTAAGCCTAAAGTATATAAGAGACTCTAAAGGAGATCCTAGAAAGCCTTACTACCTTATAAAGTAGCCTAGCCTTACCTTTATAAAGCCTTAGTTAACCTATTTGCTTAACCAAATACAATACACTAGGGAGTATAGATATAATAATAAAGTAATTAAAATCCGTTAAGCTTCCTAACCCTTAACTACTATCTAATGGAATAGACCCTACCTTTAAGAACTAGAGGATTTAAGTTTAAGGAAAACTCTAAATTAACCACAACTATTTCCCCTCTAAAGAGGCCAAAATGCTCTACCTCTTTAGCTAAACTATAGGGGATACCTAACATTACCTTTAAGCTAAGTTTAAGGATAACTCTCCTGTCCGATTTGTATCTATTAATAAGATGCTATAGCACCTAGCGGCTATCTATGTTAACCCAAACAAAGTATAAAACGCTTAGTACAACTATAACCGCCTAATAATAAAGCTAAACTAACCCTTTGCTAAATTCTAGACTTAATTCTTATACCTTATAGAAGAAGGCTAGGTCCCCCTTAAAAACTACTAATTAGACCTTTACAACAAACTAACAATTAGGCTATAAGAGAAGATTGCTATAACTTTAAACAACCTACTAACCCATAAAAGACTCGCAGCTTATTGCCTATTATTGGACTTAGAGCTAAAGCGGATTAACACCTGCCTAGATTAGTAGAAATAACCCTATAGCAATTAAAGCTTACCTGCCACCCCTATAGGAGCTAGAGTAGAAAGACAAGCCACAACCGCTACTATACTAAAAGCGGTTACAACTACGCACCGGCAAGCCTCGCCTAACTAGCTATGTACTATAACCTTAACTAGTACTTATTACAATACCCCAATTAACCCTGCCACAGCTACTTGCTATAACTATAATAAGGAGGGTTACTTTGCCTTATCTTGCCTAGAACTAAAGGATATTAAGGAGATAGAGAAAGGAGAAATGTCTAATAAGTTAGGAAAAGAAGAACCCTAGGGAAAGACTTCCCCCTAGGGTATCCTATTAATCTTAAAGAGATTAATCTAAGTTAGTTAATAGGTAGAAAACACTTTATAGTTCCATATATAGTATCTTAAAATGGATATAGAGTTAACTTAACTGCCCTTATTAACACTAGAGCAAATAGCTTTACCTTTATAAATACTGCCTATGCGATTAACGTTGCTAAGTTTCTAAATATAAAAGCCACCCTACTAGAGAAGCCTATCTAGGTAAAAGGCTATAACGGCTAAGCTAGTAAGCCGGTTACCTATGTCCTAAAGTTACATATCTCCTTTAATGGATAATATTAATATGGTATCCCCTTCTGCATCTTAGACCTAGGGTCCTATAATATAATCCTTAGCCAAAAATAGATGTCCTACTTTAATATTTAGCTGAATGTATAATAAAGACAGTTTGTCTAGCCAGAGGATAGGCCAAAATTACCCTCCTTTATTAGAGAAATCCGAACCAACTATAAAACACTAGCCGTAAAGTCTAACCCTATATACTAGTAGGATGTCTAGGCCTGTAACCTAGCCTTCGCCTAAGAAGACGCCTGCTATAAAGCTAGAAAGAACTCTGTACTAATAAAGATACTCTCTCAAAGCGCTATATTTAAGGAGGACTTTATATACAGAAGCGGAACAGATAGTAATATAGACAATATCTAAATTGCGCAAATCTGACTAGTGTGGAAAAGAACGTACTAATAAGATATAAGGGATAACCTCCAAAAGATATAACAGGAGGTAAAAGGAGTAATAATAACGCTAATACCCTAGAGGGCCCTAAGGTTATATACGCCCCTAGTGTTATATAACCCCCCTACAGTTAACATCGCCGTAATTAGCGCTATAGCGTTCCACTTTAATATATACTAGAAGGACAATAAGGTCTTTATAACAAGCCTATATAAGATTAACCGGATTATTAATAAGAGGGAAGAAAAGCTAATTAAGAAAACTAATAAGGAACTAGTTAAACGTCTCATTCCTACTATCTATGCTAAGTATAAGGACGTATTCTTAAGGGCGGCTTTAAACAAGTTACCCCCTTACTAGACGTATAATTACAAAATTCAATTAGAAGCTAATAACTCGCTAGGCTATAGCCCCCTCTACTAATAATTAATGGACAAGCTAAAAGCAACAAAGCAGTACTTAATTAATAACCTTAATAAAGGGTTTAATAAGCCAAGTTAAGCCCCTTTTACTTCCCCTATCCTATTTGTAAAAAAGCCTAGTAGAGGCCTTTATTTTTGTATTGACTATTAGAAGCTAAATGCTATTACTTAAAAGGATCGGTATTCTATTCCTTTAATTAACGAAACCCTTGCACGTCTAAGTCAGGTAAAGATTTTTACTAAACTTAATATCCGCCAAGCTTTTTACTAAATTAGGATAGACCCTATATCTAAAGATTTAACAACGTTCCGTACCTATTATAGGTCCTATAAATACAAAGTTCTTCCTTTTAGACTAATAAACAGACCGGCTATGTACTAAAGGTGTAATGGAACCTTATAGCAGGAACTACGGTGGGTCCTATTATTGGGCTGGGTATATAGGTAAGAACAAATCAACAACGTAATAATAACTGGTGGAGTGGTTGCCTAACAGATTAACTCCAATTGTATTCTAAGATTCACTACAAGGAGAGAACTATCTACGGTAGGGACTGAGGTCCTTTAAATACACAACCGTACGCCTAAGAAATCCTCTCTTATACGTGAGGTACGTGTTATCTATATTAAACGTAACGTCCCTTTCGTTTAACATAGTTAATACGTTTAACGCTACGTGACCTTGGTTACTATTCCTCGTTATATAGTTCCACTAGTTCTATCCTGGACTATGTCTATATTAACTAACTAGCTTCCGCCGACTCTTCTTTAAGTAGTTATAACATTGTACTTAAAGCGTTTATAACACCATCTCCCTCTTTATTTTCGTCCTTAAAGATTCCTAACATCTCTAAGTCGTCCACTAGAGGTGTGATGTCTGTTTAATTAGTCTAGTTAATATCCTTACTTATTATACCTAAAGCTTCTTCTTCTCTTTTTTAGGTGGAGCGCCGCCTGCGTACTGTCTCCTCAATACTATTACTTGGTGAAGTGATAGCGATTCCCTGCTCTAGGTGCGCGAAAGAGGGGTTGGTTTGTGTTGCGTTGGCGAGTTCCTTATCTTAGCAACCCTCTTTCTATTCTAAGTGCATTAAAGCAAACGTTTGATCGTTCTGTGACGTTCGCTCTATTTCTAACGCTAAGTATACGCGTCCTATAACTCTTAATAGTCTTCAAGTTCCCTAAGTAACTTATTATAGGGTCTCGTGTTTAATCTACTGCTATAAAGCTTAATGGTAAGCTGGCCTTAGCGTTGCTTACAGTCTAATATGCCTTAGAAGAGTCCGCACGCGTTCTTAAAGCCTAATATCTAGCTTATGCTCGTCTTTAACGTCTTAAATATGTTTGTAAGAAGGTTTGTTTTAAGGAGTGGAAACTAGTCTAATAAGGTCTGCAGGAACTTAGTGACGAAAGGACTAGCTTTTCTCCTGCGAGGGAAACAACTCCAAGTAGCTTGGCAATTGCTCCTTTTAGGTCCCCCTTAGGTAACTCGTTCTTTAGCGATTCTTCTTTATTAATATTACCTAACCTGCTTTCTTCTAATACTCCTGTACCTTTTCTATAGCGTTTCTTAGGTTGCTTAGTGGTTTCTAGGTAGTCTTATTATAGCCTACCCACTTTACTTTATACTATATTTTATTATCTACGTCCTTATAACTAATAATCTTTAAAACTTGCCATTTGTCTTCTTCTTGTTCTTTATATGTGTCTGCCTTATAAACTAGTGGCTCTATATCTCCATGTGCTAGCTCTAGCATTGCGATATGTTATATAGGGTAGATCTTTATTTTGGCTAGTAGGTTTAACTTATATGTAACCAATAAAATTCTTTACTTAACTTTAAAAGGTCCTAGTCTAACATAGTCCAACTTCTTGCTTAGTCGTTAACTCTTGAAATTTTTATATAGTAGCTATACTTTATCTCCCTCCTTAAGATCTGGTCCCTTAGATCTCTTAGTATTGTAGTACCTTTTTATTTATTCTTATACTAGTTTAGCTGTTTCTGTAAGGTCTATATAAAGATTTATTAACGTCTCCATTCTTTGTTTAGCTGTGCTACTCGTTTTCTTTGCTTAATATAGCGATAACGACGTTCTTAGTTTATACCTATAGTTCGCCTTAAATAGTAATGTCCCCATTCCTTCTTGTGGTGTTGTATTATATGCAAACTGTATAACTGGTAATAATAATACCCAATTATTTTGTGTGTGATTAATATAATACCTTAAATACTGTTCTAGTGTCTGGTTTAGTCTTTCTATTTATCCGTCTATTTGCGGATAATATGCTATAGATATTACTACGTAAACCCCTTGTTCTGCCAGAAACACTTCCTAAAATACTATTATAAATCTTGGATTTTTATCCAATATAATTTTGTCTAGTGCTCTATGCCTTATAAATACTTCCTTTATATAGATTCTAGTAATATCTTCTACTAATATCTCTTTAGTGCATGCTATAAAGTATCCCTACTTTATTAGCTTATCCACTATTACTAAAATCACGTTATAATCTTGTCCTATAATAGGATCTTTTAACTTTGGTAACTTAATAATAAAGTCCTATAATATAACTTCCTATAGTTTTCCTGGTACTTTAACAGGTTGTAGCTTTCTATATAGCTTATACCTTATCGGTTTATTCCTTTAGCAATCTAGATATTCCTTTATAACTTATCTTGCTAGTCCCTAGATTCCTTAAATAATATACTCCTTTTAAAGTCTTAACACTAAGCCTATAGCTCCGTTATGTCCTTATATTATTCCCTTATAGAATTCCTTAACAAATTCTTCTATAATAGACTTAGGCATATACGTTGCTTCTCTGTTTTTATATTGCTCTAAGTCTAGATCCTCTGTCTATGCTTTTTAGATTTTCTGTGTCTAATTATTTTTTAGTAACTTATAGATCTGACTTTCCTTGGTTGCTATAATCTTTAGATAATTATACCTAATTAATCCGTTTTAATTCTTCCTTAATAAAGCTCCTAATAGCTTTTTATTACTTTATAGTTCAGCTTTTCTGCTTAGAGCATCTGCTTGTGTATTATCTATACCCTTAGTATACTGAATTTCAAAATAGTATTTTATAAGCATTTCCGCCCATCTAACCTGTCTTTGGTTGAGTTCCTTTGTTATTAGGAATCCTATAAGGTTCTTATAGTCCGTCTTAACCATAAATAGTTTCTCTATGCCTTGTAAAAATGCTCTCTATTCTTTAAGTACTGTAACTATATCTAACAACTCCTTGTTATAGATGTTATAGTTTAACTCTAGTGGTGTTATTTTCCAACTATAGTACGCTACTGGATGCCATGCGTTTTGGTGCTTTTATAGCAAATATGCTCCTAGTGCAAAGTCTAATATATTTGTCTTAACAACTGTTTCTAACTTTAGTTAATAGATCTTAAGGATTGGTTCTTAGGTAAATAACTCTTTAAGTTCCTAGAATAGCTCCTTCTATTTACTACCTTAAACTCACAGTTCCTCTTTCTTTGTTAGCCTTATAAACGGCTTAATACTTTTTAACCACTATGCTATAAACCTCCTATAGTAGTTATAAAACTTTAAAAATAACCTTAACTGCGTAACGTTTTCTAGTTTATGCTAATTTACTATAGCTTTGACCTTCTTTAGGTCTATGTTGATTTTTCCTAGTTTAATGATAAATCCTATAAAATTGGTTTTTTTTATAAAGAACTTGTATTTCTTAACTGCTACTAGCATCTGTTCTTCCTATAGTCTCTTTAAGACCCATTTAATATGTTCTCTATGTTCTTCCTTATTCTCTAAGTAGATGATAATGTTGTTAAGGTATACTATAATAAACTTATCTAGGTGTTCTCCTAATATACTATTAATTCGCTTCTAGAACGTTGCTAGTGCATTTATAAGCCTGAATTGTATAATTAATGGCTTATATAGTCCTTCCTTTGACCTAAAGGCTGCCTTCTATTCGTCGCCTTCCTTAATTTTAATCTAATGGTATACCCATCTTAGATCTATCTTTGTAAAGATATTTACGTTGCCTATCCTGTCTTGGATTTCGCTAATTAAGGGTAAAGGATACCTATTCTTCCTAGTAATGCTGTTTAACTATCTGTAGTCTATACATATCCTAAGTTTTCCGTTTTTCTTTGGGATAAATAGTACTGGATATCCTACTAATAACTGTAACGGTTTAATATATCCCTTATATAAGTTCTCCTGGATAAACTCCTTAAGCGCTACTAACTCTATTTTAGTAAGCTTGTAGATTAGAAAGAACTTTAGACTTATTCCTTCTTTTAATTCTATCTTGTAGTCCTATGCTGTATACTTTAATAGCTTTTCACTTTCTGGTGACTATAACTTTTTACTATACTTATGGTATCTCTTTAGTACATAACTTAAGCCTCGCTTAGTCTCTTTATATATCGCTCTAACTTGGTACTATACCAACTTAGTTTACTGTTGTACTTTACGCCGTTAAGTATCCTTAATATTAACCTGTCCTATAACCTAATTGATTTTTGGATTGTACTCCTATAACTAAGGTATCCCTAGTATTGCCTTGTCCTGTCCTAACGGTAGGATATTAAAAGATATTCTAACTAGTCTCCCTTTAATAGTTATCTAAATAGGTCCTATTTTAAGATTAATAACGCCTCCTCTATAGGCTATCTAATCTCCTAAAATCATTATAAGTGGATATAGGTGTTCCTTTTGTCTATATAGTAACCCCATCCTTTTTACTGCCTTTGGTAATATATGGTTCCTAGTTACTCTACTATCTACTAACGCTTTAAACTGCTAATCTTGCCACTTAGCTTATAAATTTAGGTGTTAACCTTAAATTCCTTTAAGGGTCTAAGGCTCTAATACTAGTTCCCTCTAGTCCTATATGCCTCCCCTTTTCCTAACTATTAGCTGCTAGATCCTGCCTATACTTAGTCTAACTTAGGCTAATACTTAGTTTGTTTCTTTTCCTCTATATGCTATAGATAAGTGTTCTCTAGGCACTCCCACTACTATTATCCATCTAGGCATTCTTCTATAAGGAATCTTCCTGGTTAAAGTATTAAGTCCCCTTAACCTTATACTTCTACTGGGTGCTATCTATATATATACTTAGTGTTCCTAAACTGCTTTTCCTCTAGTGCCTAATATATCCTTGCTAGGTACTTCCGGTTCTTGTCTTTTAGTGCTCTATATATATTGCACGTGTTATCCATATAAGCTATCTATAATAGTGTATAATGTGCTGTATGTTTTAGGTTAACTCTTAGTTTGTTTTTATCCTTAAGTTTAAACCTATACCTAGTTAACCTAACCACTGGTATCTCTGCTGTGGGTATTAAGATTTGTTACTTACTTCTCTAGTCCCTAAATCCCTTTTTTAGGTTCCTTAACGTCATAATTAATGCTCCCTTGATGTAATTTATACATTTTTCCATAATAGGTTAGTTTTGGACGACTTTTTTATTTAGCTATATATAAAAGTCTTTCTATTTATTATTGTGTCTTTGCCTATACCACTTTCCGTATAACTGGTTTAGTGTGTATGGTCTATCTATTAGAAAGTACCTTATTATCGCTATATTGTAATATCCTTTAGTATATCTTTCTTTGAACCTAGTTAGGATATCTAGATCCTTTTCTTGTTCCAGTTTATCTAACTATTTTCCCCTAGGTATTCCTGCACTCGGCCTATTAGTAACTCTTTATACGGGTGCTCTGTCCCTTATATAACCTAGCATAGCTAACCTCTTGTCTATTTTTTGCTCTTGCTATATAATAATTCTTGTTCTAAACTTATCTATAGTTTCTTATTTTCTGTGTCTTGCAGCTGGATCTTTATATTTGTCTTGCTTTTTAATCCTAGTATTAACTATTTAATCTTTAGGCTAAATACTATATTTACCTAGGATTGTTAACATTTTTACTCGTTTTTTGAACTTGTAGTTCTTAAACTTGCGTCCTATACTTATTTGTTTATTATTAAACTAAGTAGCTGCTCTTTCCCATCGGTTTTTGTCCGTTATGGGTCCTTAGGTGTGTCTTATCTTGTCTTAAAAATCTTAAGCTTCTTTTATCTCCTCTTAAGAATCTTAAGCCTGTGGCCTTTTGCCTTTATTAAGTAATAAGCTAGCACTAGTAGTTGTCTACTTACTTAGTTTCTTCTAAACGTTGCTCCTATCGTTTTGTAAAGTGATGGAAATCGTATTTAATAGTGTTATAATATCCGTTACTGAACCCTATTCTATGATGGTCTTAGTTTCTACTTCTGTTTTAACTTTTCTGAGATCTATATGCTCCTAGTAAGCTGCCTTTATTACCTTATTATTAGTAAATGCTTTACCTATATTAAATTTATCGTCTTTAATATCCGATCTATAAGCTGGTTTATTAGTTCCTCTAAACTTAGATAATAATAGCTCCTATAGCTAATAGCTTGCGCCGTACTTAGCGTCCTTATAAATTTGGTATGCGTTATTATAATAATACGTAAAACTGTTAATTAAACATTCTTTTATTCCTTACAGTGCACTATCGTCCCTCTGTATATATATATCTCCTGCTAGTCTGGTTCCCTTTACTATATAGTTACTCTAACCACCTTTATAGTCTTTGGCAAAATGACCTTATTTTCCACAATTTATGCAAGCTGTCTTTAAACTATTTTTCTTACTATGGAGTCCGCCTAAATGTCTTCTACTGCTAAGATTTCTGGTTTAGCCTCTGCTTTTAGGTCCTTTAATTATTAGATCCTTAACCTCTAGGTTTCTATAGTTTCTTTTCCCATCTTTAGGTTTCTTTGGTACCGCTTAGGTCTATTAGCTCTGCGCTATTCCATAATTTTTAACTCTGTGTCTGTTGTTGCGTACTCTGTGCCTTATATAACTATAGAACTCTATCTTGCCCTCTTTTAGCTTGTTCCCTTTAATAGATCCTATTATTAATCTTTATTAACTAGTCTATTAACTCTCTTAGAGTATCCGTATCTTCTATTAGGATAATTGTGTCCTGGACTTTAGCCTTAAGTCCCTGTTTATACTGTGCTATAAGCGCCCTGTTATTCCACTTAACCTATATAGCTAGTATTTAAAACTGTGTTGTATACTTAATTACTAAAGTGCGTTGTACTAAGTTCTAAAGCTTTTATTCCGCTGTGGTTATGGCCTCTAGGTCTTTAAATATCTGCGTTAGTTATTCTATAAACCTATTCTAACTAGCAAATATATACCTTACGTCTTAGTTAGTAGTTGTCATGCTATTAGCCTATATTTCCGTGAGATACGGTTTAAACCACTTAAGTGCCCTTCTGGTTAGGAATAATCCTGTATAGGCTACTTAATCTAATAATATTACTAACTTTACTCCTTCTTGTATTACCTTGAAGTGTATCTACGTAAGAAATCCTTTGAGCTTTAACTTCTCTCCTAAGAACCGTTTAATTAAAGGTAGCTTGATTTTTGCTACTCTAATTCTATTAATGCGTTCTTTAAGTATCCTATTATTGTCTTATAAGTGATTAACCATTTCTTATAACTGACCTCGCGTAACTACTTGAGAATCCGTATCTGCTATACTGGTGTCTCCTGGTCCTGAGGTTGTGGCTATTACCGACGCCGTTATAACTGGTGCTTTGGGTAGCATGTTGTTTGATCTTGTTTAATACTATAATCTTGGTAGTAAATATGTAACGGAACCTTGTAGTAGGAACTACGGTGGGTCCTATTATTAGGCTGGGTATGTAGGTAAGAATAAATCAACAACGTAATAATAACTGGTGGAGTAGTTACCTAATAGATTAACTCTAATTGTATTCTAAGATTTACTATAAGGAGAGAACTATCTATGGTAGGGACTAAGGTCCTTTAAATACACAACTGTACGCCTAAGAAATCCTCTCTTGTACGTAAGGTATGTGTTGTCTATATTAAACGTAACGTCCCTTCTGTTTAATACAGTCAATATATTCAACGCTACGTGACCTTGGTTACTATTCCTTGTTACATAATTCCACTGGTTCTATTCTAGACCGTGCCTGTATTAACTAATTAGCTTCCGCCGACTCTTCTCCAAGTAGTCGTAATATCGTACTTAAAGCGTTCGTAACAAAAGGTATATAAATAACGTTCTTTTTAATTACCTTAATGAATTCTACACGGTATACCTAGACGATATCCTTATATACTTAGATAACGAACTTAAGTACTAAGTTTATGTTAAGAAGGTCCTAGAGAGATTACAGAACGCAGGCTTGTAAGTTAATATTAAAAAATATAAATTTAGGGTAAAACGCATAAAGTACCTTAGGTTTATAGTAAGTACGGATAGGATTAAAGTTACCCCTAAAAAGGTTGACGCAATCTGTAACTAGCAGCCCCCTTATACTGTAAAGGGGATCCAGTTCTTTCTAGGTTTTTATAATTTCTACTACTAATTTATCTATAACTACAGAGTTGTGGCAATGCCTCTTATATAACTTACCTAGAAAGATACGCCTTTTGTCTTTAGTAACGACTATATAGAAGCCTTTAGAGAGTTAAAAAATCAGCTTATCTTTTTTTTAATCCTTTATTACTATAACCCAGACCTTGAATTAATACTAGAGACGGACGCTTCTAACGGAGTTATAGCGGGAATTCTATTATAGTTATATCTAGACGGCGAATAGTACCCTATTACCTTCTTCTTAAAAATAATGGACCCAGCTAAGTGTAACTATAAGATACACAACAAAGAAATACTAGCTATTATCCAATTATTATCCTAATAGCGCGTAGAGCTTAAAGGCACAAACTCCTAAATTAAAATATATACGGATTATAAAGCCCTAGAGTACTTTATAACTATAAAGTAGCTTACTAGACAATAAGCCTACTAGGCTAAAATACTCTCCGAATTCTTCTTTACAATTATATATTATTCTAGCAAGTAAAATACTAAAGCTAATGCACTAACCTAAAGGGAATAAGATATAGGACCCTAGGATAAGCTAAAGACCTAATACCAGACGCGCGCCCTCCTCTATCCTAAATAGCTTAACCTATAAATTCTTAAAAAACTAGACTCTAAATGGAATAAGCTAGCACCCTTAGAGGGAGCAGTCTTAGATAAACTAATAGGGCTAGTTAACTGCATTCTAACTATAAACCGCATGGCTAACTTCCTAAAAGCCCTCCGCGACTAAGCCGTGAAGGAGGACCCTAATTTAGAAATGGAAGAAGGACTGCTTCTATACTAAGAATAGCTTATAGTTCCAGATATTAATAACCTATAGATAAAATTAATCCGTAAAGCCCACTGTTAAGTCTTTATAGTATACCCTAGTTATAATAAAACCCACTAACTACTAGCGCCCTATTACTACTGGCGAGGACTTCTATCTAATATAGATTAATTTGTTAGAAACTGCTATGCCTATAAACGTGCAAATGCCCCTAGGGATTAAACTCCTAGGTAGCTATAACCACTGCCAGTTCTAGAACGCCCTTAGCAATATATTACTATAGACTTTAAGTTATTTCCAAAGGACGCCTACAGCCATAATGCAGCCTTTGTAGTAGTTAACCGACTATATAAGCAATCTATCTCCCTCCCTTGTTTTAAGACCACGACTGCGAAGGATATGGCCCACCTCTATGTTAATAATATTTATCAATTTTATAGCGCCCCTAAATTAATTGTCTCTAACCGTGGCCCCTAGTTTATATTAGATTTCTAGAATAAACTCTGCCGTATCCTTAGGATTAAGATTAAGCTCTTTACTATATTCTACCCTTAAACTAACAGCTAAACCAAGATTATAAACTAGTATCTTAACCAGCGACTACGGCCCTTTATAGACTACTATTAAGACAACTAGTTGGAATTACTGCCTATAATAGACTACGCGCAGCTTACACTCCCCTATAATAGTATAGGGATGTCCCCATTCAAACTGCTCTACGGGTATACACCACAAACGTCCTTTAATTGGGATAGGCCTACTAAACCCACTATGGCCCGCGAACGCCTCAGCTATAAAGAGGCCTAGGCATTTGCCGAGAGAATATATAGAGCCTAAAAGACTGCTTAAACAATTATAAAAAAGGCGTAAGAAAAAAAGAAGTCTAATATAAACTAATATTATCGCGAGGAAGACTTCCAAGTAGGAGATAAGGTATAGGTGTTAACAAAGAACTGGAAAACCCAGAGGCCGAGCCACAAGTTAGACCACTAAATAGCTAGCCTATATAAGACTCTTTAAAAGGTAGGATATTCTTTTAAGGTTAAGCTACTAGAGTTAATAAGGATCCACCCCGTCTTCTCTCCGGACCGGCTATAAAAGGCTATGGATAATCCACTACCTGGATAGTATAACGACCCCCTACCACCAATCTAGATTGCTAAGGATGAAGAATAGGAAGTTAAAGAAATCCTAGTAGTAAAAAAGGTCCGTAATGTCTTAAAATACCATATAAGCTAGGTAGGCCATGACAACGACCTAGAGTGGTACCCCGTATCTAATTTTAAGTACTCCCCCTATAAGTTACAGGACTTCCACCTAGCCCACCCTAACCTCCCTGGACCACCACGTAAATTAGACAACTAGATTAAATGCTAGGAAGAAGGGTTAGATAATTATAACAATTTGGACAATAATAGGGAGCTTAAACAACGCCTAAGGGCAGGCTTTTTTAGGAGGGGGGGGGGGGTAATGTGACGGTGCTAGAGCGCGTCACCTGCCAAATTCTACCATGCTACCGCCATATTCTGCCAACCTACGATTGGCTCGCTTACCGCTAGCGCCTTGGCGGCTGCCCCTTTATATATGTTTACTGTGGTCCTTGCGACCCCCTTCTTTTCTTCTCCTTAGCTTAGTATCTTCATTAGATAGCAATCCACAAGCTTTAGTTCAGAGGCATTTGTGCGAGCCGTCACAGCGTTCCTATTTATATACTCCACAAGTTAATCTAAAATTTCGTCTATAAAGAATAGCTTAAATAGCTGCAGGGGGTTGCTATTATTGACGTTAGAAGGAAGATTCGGCTTACTATAGGTATTTTTATTATTAATAGGAAGAGGTTTAAAATTAGGTAAGGGCTAGGGCTCAGGAGGAGGGGTTTGAGACTTCTAAGACGCGTGTTTTGGGTGTTAGGTATAAAGAACAAAGTCTATATTATTACTTTCACGATTACACATCATAATTGTAGTGTATTTGATTAATAAAGCTATATATTTACAACTGCGACGCGAAGAAGTTTCAATATTAGACCTAGTACCGATACGAACCAATACAAACCGATAAAATATTGGTTATCGGAAATATATCGGCAATATAATATTGCCAATATTGGGTAAAAAATTAAAATAACTAGCTTTACACAGCCTTACATTATAAAAGAGCCTTACTACTTTATAAAAAAACTTTTTTATAAGGTAGGATATAGATAGGGAGTTTAATTAATAGAATAATAGGGCATATTATAAGAATAGACGAATCCTTAAGGAAAAGGAGGTATCTGGCTACGAGCGCACGTGCCCTATATGCGAGTCGCCGAGGTTTTAGGCCTCTTTAGGCGGTCTATGCCCCTAAAAGAGGCCCAAAACCTTAGTTACCTACCCCCCTACCCCCCCTACTAATAGTATTAAAAATAAGAGATAATTTAAGTTTTAGAAGATATATAATATAATATTATATAGATAGAAGATAACCTTTAAGTGTAATATAAAATTTTGGTATACTAAGCAATATTACAATATTATCCAAATATTGGCAATATTGACAATACCGATATTTTATTAGTTTGTATTAAATAAGATTTTATCAGTGCCAGCACTGTTTAATATTCTTGACCGCGCGCACGGGCCACATTTTATATTATATCGACAATGTAAGGGATAGACAACATTATATAATATTAGGTTTTATTAGATAATCTATATTCTCTAAAGGCGTAGGTTACGTGTATAAGTTATATGCATAGAGCACGTGCATTGTAAATCTCTCTTCGTAGCTTAAAGCCCTAGGGGCTCTAGACAAGGTTAATCAAGACAAGACCAAAATTATTAATTAATTAACCTATTTTATTAATGAACTGCTCTATATACACTATCTAACAGTTATAGGCCCGGTCCGCCGACTTAAGAAGCTATTTAGCTATTACTTATGTCACGATGACGAAGTATCACATGCGAACACTAGATGAACAAGCATCAGATTCGTGGAATTGATAGCTACGTACGGCTGTCGTGGAGACTCAAGAGGATTGCTGGAGAGCTCAACAAGAATGCAGCTGCGGGCGAATCTATATAGGGGCAATCGGGGCGGACAAACTAGCTGCCGAGCGATATCAAATAAGGAAGGAAACAAATAAACAAAGAAGGAATCCCATGACGCCAGCTACGCGCACCGCGTAGTGCATGTAACGGGCAGTCCCGTAATAACTTAATTACTCAAAGAAATTCTACCTTATTGTTAGACTCTAACACATTATTAAAAGATGTAAACTCTGACAGAAACCCTACCTTAATTGTTATAGGACGATTCTAATATAAGTCTTCTACGAAATTCCACAAGATTCTATAAGATTCCACCTTAATCGTTATAGGACGATCCTAACAATAAGGACAATCCTAACAACAAAAATACCATCTTAATTCCTCCTTTGCCTATCAGTTAAATGACTCTACTATTAAGTTTATTAACTATAATCATCCTCAACAAGCCAGAAGACTGGGAATAATGGCTATAGCAACTCCGAGCCCTTATAGATTAGCGAATTTGGGCCTATATTAACCCAGATACTATAGTACCTTAATGAGGTCTACCATAAGAACTAGCCTATCTAGAAGTTACAGATTTAATAAGAATGTAACCTTATATATATAGCTCTTGACGAATTAACAGAAAGCATATAAGAATTGTAGACGATACTACGACTAGGATATAAAGTATTTCCTAAGATAGGAAGACTATCTTTAATAAATCCGCACCTAGATTACGTCCATAGTATTAATTTAGAAGAAGCTACTACTTAACCCTTCCCTTATAATTAAGGAATAGCTAATTTAGTTAAAAGAAGATACTAAGCCCTTAAAGAACTTTATAATAATAATAATTTATTGCTTAACGTCTGATTTGGATCCCTATTGGGCCCACGCGGACTACTCCTTATTTACATATGGGGAGAAAACTCTGCTTGAGAAAACCCCGTGATCCATCTCCCCGCCTTTTAGGACTCGCCTACTTAGCGCCTACGAGTCGCCTGTGATGCTCTACTACCTTACTTTTTGACCTCCTTGGGAACCACTGCTGCCGTAACAAGCCTACGGACGCGCTAGTATCACAAACTTTACTCTACTACTGTAGAGACATTAGGGGGCGCCTATTGCCCGCGCCTTTGCCTTCCATTAAGAACTTTATAATAAGGAAGGTATAGCTATAATATATAGAATCGCTTAAGGGGCTTAAGTAGGCAAAAGTTACCTAGTGGCTTAACTGATAGGAATATGTAATAAAGATAGTAGAGAAGTACAATCTTCTATAGATAACTAATAGGATCTAGCTAATAGACCTTATAAATATAATATAACCTATAAGCGAAACCTATTTTATTATATATACTAAATAGGCAAATAATACCAAAAAGGCTTACTTATTAGAATACCGTAAAATAGTAATAGAGCTATAAAAAGCATTTGCAAACCTCTTAAAAGTTATACTATCCTTAACTACTAGAGGGAGTGTATTTAATATAGACTTCGCAGAAGAGCCTAAAAAGGATATCTTTATTACTACTAAAGTCTAAAAGGGAAGAGGGAATAGCTTATCTTATAGTTAAAAAAGGGCAGGGATAAATTTAACTAAAGAGACGTCTTTTAAGAAGTTAAAGAACATAAAATACCTAGTATGCGGTATAAGGGGATATACCCTTCCTAACTATTAGTATCTATTTAAGTATAAGAGGCCTAAAGGATTTAATATAGAGGGTATACATATAAAAAAGGTGCGTAAAAAGGTAGAGTATAATAAGGATCTTACTGCCTAAGTAGAATGACTTTAGCTTAAGCAATTAGAAGATAAGGCTTAATAATAACAGGATAAGAGTTAGGATAAAAGCTAGGAGATAGTTAAGATTAAGGAAGAAGCTAATGCGATATTCCTAGAATTATTTTACACCGGTTAAATCTATCTACTAAAGCTATTAACTATTCTTAACTTAGGAACCACTTTACACATCTTTAATAATCTCTCTCGTTTCTATAACTTTAAAAAAGCTTTAAGACATAAATATATCATCACTAGTAGCTTAGAAGTGCCTATACTAGGCTATAGCAATATTACTATCTAAGTTACAAAACCAGACAAAAGTAAGGGAATCCTACGTCTTAAGAACGTTGCCTTTTATATAGACTTTTATATAAATTTAGTGTTATTCCGTCTACTTTAAAAACGAGGGTACTACTAGGATAATAAAGGAGATAACAATCTTCTAGTTTGGAAGGATAATACAATTCTATATTAAATTAAAAAACGTTATAGACAATAGACTATTAAATACGTCTAATTAGAAAGCCTAAAATTAGCTTTTAATTTAAGCCAATTGCTACGCTACTAACAGAAGCGTAGAATATTATTAAAAGACATTAATTTAGATACGAAAGATAATATATAACTATAGCATCTACGTCTAGGTCATCTAGAACCTATAAGCCTTTATTATTTAGGTATTAACGCCCTAGGAGTTAAGCTTTAAGGCCCTAAGATAACAGAATATTAATACTATAGTCTCGCTAAGATTAAGTGTTAGGTCTTACAAAGGTTCTTAGATTAGAATATTAATAAACCCTATCTTAACCTCTATATTAACTAGACTAACCTTAAGAAAGCGTATACTAGATTTATACAAGTTATACTTATCCACAATACCTTCTTAGGAAGATCCTTCCCGTATTTTATAATAACGCATAATAAGGAGAAGGAGACACTATAAGTACTTAAAGATTTTATCTGTTGGATTTGTCTAAGGTATACCCTTAAAGTTAACACTATTAGATTAAATAACGAGCTAGAGAGAAGAAGAACCCTTAAATGGCTACGGACCCAAGGGATTATATTTAAGCCTTTGGCGCTATATACCTAAGCTTAAAATAGTACCGCTAAACGCTTAGGGGTATAATTATTAAGAGAGTATAAGTAATAAAAATTACTGCTAATCTACTATATAATCTATAGAATAAGATAGTTAACTATGCAGTTTACCTTTAAGATTAAACGCTACGGGAAAGCAATAGATGGAAATCGCTATATAAGAGGTTTTATACCTTCCTAGCCAATAGAAGATTAAGAAAACCGCAACTAGCGCACCTAAAAGCCTATAACTATAGGGTGTATATAATAACGTTAAACGCTTAGCTAAAGAAGAAAAGATTAAGTAAGCTAGATCCGCGAGCCTATATTAGCTACCTTATTAGCTATAACTCTACTAATATCTATAGGATCTAGATCCCATATAAGGGTATTATTATCTCTACTAGAGACGTTATCTTTAATAAAAAGACATTCTTTAACGGCAAGCAAAATGGACATCTTAAAGGATCTATACGCTAAATTAGATACGCTAATTAAGAAGATTTAACTCCCTAATACTTTAACTAAGAATAAGGTCCTTCTAGAAGATAATAACGTCAATAATAAGCTAGTTTAAGCCTTTAATAAGTTAGTAGATCTTAACCTTATAAGAGCTCTTAAAGATGTATATTATACGCTACCTCTAATAGAAAAAGATAAAGAATCTCTATATGCCTTTTACGTCAATTATCCTATAATTTTAGTTTAAGATACTAATTAAGACATCACTTATTAAGCAGGAGATGCGTTTAATACTTAGGAGGTGTTTAATAACTTAGTTAAAGACTTATTTAAGGAAGCTTGCAATAATAGGTTTAAAGACTTTATTAAAGAAAAGATTACCTTAACCTATTATAGCGCCTTCTTAGCAGGAAGGAAGTTTAACCTTAATAGTTAACTTAATAATAGTAAGCTAAAATTAGGCAGAATACGTAATATTAGATTATATAGGAAGAACTTACCTCCTCTACCTTAGTTAATCCAGGACCTTAATATACATTCTCTTTAAGATTAGTTCTAAGAGGCTTAACAAGCCCACCTTTAATCCCATTATTAAATAAGATTATTTTAAGAAATAGATAAAAAGCACGCAAAGGGATAGTAGATCCTTAGCTTAATATAAGTATTTGTCTATAAGACGGATAAGTATAGATTCCTCTAGAAATATAAGGCACGCCTAATAGTATATAGAAATTAACAGGCTCTAGAAGATTTACCTATAAGAGCTACTATATTAGCGAGTACAACCTTCCAGACCCTAATGGCGATTACTATAAAATTCGACCTAGAGATGATATAGATAGATATAGTTAACGCGTTTATCTATTATAATTTTAACAAGGTTATTTATATAAAGCTACCGCCAGGGTTTAATAAAGGAAAGATAGATAAGGTACTACGCTTAAAAAAAGCCCTTTACGGACTATAATAATCACCACTATTATAGTAGAAGAATCTTACAAGCTTGTTAATAGAATTAGGTTTTAAAGAGGTACCTTAGGAGCCGTGTATTATGCTAAAAGGTAAAATAATTATCTTCTTCTATGTTAAAGATATTATCTTCTACTACTAAAAGATAAATAAGAAGAAAGCTTAAGAAGCAATTAAGAAGCTAAGCAAGAAATACTAGATAAGTACCCTTAGCGAGCTAAAATGGTTCCTAGAAATCTATATACTACGCAATTATAGCTAAAGGCTCCTATGGCTATCCTAGGAAGCCTATATTAAGAAGATAGCTAACTAGTATAAAATAGATCTTAAAGGGCGTCTTTTAGATACTCCTATAGCAGAATCTAAACTCCTTCCTACTAATTACCAATTAATCCGTCTAACACGTCTGTCTCCTAATATAGACCTATTAGTCCGTCCTATATCCCTACCAGCTTCTATAATGCTATATTAAAGAAAAATAGGGTTAGTACTCTATATAGCCACTACAACATATTTAGATATTACTTTTGCAGTATTATAGCTAGTAAGATTTAATTAAAACCTAAGCTAAGAGCACTATTAAGCGGCAGATAGAGTAATCTAGTACCTATATAGCATAAGGAGCAGAGCAATCTACTATAAAGGAAATAAGGAAGGAATAAATAATAGAGGGAGAGATAAAAGAATATATAATAAAAGACGAGATAACGGAGACGGTAGAAGTAAAGCGTAATTATTTATCTATACTAGCGATACATTATTTACGGATAACTCCATTAATAGAAAGAGCTTATAAGGATATATTATAAAACTATTTAGGGGACTAATTTCCTAGAGAGCAAATAAGTAGGGTATAGTTATAACGTTAAGCATAGAAGCCAAGTTATTAGCCCTATTATAGACAGTAAAGGAAGCTATCTTTATTAGCAGATTATTTAAAGCAATAACATTAAGGCTAAACAAGCCCTTAATTATTAAATGTAATAATACCTAGACACTCTAATTAATTATAGAAGATATGGTAAAGCTAATTACGAAGCTCTAATATATTAATATCTATTAATACTAGCTATGTTAGGAATACGTAATAAGACAAGTACTATTTTAATAGATAATGACGAAGGAGATAATCGCCAATAGACTTATAAAGGCCCTACCTAAGTAGAGGTTTTAAAACTTCGTTAATATAATTAAAATAGTAGATATTAAGGAATGGCTATGAGGTAAGGATATAGATAGGGAGCTTAATGATGGAATAATAGGGTATATTGTATATACAGACGAATCCTTAAGGGAAAAGGAGGAGTCTGTATGCGAGGTAAGGAAGGGTTTTCCCTAGTCACGTGCAGGGCACGTGCCTCATAGGCGAGTTACCCCTGGGTTGCCCTAGGGTCGCCTATACCTTGCGGCTATATAACTATCTACTCAGGTTTTACCTAATAATGGCTAGCTAAGGAGAAGTAACTAGAGGACCTAAGGGATAATATTAAAGTAAGACAGAAGGATTTAAATAAGATTATGGTTTAATTAACTTATTAACGGACACGAGAAGGTGGTTAGCTTTAACCTTAAAGAGCTTAAAGCTAAGGGAGTGTGTTAAATAATCTGTATTCTCTAAAGGCATAGGTCTTGTATATAAGTTACGTGTATAGAGCACGTGCATTATAAATCTCTCTTCGTAGCTTAAAGCCCTAGGGGCTCTAGACAAGGTCAATTAAGACAAGACCAAGATTATTAATTAATTAACCTATTTCATTAATAAACTGCTCTATATACACTATCTAACAGGTTTAGCAGTTATATTAGCTCCTCTAAAGGTAGGGATTTTTTTTTAAAAATTAGCTACCCCCTAATTATACCTATAATATTAGCAGTATAGTTAAGCCAGTTTATATAGGGCTTTATTATATATATATTAAGTACGGCGTATAGCGGCGGCTTTATTAGAGGTAGGTAAAGAGGTAAGAGAAGGATTTTTTAACTATAGGTTATTGTACTATTCTAAAGTTAGTAAGCTAAGTTAAATAGTAATAGCTTTAGCTAAGTCCGAGCTAGTATACAATTTCCTTATTAGGAAAGATGTAATTAAAGTATTTAAATTGCTCTTACCTATATATGCGTACGACTTTATATAAGGTAAGGATATGGATAGGGAGCTCAATAATAGAATAATAGGATGTATTGTATAGACAGACAAATCCTTAAGGGAAAAGGAGGAGTCTATGTGCAAGGTAAGGAAGGGTTTTCCCTAGTTACGTGCAGCGCACGTGCCTTACAGGAAAGTCACCCCTGGGTTGCCCTAGGGTCGCCCATACATCGGGAAAATATTCGCAGGATGAGATTTAAGTAGACTTTGATTTTCGCGTTTCGCGTAATTGACATGCAATTTGACTAACTCAACACGCAATTAACTAACTTGACACGCAATTGACCAACTTGACACGCAATTTAACTAACTTAACATGCAATTAACTAACTTGACACGTAATTTAACCAACTTAATACGCAATTAACCAACTTAACACGTAATTTAACTAACTTAATATGCAATTAACTAACTTAATACGCAATTTAACTAACTTAACACGCAATTAACTAACTTAACACGCAATTTAACTAACTTAATATACAATTAACTAACTTAACACGCAATTTAACTAACTTAATATACAATTAACTAACTTAACACATAATTTAACTAACTTAATATATAATTAACTAACTTGACAACTTTAAAAGCTAACTATATATTTCTTAACACGCAATTAATCTACTTAGCAACTTTAAAAGGTAACTATATATTTCTTAATATGCAATTAAGGTAAAGTTATATGCTATATATTTAACTATTATATATTATCTAATATAATCTTATACAATCTTATATAGTTTTATTACTTGGAGGCTCTGCACAAGGCTCTGCACGAGGCTCTACACGAAGCTCTACACGAAGCTCTACACGAAGCTCTGCGTACAGAGGCTCTGCACGAAGCTCTGCACGAAGCTCTGCACGAAGCTCTGCACGAAGCTCTGCACGAAGCTCTGCACGAAGCTC
>Ga0307507_10002085_pt1 | contig 43235 bp, 26 predicted proteins | sample 7_EM_MG_FD_207223 | JGI IMG/M metagenome (GOLD analysis project Ga0307507, IMG submission 207223) | Populus trichocarpa ectomycorrhiza microbial communities from riparian zone in the Pacific Northwest, United States - 7_EM | ecosystem: Host-associated > Plants > Roots > Unclassified | place... | reverse complement strand
TAGGGTATGGCAGAATATGACAGAATTTGGTAGGGGACGTCACATTAACCTTCTATCTTAATACCCTTCTACCTCTACATGGCTTCTCAAGACGATACCTCTACAGTTTTGGACTTTACGGAGGATACACGAGACGAAGACGATAGCTCCTGCCTAGCATCCCAAGCTAGCACTACTGATAGCGACGAAATCCTCCGCTGAAATAAGCCAAAGGCAAACGAGGAGCTATGGTCTTATACTCGTAAAGTAAAGGGTTCTGAGGAGGTAAGGAACAAGCATTACCAGCAGATATACTATTGTAAGTATTGCACTAGCTATAAGGGCTCTCTAAATGCTGAAAGATTCCGTATATACCTTCTTAAATCCTATGGCATATGTGTTAGTTCTACGCCTCTAGGTCTAACAAAGAGAGCTTTTAATAATACAATTGCGGACGTCTTTAGCGAGCAAATGACTTTATAAGAGAAGTGGAACCTAATTGAAGAAAAGACCCTCTAAGCAGCTATTAAAGTACCCGAATTTAAGGAAGCCTACATACGACTTATTACTATCTGAAACCTTCCTTGCTTACTACTTAATTGGCCTAAATTTTGGGCTGTTATTCTATTAGTCAATTATAGGGCTAAAGAGACTTTTAAATTTGCGTAATAAGACGTCCTAAAGCTTATTAAATCAACCTATATCCTCTACCGTGAAGAGCTTATTAAAAAGCTTAAGAACTCCCTCTCCCTAGTACACTTCTTAATTGATATGTAGACATCGCCAGCAAAGATAGGGTTCTAGGCAATTGTGGTATATTGGGTAGATACAGAGACTTACTGTATAGAGACTGCCTTATTGTCGCTTAAAGAATTTAAGGGAGCTCACGGTGGTAAGGAGCAGGCAGAGGTCTTTCTTTAGGTTATAAGAGAGGCTGGTCTGTAAGATAAACTAGGCTTTTTTATGTTAGATAATCATGGCTTAAACAACCTTATACTACGCCATATTATAGAGGAGATTAAGAACTTTAACCCAGTCCTTTATTGAGTATGTTGCTTTGGCTATAATCTTAATTATATTGCCTAAGCCTTTCTTTTCGGATCTATAGCAAAACAAGAAGAGGGACAGAAGGATAAAGATAAGGCAATTAAAAGGGCTATTTAGGACATTGCTTAACTCTAAGATAAGCTTTAATATTAAGAATCATGAAGTAAAGAAGATATTACTAAGGAGTTTCGTAAGTATAGAAGCCTTGGTAAACTCCACAACTATAATGTCTTCTCTTGCTCTTCTCTCTATTGATTTTAAGCCTTCCTTGTGGTAGTTGGCCGAGCAATTCCTATAGATAATGACACGCGGTGGAACTCCTGGTTAGACGAGGTTACTGTCGCTTTATAGAAGCGTAAGGAATTTATATCCTAGATGGAAGATCACTGGCAGGAGCTTAGTGATGATGCTCTTACAAGAGATAATTGGCAAGAGCTTAAAGATATTAAAGAAGTCCTTTAGCCTCTTAAGACCTGTACAAAGAATACGGAAGGGTATACTGCTACGCTTTATACGACCTTTAATAATATGGAATTCCTTATCTGCCACTTTACCCAAATGCAGGAGAAATTTAGGGGTAACGCTTAAATGACCGTGAGGTTAATGGCAGCTTGGTATAAGTTTAACAAGTACTATAAGCTTAGTGATAATATACCCGTTTACGCAGCAGCAGCTCTTCTTTACCCTTAACTACGCGAGGCCTACCTTAAGAAGGTATGGTTAATAAAGGAGTAGTAGAAGTAGATTAAGCCTACTATTACTAAGGTCCGAAACCTATGGAAGGACTGTTTTAAGCTAGAGAGCATATAATTAGTAGATCTTAACTTAATTAAAGATCTAGCCGCACGCTTTCTTGCTAAGATGACTATTTTAATAGTAACTGTTAATGAATTTAATAACTTTATTAAGGTATATATCTAACAATTGCTAATTACTCTAGCTAATATTTATAGGGTGCACAAATTCCTATTAGTAAGCAATCACCTCTTAACTGGTGGCTGGAACCTGTATAGAAATTAATTTACCCTAACCTTACCCAAATGGCTATTACGATCTTTAGTATACCCCTAATGTCGGCTAGCTTAGAACGAGTATTCTTAGGAGCTAAATATATAATTGTACCAGAGAGAGTAAGGCTTGGAGTAAAGATATTGGAGATAGCAGAGTTATTAAAAAGCTGGGTCCGAATTATAAAGGCAACAGGTAGGGCACTATTAAGTGGCGTATTTGCAAATAGTCACTTTATGGATAAGGCTTTGAAGGTATTAGGAGGGGAAGGCGATAGCGATGAGTTAATTGTCACAGTTTAAACCTGTTGCCCTGGAAACCAGCCTTGTATATAGACCTGAAACGTATTGAAACGTTTAATATAAAACTGATACAAGGGGCTATTAAACCGAAACTGCGTTTTAGTTTCAGTTTCAGGTGTTTCTATACAACACTGCCCTGAAATAAGCCTCGTACGGCAAATAACCTGCCAAATTGTCGAAATGCGGTTGTAATAGGATCATGCACTAATGAGATATATCTTGGAATATCCGCCGAGGCTGTCGTTGCAGGAAATCAGGACCTTGAGTTGGAAACACCTAGCATTTAAACCAGTACTGATACTCACGAGACTCTGTAGACTCCCGTTCCATCTTCAACCTTCTGTATTCTCGTCTCATAGAATTGTCAAAGCACAGTCAACTTGACAACTTGCCTTCCATTTGAGATAGAATCTACATAGCGAATGTAACCCGCAGAGCTGCTGTGCTCGTCAGAACGTCCTGCGTGCTCGTAGCTGCCTGTCGGGGAAGATATCGGCGTGATCTCTTTTTACGTTCGATGTCCGAGAAACTGTTGATTTAGCCCTTGAGCCTTCGGGCGGAATTGGAAGTGGTATAACGTTAAATTGAGAGGATAGTTCACCATCCTCGTTTTCGCGTATCGCCGGTACTCTCCTTTTAAGGGTTTCAATCTTATCGTGGCGTCCTTGTGCACGATAGATCTGCACAAGCTGTTTAGCAATTGCTACTGTCCACGAATCCTCGAGGTCTATGAGCTTGGTGTCGGTAATGAGGTCTAGCATCTTATTACAGCCATTTTCGGCCTCTTTCAGCCGACCTAAGTGTACTAGGACATGGACGAATCCAGACATAGCAAGGATCCAATCAGGGTGGTCCGAGGGCATGATAGCTGTTAACACGCGAAGAAGTGCTTCCGCTTCATTCCACCTCTGGCACCTAACGTAGGCTCGCGCAAGATTTGACCGGGTCATAAACATGCCAACGTGTTCTTCGCCTAAAGTACGTTTGACAATTGGGATGATCTGTTCCAGCATCGCCGCCGCTTCTTCAGGACGTCCACGATCACAGATGACCTTGGATAAATCATTGACGGACCACAACGTGTACGCGTGCTCTTCGCCTAAAGTTTTTTTGCGTGATTCAAGGACGTTCGCAACGAGTCGTTCAGCAATAGCCATGCGGTTTTGTGCGCAGTATATCATGCCGAGTTCGTTCCTCGCCATTAGAGTATCAGGATGGTTCAACCCGAAAAAGCGCTTCCGTTTCCTGACTACCAACACGAGCAAATCATGGCTTTTTTTCCTCTCCTTGAGATGAAGATAAGTTCGGGAAAGATTGAACATGGCACTTAGGGTCATGGGATCATCTGGGCCAAGGCGTTTCATGAGACCCTTCACTGCACGCTCGCCAGCTGTTTTCGACAAATCTCTTTTTCCGGCCAGCCATAGGGTGAGGGTGAGGTCATCCAAGGCGGCGCAATAAGAGATATGGTCCGGCTTCCATGGAGGCCAGATGGCCCAGTCTACTATGGAGGGTCGTGACCACCAACGTGATTTTAGGACTTGAACCTGAACCTCAATAGCCGATTTGACTTCAAATAAGTTCCAGTATGTGTATCCAAGGCTACTTTGGGCCCGAAGTCTGTCTTCATGCCGCTTACCGAGGGTTTTTGCCCTAAAATTTACCACCTTACGTTGCAGCGTGCGTGCTTGCTTCCAGAGACCGTTCTCCGCATAGACCGATGCAAATCTGTACACCTGAGCTGCCCGCTCAATAGTGTCGGGACACGAGGGGAACTGTGAGTTTAAAGCACGTAAACATGAATCTAAGTGAGGTAAGAGAAGTCTTCGGAATTCTCGACCTGAAGGCTCGAGATTTGGGGAGATGCAATGCGCGAGAACAGCAGCTGTGCAGCTTAGCCAACGCTGCTGCTCAGGTTTAGTAAGTCGATCTCTAGCCCATGAATGGATAACCGGATGCAGTGAGCACATTCCTTTGTCCGGATCGTGATCAATGATTGAACAATCGCATAGAACGCGTAACGCTCTTCGAAGTCTGGCCTGGGCTTCTTCGTTCCAAACTGGCGTGTCCTGGAGGATACCTGGAAAGTCCATAGACGTCAGCCCGACCCTATCGGCGCTGTTCCAAGATCGTTGAAAGATACCCTCGGGAATGGACTCAAAATGCATAAATGCAAAAATATGCATCAAATCCGCAGCATCCTTATGCTCAACAGATGGACGGGTTATTATCCTTCGAAACGGTATTTCCCAAGTAGTAATGATATTTGCATCGTCTGCGCTATTTATATGAGGATAGCTTATCATTTCTTTGCGATGGCCTAGGTAGTAGTGTAAGTACTTTTCCAAGGTATATATATTTTTCCGAATGGTGGCTCCAGCATGAGCTAGTGCAAGCGCCAGATATCCCAGTTCAGATGCAATGCCCTGCGCTAAGATTCTACGCTTTGGGTTAGAAGGCTCCGGTTCGTTTGGCGTGTGTGTCGATCTGAGAAGTAGGGTAATAGCTTCCTCAGGGTCCATTCCACGGAAGCGTAATTCGCCTGCTGTACTATGGATCACAACACCAGGGTTTCGGGTCGTTATCATGATGTGACCTTTCCCTCCCGTAGGAAAATATCGTGACACGTCCATGTCCGGATCGTCGGCATTGTCGATTACGAGAAGCCAAGGTTTTGAGCAGTTGGATAGCCAGTGCATTCCAGCAGCAAAGGTTGCTCCTTTACCCGCCTGTTGTCCTAGATACGCGAAGCCAGACTCGGCATTCTCCTCGCTGCTGGCGTCTATCCAAAATATTCCCCAATAACTAGCACAATCAATCAGCGCGAATTCAAGTAGGTGGGGGCGCCTATCAGCATGCCCTACCTAGACCTGTTATCTTCCGCATATTTCAAGCAGAATTGAGTCTTGCCAGAGCCTCCCAGACCATAAATTACGAATATCTTGTGCTTATGCCTTGCGAGTTGCCTTTGAATTGGACCGAGACTTTTCTTCACAACTTTTGCGTGCATCCCCCTGCCTGTGAAATAGTTGCTAGAGCAGCGAGGGACAATATACCACTCGTTAATGTCTATCAGGGTTCCATCTTCGGACGGTAAAGATGGAAGTCCAAGCTGCGGTATAGCTTCCACTTGTTTCTGGCGTTCCTCAGCAAATAGCTTCCGATCATTCTTCCATCTCGATCTTATTATCCCAGGAGCAGCCCTAATGTAGCGGACGAGTGCTTCAAGAATAACACGGCATCCAAGATCTTCCAGAGTCTTAAATTTGACCATTCCTGAATGGGTTGCCATAATTCCACACCAGTCAACATCACTCCATTCTGGTGCGGCCGAGTCTTCATCAACAAAGTAAGCTTTCGTACTTCCAGCTCGAGTCTCCAGTTGCTCCCAGAAGTAGTATATCACGAATTGCTTCATTAGAGGTGCAAACTGAGTGGTGATCTCTTGCAGTACTTCGGAGCCCTTGAGGAGGCTGAGCATGAACTGACTTGGGCCCGCATTCTCACCTCTCCGGGGGAGCAGAAGAATCTCTTTGTTGATACCATTGTGCGGTGTTCCCATGAATAAGATCGCATATGTTGAAATATAGATCGACCGCCGGTGTTCAACGCTCTTCGCCCAGCTTGTGCTGGAGTAGACTAAAGCCCGTTTGACCAGGAGCCCTCCAAGGCCGTGGCATACAAAAATAATGGGACGCTCAGAGGCATTTGTTAGCTGACGATCCGCGCAGAGCTCTGCTACAAGACTGGTCGCGTGAGGGAGAATTCGGTCTGCAGTCCCTTCCCCGGGAGATGCCAGAGTCTCTGCTTTGTAACTATATAACAATACTCGAGCGTTCAGTCGCCGGTGAGGAAACAAGTCTCGTAGCCATAAGGTTTTCGTCTCTGGGTCAGTCCATGTTTCGAGTGCGCTCTCATAAACACCGCGAACAGCGATGATACTGCTAAAAATTAGTTTGATATGATCTCCAATGAATCCTAGTCATGTAACGACGACACATCTTGGCGCATACTCAACTACAGGCGCATCAGAGGGCTGTTCTCGATAAGGCTGCTTAGTAAGTTGTATAATACTCATAGCAGTTGTTTGAAGGATGAATGGAATCTTGCAACGGCCGGTCAACGGCGGAATTGGCTCATGGAGAGAGAGGTTGGGCGGATAAGAATGTTAATGCGGCACAGTCAAGAGCAAAGATGAGACTGAATTGGGGGATGACCGGGGGGGGGCGCACATGCTGTACCAAGACAACAAGGATCGTGCGCATACAAGGCGAAATATGTGTCGAGTTCACTGATTGGCGCTGACGGCGCTAGGCTTGGTGAGACAGAAGCCCCGTCGTACGCCTCTCAGATAACAGGCGGGCCAAAACACGCTAGCACCCGCGCCGCACGCATACCATGCCGCACGTATACCATGCCTGGGCCCTCATTAAGGCAACCTTGGCCACGGTTTCCTCGACTGAAAACACACACAGCTACCTCAGGAATACACCAGACTCCCTTTATGTTTTATAACCCATAATCTAAGAGCCCTTTGTACAGCAGCTTTAGAAACTGAACAGGACACGTCCAATCTTCAAAGTGCGCCGTGCTGAAATGAAGCATATCTACCTTCCCCTGGCCGCATTGAGTTGTGTAGTTGCCCTGTATATCCACAATTTTATTACCAAGTATAGAGAACGCCGGGTAAAGCCACCAATTGTCTAGCTGTTTGTTAAAGGATAACCTACTAACTGGACTAAAGGCCGATAGGGCTATCGGCGAGCGATATGGGTGTCTTCCGCCTCCAAGACTTCAAAACCAAAGGCCACTAGGTATTGACCGCCTGGAGCAAATCTTTAGAGCCAACACAGAGTCTCAATTGATGGAACTGTTCCTTTTCCATTTCCGCCAAACTGGAAATACGCTCGAGCAAGTCTTCCTTGGCACACGAGCGTTTGGCACTGTAGACCCAGTCAACCTTGAGGCTATCCTGTCCACTAACTTCAAAGGTCTGTATAAAGTCTTTCACCTACCCAGCTTCCCGTGTCTGAAGGGAGCTACTAATTTCATCTAGACTGGGGTATGGGAGCGCGGCGACAGATTACATTCCCTATGTTTGGGGATGGTATCTTCACTCAGGAAGGCGCACCGTGGAAGCATTCACGAGAATTACTGAGGCCGCAGTTCCATTATAAGCAGTACGACAACCTGGAAGTATTCCGGGAAGCTATTGATAACCTTATCGATATTATGTCTCAAGAAGACGGCGTTGTTGACCTACAACCTCTTTTCTTCCGTCTAACCCTGGATGTGACGACCGAGTTTCTTTTTGGAGAGTCAGTAAAAAGCCTAAAAGCTCCAAAATCAACCGGGGAGCAGACATTTGCCGATGCCTTTAATACAGCACAGGCGTATATCGCAAAGAGGTTTCGGCTCCTGGATCTCTACTAGCTCATCGGAGGAAAAAAGTTCCAGGACGCTTGTGATAAGATCCATCATTTTGCGGACCAGATTATAGATCGCAACCTCTCGCGAGATGCACAAGATAATAAGGGGCAAAAATATCTCTTTTTAGATTCACTCGCCCAGAATACCCCTAACCGCACAGCATTGAGGGGTTAGATAATTAACATTCTAACTACAGGAAGAGACACTACAGCCTGCCTTCTCTCGTGGACATTATAAGTGTACTCCCGATGCGGCATAGTGCTTCACCTTTTCTACTCCTAATCTTTTACATAGCTTCCTCCTTGTCTGATATCCAAATATTCTTACCAAACTAAGAGCGGAAATAGTTGCTGCGTGTAATAGTAGTGCAGAGTTATGCCGCATAGACCTCCGGAACATAAAATATCTTCAGAATGTCTTAAAAGAGAGTGGGTTCCCTAATTATTGATTGACAGAGTGCCACTAAAGAACGCAGCTCTTTGACTATATCCTTCCGTTCCTATAAACACCCGCACAGCTCTAAGAACCACTGTGTTACCTATAGGTGGCGGCCCTGATAGAACTTCTCCCGTTCTGATTCCTAAGGGAACGCCTATAGCATACAGTGTCTATATAATGCACAGACGACCTGACCTTTACGGGATGGACGCTGAGCTTTATCGTCCTGAAAGATGGGATAAAGATATGCCACTAAACCATAACGAAACCGACACAAAATGGGGTTATCTGCCATTTAATGGTGGGCCAAGGATATGTTTAGGAAGTAAGTATCCTTTACTGTTAGTCATGCTGGGATCACTTCTTAATACTAATTTGTGCTTCCTTTTGCAGTGGATTTTGCGCTTACAGAAGCCGCATACGCAGTTGTGCGGATTATTCAGAGATTCCAGACAATTAAGCTACCTGATGGTGCAGATGTAGAATTGACAGGAGTGGAAAAGCAGACAATAACTTTGGTTGTGTCTGTTACGGAAGGCTGTAAAGTTGAGTTACGATAGTGCATGATAGATGCTGTGCTACGAAGCTATCTGTGGTTTTAATATAACTGTTTGAGGCCAGCAGGAGGAGAATTAATTCGCGGTGTCATGGATGCAGTAGCCTTTAAACGTGGTGCTTCCTATCGCGGCCAAATTCTGTGTAAAATGTGTCTATGGCGGCAAACTATTCTCTTACGGATATGTTAATAATGGAAAGGTGTATTCGCATTTTCAAAGCTCCCAAATTACTAGAATCCCGGGGACAGCTAACGAGCTTGAAACCCTAGAGCACCCATTACGCGGGCTTCGTGCCGGAAGTCACAAATAGTGTAATGCCATAAGTGCGACACCCCATTTGCTTCAACTGTGCATTTCTGTAACCGGCTACCAGCACTGTGCCGAGACACAAGATCGCCGCCTGGAGGGCTCCGAGACAGGATCAACACTACCCTATATGTCTCGGATATGGTCAAAGATTAAGTCATAGACTTCGGAGTTAGGGGTCTACTTTTATGTATATATTCTACCTGATTTCCATACATTTACAACTAAGTCGCTCGTTCAATTCCCACACTGCAAAGCTTATAATCTCTTTTGCGGTTACTCATTGCCCCGTAATATGTTATCATATTCGCACGGAGTATCAAACCCAAATAGCAACCTGTATGTATCCAAGCTCATATCCTTATTCAGTGTGCATATTTCCATTAGAAAGCCCCCTAGGCATTAGCTCTAAGACATCTCTTGTTATTGATATCTATAACCGCCCGAGAATTTTAAACGTAGAGGCAGAAGAGCAAAACGCGGCGAGACGAGGCTGGCTTGTATTCTTTTCGGTCTACATTATGTATACGACCTAATCCCTCGAGAAGTTATCTTTGAACTACGCATTCACTTACTCATCACTTGGAGACCTGAACCTCGAAGGGTGAGAACTCCTTCTATCCTCACTAGCAAACTTGGTCGAACCAATTATTCGGCTAACGCTACTCCTGTGCTGCTGCGATCTTCAGCCCTGGCCACCTTTTCTAGGCGATTCCTTGCAAGCCTTTAATCCACTGGCTCTAGTTGCTAAACACACTAGCAGCATGATAAAAGTCTGGTACTGCCTCCTCTACTGCCAGGTAAATACAGGAAATTACGCAGGCATCCTACGCTAGGCTGGAGCTTGGGCCACGCGCATGAGACGGCGTTCAAGCGCTGGTAGTTGATCTTCTTGCTCGTTGAATTGTTGAAATTCCTTTGAGGGTAGGCGTTCGTACGTCTTACCTTGCCCCACCAAACGTTATCCCGTATCCCCTCTTACAGTAAGGGATTTGGCGAGCCCACAGCAGTTAAAAATTGAAAAAGTTCGACCTCATGCCAGGCTCTCCGTCTTTATCTAAATTCCTTAGGCACAACTAAAGAGTCATCGTCATTGACCACATTTCCGAGAACACGATTGGTGTCAAGACGAAGCACCTTCAATTAAAGCAGTCCTAGATATCAAGATTCACTGTCTCACGCTCATGGACTGTGCTGTGGCATTGCAAACAGAGGCGTATCAAAGTTCGCATCAGCACTGGTTAAGGTCTCAGATTTTCAGGTGCTAACGAGACTTTTCTGCAGCTATCCAGCCGTCCATTTGAGCTCGCCCCAGTGTCGGTTTGCTGATTAATTGCTGGGTATTTCAAGGATAGGCGATACTTTGCACTAATGATGATCTGCCGCTGCTTAGCAGACTGCTCGGGATCTGGTTGACAGACCTAGATTGCAGATGGAAGCTTGCTGGTTCGTCACTTTCTAGATAGTTGACGTAAAAGGGACTGCTAGCTGCGACACTGCAAATGACTCCAATAACTCATCGACGCGCCTGTAATCCTCCTGTTGGAAAACAAGCCCGCAACGATATCACGTGATGAGACTTGTGGGAGACATCTCCCGGCAGGAATCTGACCAATCAGACAACTTCGACCGTCGGTCGAAGTTTCTTAAAATCTCTTCAACCACCTATATAGAAAATAGGCAATACACAGAGTTTTAGCTTTATAGCCTTAATTTAATAGGTTATGGGCCCGGGTTCGCGCCTAATGGGCTAAATCTAATTGCTTTATTATTATTATGATATTTGCTATCGCAATATCACCACACAGGCGTAAAAAGTCGGTGAACGTTTACCTAACTTACAATGCCAAAAACCTATAACGAGCAGCTATGTAGCTGCTAACTATGGACTCTACGCTAAATATATAAGAGGATCCTACTGAGGACGAGCCTAATATAGTCTGTGATTAAACCGCGGCACTAGAGGCTTAGGAGGACCTCTTATTTGGTAGAAAACCTTACTATTATTAAAACAAAATAATAGAGTTTTAAGAATAAAGCTCTATAATAACTGTATTAGTAGCGGATTAGAAAAGGCTTATTAGAACTGCCTATACTGGCTAAGGAATATACTGAGTTAAAACCTATATAGTAAAAACTCTTTAATACGATATTTGATTACAATGATATACTCTATATTACGATCTACACCCCTTAATCAAATTTTTTTTGGTGTAATATTACGATATACTGACTATTGATAATATTATTAAGTTTTCTCTACCAAAATTGGTATAGCTAGTATTTTATAGAGCTGATCTGGTGTTTCCTCACCGCTAGTTCAGCCATTAATACTTATATACAATGATTAAATTCCATTAAAATAGCCTTTAAATCTTACTCTCTATACTTAATTCTACCTCTTTAATATGGCAAGAAGCCAAAATCCTAAAAGGTGTTATTGTTATAGTATTTCTAACTACGAGCGCCAGAAGATTCGTAGCCACTAACGCGAGCACCCTAAACTTATGCAGAAACACTTTGTAATTTAGGCCACTAATACCTTCCGCTATAAGTTTAATTAATATTTAATATCTAAAATACTTAGCGACAAGTTTAGCCACCTAGATTTAATCAAAATCTGTTGTGGGTAAGGTATATACAAGCGTAGAAGAGATATTAAGCAGCCTCTCTTAGAGGAGGCTCTCTTTAAGTGGCACCAACGCCTATAGAACTTACGCATTCCTATTACTAGCGATCTTATTTGTGCTACCACAAGTCAATTATAGAATTATATACCTATATTGGCAGAGCTACTAGAGCCCAAATAGTTAATTGGCTGGTTAGAAGGCTTTAAATCTCGCAACGGAATCTGTAAGAGAAAGCAGTATAGTAAGGCTGCGTCGGTTAATATGGAAGGCGCCGAAGATCGCATAATAGAGCTTTATGCAATTGTCGCGCCTTATCCTTTAAAAGATGTTTATAATATGGATAAGACTAGGCTATTTTAGAAGGCTACACTAGATACTATATTGGCTACTAAGTTGCAATTAGGAACTAAGAAGTAGAAGGTAAGACTTTCTCTTACCAACTGCTCTAATGCAGACGGCTCTAATAAGATCCCTCTCTGGATTATTAGTACATTAATACGGCCATATTGCTTTACCCAAGCTTAAATTAATATTAACTTATTAAACGTATATTAGAGGTATAATAAGACGGCCTAGATAACGACCGTAATTATGCTTAAGTGGCTTACTTAGTTTAATAAGAGGATGCAGAATAGGAAGGTTTTTCTATTAATTAACGGCTTTAGCGTCTACTAAGCAGCTATTTAAATGGCTCTTAAAAACAGATCTTTAAAGAATATAAGAGTCGAGTTCCTTTCTTCTAATTGCATATTTATTTACCAGCTACTTAATTAAGGGATAATTGCAAACTTTAAAGCTCTCTACTGATAATATTAGCTGCAGTTTATAGTAGAACACTTATTAGAGAACTGGGATCCAATTAAACAGATGCACGTCCTTTGGGCGATTTAATAGGCAATTGCTGCTTGGAAGGAGGTGACACTATAGGCGATTAAGAGTTGCTTTATTAAATCTACCTTATTTGGTATAAGAGAGAGCCTATAGAGTCACCCTTACAATTATATTAATCCTCCTATTCTAGATAAGATATAGTAGATAGCAGAACAGTTATATATGGTAGGAAGAGTTCATGACGTCACGAATATTCACAATTTTATTGAGCTTCCAGGTAAGGAGGTAGAGGATTTAACTGAAGATCTTATTAAGCACGTAGTAGGGCTCTACGTGGGGCCTAACAGAGATACGGAAATAGATGAGGATAACTTTGTATAACCTTAAATTAAGGTTAATAAGGCCTTGCAAGCCTTATAAAAGCTTCGTCTCTATAAGGAATAATAGAAAGATGGTAATATAGACTTAATTACAGCTCTTATAAGGCATGATTGTTAAATACAAGGGCGACGAATTCGCAATACCAAGCAAAACTTAATTATGACTTATTTTAGTATAGCTAATTAATCAATTTTAACGTCGCGCATGCAGATATAAGATATTATTATATAATTTTGACCTTTGGTGTATTTAACATACAAATATTAAATATAACGATACCTGTCGGAATATATGGACAGAAGTTACGTGGTTACGTGTCGTCGACGTGTCGTTGTTATGTCTTTGATTAGTCATCCTTATGGTGACTAATTAACCCCCTACTTAGGCACCGCGATCCTTATAATCCTCTGCTTTCGATACCTATTTGCAAAACATCAGAACAAGAGTATACTCTTAATAGGCTACCCCCCCTGTAAAACCGACATTGATTAATAGTTAACCTTACAGTTACTATAGATTAATAAGGTCTTTTTAGAAGAGATAAGGCTTCTATAACTTCCTTACACGAACCTTAAAGAATTACCTTATTTCAGCCAGGCAGGTATCACGACAAATGACTTAAGCTGGCTGGTAGGTAGAGACACAGAATTGTACAAGTGATCTGTTTTATTCAAGGTGGCTCTAAGAGCCCTAATATACATAAGAGAATTGACCCCTTACAGGGGTCCCTGGAGGGTGGTGTAACAGACCAAAATTAGGCTGATACTGATGTCTGACAGCCGTCGTCACAGGTCGATATTACCCTAGCTGTAAAGCTACCTCCGCGGCCAACACCTTATGCTAAGGAATATCCTAGCTTCTTTCCCTCCTCACACAAGCAAAAGAGTTTAGAGATATTTAAGGAATTAACTGCCTCACCTACCTTAATTCTACGTCCATTACGCTCACCGCAAGCTTGCCCTTTGCTTCCTTACACGAACACAAAGAAGACCATGCGTCCTTAATTTCCCCTTAGCTTTCTTATACGAAGCCGCCTTCCCTTCGTCTAAAACCTATATAACTTGGCAGATACAATACGAAGCCTACCCTTCCTACTCCTCTCCTTTAACAGCGCTCCCCTTTTTCCTTTAACAGCGCTTGCCTCCTTCCTTTAATAATACTCGCCCTTCTCCTTTAAGATGCAAGCCTCTGAAGCTGACAAATATATTAAAAGGTAGATATAAGCGCTTAAGTAAGCCCCATAGGCACAGGATAATATTTAGAGGAAATTTTAAGAAAGATTTAGGGGATTTACTGTTGATAACTTTAAGCTAGCTCACTGGATCACTCTATAAGATCTCCGCGATACCTTAATTAGCTATGGAATACCTATTAATACGCTAAGAAGAGGTTTCTCTTGTATAGACGCTTTACAAGCTTGCCTAGAGAAGAAACTGCTAGAGGAACCTACCCTACCTCTAAAGCCTTAGCCTATAAATTAAGCACTTCTAAATTCTGTAAATTAAGCTTTTTCGCAACTTTAGCAATATTTACAACCTTAATTATAGTATTAAGCTTCTCTGCAATCTTAATATGTTTAGCCATGGCCTTAACCTCCAAATCCTCTAGGAACGCTAGAAGATTGGATGCGTATAGGTCTGCCTATTCTACCTTCTCTGCGACCTCCGAATACAGACGTATATGGCCAACCTTTGCAACAACCTTAATACTCGCAACCTTAACCGCAATATCAAGTTTCCTCGCAACCTTAATACTTGATTCAACCTCCCTTCGTTTAGCGTCAAGTTTAGCCTTAATCCCAATATCAAGCTCCTTACGTTTAGCCTTAAGCCTCTTAATGATTAGTTTAATATAACGACAACGATAACTGGTTTTAGCCTTTAAACAAATAAGAACAATAAGAGACTTCTAAGAGCCACGAACAGCCTGATTTTAGCTATGAAGTCGATAATAAAGATGGCCAATTAGAGGGCGAGGATTGGGATGACGATGGCTATAGCAATGGCTATAGCGATGACGAGTATGAATAAGCAAATGCTTAGCAATGCCTAGGGCATAGGGGAGCATGGATTTTATAAGGATTTTGTATATAAAAGGGTGTCGTAGCTCTATATAAACAAAGACAAGAATTTGTGCTGATACGCCTACAAATATAACCCCGTTGCTGGCATTATACTGCCACCCAAACAACCCTGTCGCTGGTACCGTACTACTACCTACACAGACAATAATTGTGCCGATATGCATGCGATACATTAACCAACTAATAGCGCTAATACGCCTGCTATTATAACCCGACCGATAGATGAGCTCTACGTTTAACCACTATCACCACCCAATGCTTGTACTGTACCGCTACCTAAATCTAATAACTGTCGCGCTAATACGCCTGCGACCTAAACATAACCAGGTAGAGCTTCGCTCCCTAGAATATAACCCTGTTGCTAGCACCGTACTGCTAGTGTTGGAATATATAGATAAAGGTTACGTGGTTATATGTCTTAGGATAGCTGTTTTACACACAAAGAAAGAACTGCCAGTGTTGGAATATATGGACAGAAGTTACGTGGTTACGTGTTGTCGACGTGTTATTGTTATGTCTTTAATTAGTCATCCTTATGGTGACTAATCAACCCCCTACTTAGGCACCGCGATTCTTACGATCCTCTGCTTTCGATACCTATTTGCAAAACATCAGAACAAGAGTATACTCTTAATAGGCCACCCCCCCTGTGAAACCGACAATACCCTTGTTATAACGATACGCTCGGCTATACGGACCGTATCGTACTAAAGAGTTTTTACTGTACTATATAAACACTCCTTATAAAAGGAAACTAATCTAATAATGTTGTCTTAACAAGGCCTATAGACTGCCTACTATAAACTACCTATAATATAAAGCCCCGCTAATATAAGCGATGAACGTACCGCCTAAGCCTCTATTTAAAGGCTCGCTAGATAGGAAGACTGGCTAATATTTAATATTAATGTATAAAACTACCTCTAATCCAAGAACATTAAGTAGGCCCTTAATAATCCACTATAATCTCTTCCTATACTTAAATTAATTAAGGAGAAATAGGTGGACTTAGGCTTTACTAGTAAATAGCTAAAAATTAAACTAGCTAACTTGGTAAAGGAAAGGAAGAAATATAAGAAATAGCTAGCTTATATAGCCGGTTTTATTAACCAGAGCGTTAGTAATATCTATAAGCCATTTATATCAAATGCTGGATAGGCACTTAAAAAATGGAAAGTGTTAAAAGAGCGCTTTAAGGATCTTAATCTGGCGGCTGTTACTAATATTATAGCTACCTTCTTTACTAAACGCGTTTAAGACTTTAAGAATATAGAGGAGTTTGTCTCCTACATTATATTAAACCTTAATTATCTTATTAGAAGGAACACCAAAAGCAAGATCCGACCCATACTGTCCTATGGGGGTTCCTTTCCGTCTTATCTTGTCCGTACGGTCAAGCTGAGAATGAGGATCTCGTCTGTTACTGATGCAGCGGCGTTACGTCGTGGCTAGAGGGCGCTTTTGAATGCGTCGTCCTTGACGCCGTCAGAACAGCAGAGTTTTCGCGGGTCTTGGCGCTCGTCAACAACATAAGGCAACTTATTAAGAACAGAGGAATGGTCTTAAAAACCACCCTACGTCTCTCTACCTAGGCGCCGACCTAGGGCCACAAGCCAGCGCTTGCATTTGCTGGTGGAAGCGATAGGAATCTAAGGAGACGATAGGGCACCTCTATACTTATTCCGCTCTAAAACTGTACCTACAGTAAGGGCACAGGAAGAATCTTAACACTATTAACTATATTTAGCGACGTTAATCCTCCCTTTCTATACAGTAGCGTTAACCTTTCTCTAGGCGGCGACGTTAATCTAGAACGGACTAAGAAAGAGCTGGGGGCACCCTTCTTTAGGCGGCGACGTTAATCTAGAATGGATTAAGAAAGAGCTAGGACGAACCTATATAGGTAGGCTGGAACGGACTTAGATGTAGGTGTTGGTTAAAATAGGAGGACAATAAGTTTGGTTAGTAGGCGGCTAAGGGACGGTAGCTGCGCAGTGTTGAGTTATCATGGGCCCACGCCTGCAAGACACGGTCGGCCTGTTGTTATGAGAGCGTTACAAGTAACGCAAAGCAGCCAATGGCTGTGGGGCGTGGTATATAATGGCAGCGACGGACGACTCTAGGAACCTTACCCCTTTATTAGGCTCTAACTCCTGGTGGACCTGTCTTAGAGGAAGGATCAATACCTTATTGATAACACTGTCTGTATAGCCCGAAAGGACGGATGTGTGTGTCGGTCTATTTAGGCAGGGGCAGGCTGTAAGGATAGGCTTATGGAGCAAATCAGGTGCATATGGGTAGGAGCTAGCTTTGTCCACCAGCTGCTGCGTTAACCGTGGCAAGGAACTGGGCAAGCAGTTTAGGCAAACTTGCTATATATAGTAGTTTTATAATGCATATGTATTCTGGCCGAACAGGGACATAAGGGTCACAGGGGACATAAGGGAGAGGACGCCCTGTAGGAAGACCCCTATGGACAGCTACAGCAAGCTCAAGACCAGGACAATTAAGAATTAGACTAAACGCGGTAAATTTAACATTCGCAGCCGACCTATAAAGGTCATAAAGCCGACCAGTAAGACCAGGGGAAGAACCGGAGACGATAACAGATTTGGATATAGAAGCGCTAGTAGGAACACAAGATATGGGAATGAAAAGCCCTACACAAAATAAGTAGCAACTAGGGTATAGATATAAGAGACAAAAGTTCTAAAAATCCTAGAGAAAGTGGAAATAGAGGAAGTGAAGAATAAAGGAGAGTTAAACAACCCTTACCAGGGGTCCGCCACCTATCCATTATATAGTATAACTGCGGCAATACAAACCACCGCCTTGTAAGGCCCCTACTAGACAGTCTAGACCCAGAGAAATACCATATCCTTGCTATATAAGAGCCGTATTATAATACCTACACATAATCAATATACTGCCCCCAAGGATTTTAGCTCCTATACAAACCAAAAGCAGCTATATATGTGTGCTTTATAATCAGCAAGGCTGTTAGCCTGTCCTTATGGTTATAGCAAGCAGTTAACCTAGATATTGCAGTTATAACAATCCAGATATATAGGGGACCGGTACAAATTATTAATGTGTATAACCCTAGGGTTGACTTAGACTATATCCCTATCTAAATATAGCTAGATCTGGATATCAAGGCGCAACTAAATAGTAAAAGATACGCAATAAGGAAGCTTAAGATAGACAGTTTCCTTAATACAGTTAAACAACAACTTTAAGACCTAGAAGAAATCCACCTAATACTAAATAAGTGAGGCTTATTAGCCACCTCTAAGGAAATTAACCGAAGACTAAAAAGGATCCAGGTAGCAATTAAAAATGGGCTAGAAGAGCATTGCCCGGTCTTAAAACTGGGCCCCTATACGCGACACGCATGGTCCGCACAATACGCGGTTTTTATGGCTAGCCAATAATAAGCAAGAAGGAAATATACAAGTAGATATAACCCTAAAGATAAGAGATAATATAAAGATATAAGAAACTAGCTAAAGAATACCCTAAAAAAAGAAGTAAGAAACAACTAGAGATAGTTTATAAATAAACATACTACTAACCTAAGCATCCCCTATAACAAGGGCCTTTGGACCATGGCAAGATGGGTAAAAAAAAAGGCGGGACGCCTAGTAGAAGACCTACACCTACCACCCCTATAAAGAGCAGGCGAACTATAGGCTATAAGTAATAATAATAAGAAGGCAAAGATCCTTATAGAAAGATTTTTCCCCTAACTAGCTCTAGCAGACTTTAGTAACATGACTAGCAAAACACTGATGACTTACCTAAGGGTTAACAGCGACATAACAACTGAAGAAATGGCTAGAACCATTAGTTGCCTCTTAAATAATATAGTACTAGGACCAGATGGGATCCTAAACGAAGCCTTAAAGACCTATGGTCTACTTATAGCGCCTTAGCTTACAGATATAGCTAGAGTATACTTTATAATAGGCTACTACCTACAACTTAAAAGATCTATAACAATGGTTGTCTTATAAAAAGAAGGTAAAGTAGACTACTTAATCCCAGGAAGCTACTGCTTTATTGCCTTAAAAAATACCCTAAGCAGGATCTTAGAAAAGGTTATAGCGGACCATATAGCAGACATAGTAGAGGAATATACCCTACTACCATAAAGCTAAATAGGGGCAAGAAAGAATCGCTTAATACTATTAGTACTTATACTACTTACTACTACTATTAAAACTGCATGGGCTATGCGTAAGGACTTTATAGTATTAATGCTTAGCCTAGACATTAGTGGCGCCTATAATAATGTACCCTATAAGCGCCTCCTATATATCCTTAAGGCAAAGGGCTTCCCAGAATAGATTATATAATTTGTTTAAGGGTTTATAGGCCAGAAAGAGACATTACTAGTCTTTAGCGGATACTAGAGCCCCCCTATCGCAGTTGTAATAGGTATACCATAAGGATTACCTCTTTCACCTATACTCTTTCTTTTCTTTATAAGCAACTTACTTAACACCTTTAAAGAAGGGGCAACCTAGGGGATAGGCTTTATTAACAATATAAACCTAATTATATATAGGCCAACAGCCGCAGAGAACTGTAGAACACTAGAGAAAGCCTATAACACCTATATAGAATGGGCAAGACAACATAGAGTCTAATTCTTACTAGAGAAATACCAGCTAATCTATTTTATAAGAAAATATAACCAATCTACAGATCTCTAGTATACAATCTATATCTAAGGCTTTAGGGGTTAACCAGTTTAGGGCCTAAGGGTATTAGAAGTATAGGTAGATAGTAAGCTTTAGTGGAGCGTATATGCGGTGTAAGTGGCCTATAAGGGCCAAGTATAGTATATTATATTATTTAGGATTGTTAATTCTATATAGGGTCCATGCTTCTAGAGGTCACGCCTACTATATACAGTAGTTGTCTGGCCAACTATAATATATAGATCCAGTATTTGGGCCATTAGAGAAACTAAGAAGGGCCCCCCTAAATTACTCCTTAAACCACTCCAAAAGGTCTAAACAGCCTACCTCTAGAGTATAATAGGCGGGTATAAGCAAACGGCCACAGCACTGCTTAAGAAGGAAGCTAATATTCCCCCCCTATAACTATATATTAAAGCCACTGCAATGTAAAGGGCGCAAAGTGAATGTAACTCTAATATTATAAAGTATATTAAGACACGCCTAAATAAACTATGGAGGGACCCTAAGGCGCCTTATAGGAGAACAAACCAACAACCCTAAAGTAGGGAAGAGATATTAGAGAAATAGGTGAAGAAAGCAAAAGAAGAATAATACTATATTAGGGCCCAGGCCTATATAAAGGAGAAAGGGAGACGTGTAAAAGGCCAGTAAAGACAATAGTAAGAAAGAGAAAGGAGCTAAAGTAGAGCATAAAAGAACGCCAGGAAACTATCTTCCGTAATACAATACTGGTTGGACTAATACTAGAGAGGCGTATAGGAGTTAAAGGTATAGAGGCTGACTTAGGTAAGAGAAACCTAAGCTATGGCATAGTTAATGCCATAGGGGGTAAATACTTAAGAGCTCTAAGAAGGCCTAACAAAGGCAGAAAATACAATAGCAACACTCTTAAAAACAGGGATAATAGGACTAAAAGATTAGCTCTACTGGGTAGGTGTCCTAGTAGGCAGCCTAAGATACAAATATAGCTGGCCAAGACAGACACCAAAATATATAATACTATTATGCCCCCTACGCACTAACTGAGAAGCTATACTCTTAGTAGCTAGTATAGAGAACTATAACACACTACTCTTAATATAAAAAGGTCTTAAGGCGGTTACCCGGTGGCTTATTAGCTAAAATATGCTAGACCAGTTTTAGGTTACAAAGGAAATAGTAATAGAAGGTAAAGGGGCAAGCAATAGGCGCCCCTTAATAACTCTACAGTAGTAGAGCAAAGTTTGCGATACTAGCGCATCCGTAGGCTTGTTACGGCAGCAGTAGTTCCCAAGGAGATTAAAAAGTAAGGTAGTAGAGCACCATAGGTAACTTATAGGCGCCTTGCAGGCGAGTCTCAAAAGGTAAGGAGACGGATCACGGGGTTTTCTTAAAAGAGTTTTCTCCCTATATGTATATAAGGAGTAGTCCGCGTGGGTCTAATAGGGATCTAAATTGGACGTTAAGCAACGAATAATAATTATTTTATTAAAATAAACCAACCTATTAACTATAAGGTCCTCGCCTAAGCGGCCCTCCTATATAGGGTTAACTCTACTAGTTACGCTTAGTTTAAAATAATAAAATTAATAAATTGGACGTGGGAAAATACTGATCTATAAGCCTTAGGCAAGAAACTTATTATCTTTAACAGTAAACTTAATTAGGAAGTCTTTATTACACTAATAGTATAATTAAATAATAGAGGGCCTATAAAGAGAAAAATAGCACTAGTTAGAATATATAAATACCCTAACTGCGTAAGATATAATAGAACTATGCACTATAAAGAAGACTGCTAAAAGAGAAAGCCAGATAACGCTCTAAAAAAAATTAATAATAGGATCCGCTTAAGGAAAAAGTAAAGAATAACTTAAGCGCCTATTTAGCTTAATAAATACTCTAGTTAAGCTGAGCTTGACCTAAATCTATAATAAGAGCTTACAGCAGCAGGTATATATGCTTAACTAAGTAGGCATAACTTTATCTATAACACCGCCGCTACCGTCTACTGCTATAAGGACCATAAACTTTTTTTAACTATATTAGTAACAATACCTTATTAGGTACAGTCAGTCCCTATAAAGCTTAATTAGAAGGCAAAGGATCTATCTCTATATAAACCGCACTATCCAATAGAAGCTATAGAAGCACGCTTACTCTATATAATATTCTTTATGTGCTATATTTACTAGTAAACCTACTATCTAGAAGCTGGCTTAAGGAAATAGGCGTCTTCTTTAATAATAAGACTTATAAACTTAAATATAATAATAAGGTAATAGGATGCGCGCCTAAAACTTAATAACTCTACCTAATTTAGTAGTATAACCACCAGTTAAAATCGGTCCTTTATACTATTAAAAATAACAAAAGTCTACTTATTATCACGGCTAGCGATCCCGTGGAAGCGATCCGATAGATCAAGCAGCAATAAGGGGCTATATTATGAATAAACTAAGATAAGGAGCTAGCAAAGGGTACAGCAGGCGACCACGTACGTCATCGGCGTTGGAACAACCTTGATCCGTCTTACTTATATTTTAGTGTAACGACGTCATGCAGTCAGCCAAACCATCACATTACCCCCCTCCAAGTCAGGAAGATCGTCCTTAATCTTTATAATTAGGCCCTCCTTATCCTCCTCTTCTTTCCGTCCTTTTCCGCCTTATTATCCTCCTCTAAGGGCTCTAAATCTTCACCCCTAATATACGCCTCTAGCCATTGTGGCAGCCGTACAGGTGGGCCAGCGTTATGGGGTCTCTTGTCGTGGAACGCCTTAAGCTTATAGGAAGCGCCGATAAAGCCGTCTGCGTTATACTAGGTGTCGTCTAGGTTATAGCCTACCCAGCTAACCTTATATTATAACCTTCCGCGGTAGACCCTACTAGCAAGAACCTTATCAACTTCGTACTCCGGCTCGCCGTTAATTAGGACTGGCTTCTTTGGCTCTCTATTCTGGCCTAATAAGGGGTTATCTGGATCCTTCCATAGTTAGTTAGCGTGGAAGACGTTTAACATCTTCATATACAGAGGTAGGTCAATAATATACAAGTATCCTTCTATACCCAAAATCCTATAGGGCCCCGCAAGTTGCCTATCCAATTTAACACTTGGTTGGTTGGTAGCCCATCCCTTCCTAGTAATATATACCTAATCGCCTACTACAAAATCTGGTTCGCGACAATGCTTATTAGCTTATTTTACCTATTGCTCTTAAGTCCTAGCCAGATTAGCCCTTACCTATTCAACTACTTACCAGTTCCTATATATAAAAGCTTAAGCTTCCTGTCGTGTTAGTCTTTTACGGGGTGTCGGGGTTACTTATATACGTTCCTCCCAGTTAAAGTGGAGCCTTAGCTTAAATCTTAGTTCTAATTTATATGGTACAAAGCCTGTAGATTCGTGCGGTAAGATTGCCTGTATAAAGTCCATGTAGGGGAGGAGCTCCGACCAATTGTCCTAGTAATGGTTGATAAAGGGCCTTAAGCATTGGTCTATATACTGGTTTAGCACCTCCATATTACCATTAGTTTGCAGGTAACTAGCTATAGAGAGCTTTTACCTAACACCAGTTAGCTTACATAGCTCGTCTGTAAAGGCTGAGATGAATTAGGGTCCTTAGTCTGATATCGCTGTCTCTAGAAGGCCGTATATGCGCCAGATGTGTTAGTAGTATAAGTTTACTGTGTCAGCTGCAGTAGCTGTCTTATAGCAGGGTAGCGAGAAGGCTCTTTTACCTAGCCAATTAATAACTACAAAGACGTTATCAAAGCCCTTCCTGTCCGTTAGGAAGGACTTAAAATCGAAAAAGACGTACTGCCAGCAGCATTCACCAATTGGTAAGGGATGCAGTAAGCTAGGGGTCTTATCACGAGGTATATAGGTCCTCCTATACGTCCTATAGTTGCTTACATAGGTATCGCAGTCTAAGGGTAATCCTGGCCAATAGTATTAGTCTGCTACCAATTTCCTTGTCTTGCTCTTGCCTGGGTAAGCAGTTACTTAACAGGAGTATACCTCTGTAATAAGGTAGGTACGGAGGCAGTTAATATCAGAGACCATTAGCTTGCTAAAGTAGGTAAGCAATTTATCTTAAAGCTTCCAACCCTTCCATTCTTGCCCAGCCAGCTAACGTAGTCCTACTAGTGATTTACTAGTTCAGTTGGCCTGGAGAATTTAATCAATCAGCTTATACGGTTCCCGTTTATAATTTACTGCAGCTAAGAGGTCCTTTAAGGTTGCATCCAATGTGGCAATTGCAAGGGTGGGGTTAACTAAGTATATAGTACGTATAGCTACGTCCTTCTCCTTCTGCGTCTTCAGGTCCTCCTGTTTACGTAATAGGGTATCGGCCACTATATTTGCCATGCCTGGCCTGTACGTAATCCGTATATAGAAATCAGCAAGTAGGTCTGCCTAGTAGGCTTATTGTAGATTTAGTAGTCTCTTAGTTATAAAGTACTTGAGGGCTTAATGGTCTGTAACTGCTGTAAAGGGGGTACGCTAAAGGCCAATAAGGTAACCTCGCCATTCTTATAGACCTCTTATTACCGCCAGCATCTCTTTATCATGGATTTTGTATCGCATCTCCTTAGGGCTCATTGTCTTCAAGAAAAAGGCCACTGGCTTCCAGGTCCTATCATTTTAGAGCTGGTTAAGCACCCTAGCTACTACTCCATCACTTGCGTCAGTTTCCATACAGGTGTCTCAGAACGGCGAGTAGTGCTTTACTACGCTGCCTAATAGCATAAGGGCCTTAGCTTGCTTAAAGGCCTCAAGCTCTTCTTCCCCTAGTAGGTGCCATGCTTCCTTCTATATAAGCTTAGTAAGCGGTTGTATAATACAGCCATAGTTTTTTAAGAGGGCTTAGTAGAAGTTACAAAACCCTAGAAAGGACCGCACCCCTTTAACGGAAGTAGGGGGCTGCTAATCCCTTACCATGGATAGCTTGTTAGGATCTATAGAGATTCCATTAATCCCAATAATAAAGCCTAGGAACTTTATCCTAGTAATATTAAACTCACTCTTTCTAATATCCGCTTATAGGCCTGCCTTTTAAAGCCTCTATAGGACCTTCTTGACATAGATCTCGTGCTCTAATGGGTTGTCTAAGTAGATTAGGATGTCGTCTATATAGGCTATACAGAAGTCGTCCAAGTAGTTAAAGAGAATGCCGTTAATAAATCTCTAGAAGGATGCGGGGCCATTATATAGTCCAAAGGGTAGGACGTAGTACTTATACAATCCGTACCTTATACAGAAGGTAGTTAGGTCCTCTACCTCTTCCTTTAGCCGTATATAGTAGAAAGCCTGTTAAACATCCAGCTTAGTAAAGATTTTAGCCCTTAACAGCCTCATTAACGTCTCCTTAATTAGTGGTAGCGGGTAACAGTCCTTCTTGGTAATCGCATTAAGTTTTTAAAAGTTAACGCAAAATCGCCACCCCCCTTTAGGCTTCTTGGCAAATAAAACCAGGGCTGCAAAGGGTACGTCACTCAGCACTATAAATCCCTTATATAGGTGTTCCCGTAGGTAGACCTTAACTAGCTCCAGCTGTTCTAATAATATGTTATATAGCGGGCTAGGGGCCAGATCGCTGCTGCTACCTTCAAGAACAATATCATGGTCCACCCCTTCGCGATGCGGTAGTAGCGTATTAGAGGTAGCTTTTAAGAAACCATCAGCGTATCCTTAATAGGGCTATGGTAGCTTCTTATAGACAAGCCGACGAAGTTCTTCCTCATTATTAGGTAGGGCGTCCTGCCCCTTTCTATCCTCTATCAGCCGTTCTATCTTGTAGAGGCTAGTAGATCCGATTACTACGCCCTTATACTTCGTTCCGCATAAGAAGCTCCTAGCCTTAAGTAGTATAATATCCACTACTACAATATCCGCTGCTCCAATATCCGCAATAGGCGAAGGCTGCTTTACTCTTAGCTTTAATAGTAAAGCTAGTCTTAGGTAAAGCTGATCCTTCATCTTCCTAATTGCATCTTGGGTATTGATCTTTTAGGTATACTTATGGTCGTATAGGGCCCATTTAGTTCGCTCCAATTTGCTTTTAGTAGGGCGCCTCTCTCCTTAAGGTTCTCTGGTCATAGCTATATACTTAAAAATGCGTCAAGGGGTAGGCATAGGCTCTTAATCTAGTAGTATGTTTCTTTAATCTATATCCTTCTGGTAATCCTCGTTAATTAGTAGGGGTAAGAGCTCTTTTCTTAGTACGATCATATCCTACCTACTGTGGTAGTTTCTCTTAGTTGGCCATACTAAGGTGTAGTGCTTGCAGTTAATTAGGGCCCCAGTCTTCTCAAGCCACTTATAGCCAACGAGAAGGTCATAGCGTCTAGTATTACAGAATAGGAACCATGTGGGGACTCACCAGCCATCTATAACTAGGTTAGCCCTAAAGAGCTATCTAATTGTGTCTGTCTGCTAATTATTATACCCAGATACAGTAACTCCTCATCCCTTAATCTTATAGAACTTTGGTTATAGTCGTTGCTTAATAATTAGCCGCAGCTTGTGGTATATAAAGGCCTCGCCACCTGCACCCAAATTAAGTAGGCTTATTATATTAAAAGCTACACCTCCTAACGCAATCCTATATTGTATTGTAAGGGCCGTGCCTCCTAGGATCTTCTTAAGCCGCATAGGGGCTGTATAGATTGCTCCGATTTGCTTTAGGCAAGAGACTTCGCCTAAAGCTATTTATTTTCCAACTTTGCTAAGTCAGTAGCTATCTCGTACTCCTTACTTTAATTAATTACCTTGGCTTCTATCTTCTTTGGCGTAGGGCAGTCCCTAGAATAGTATCCTTACTTGCCATAGTTAAAGTAGGTAGCTATTGTCTTCACAGCTGGTACTAGGGTTAAGAACCATCTAGGTAGGAGACTCTTGGTTTCTTCGGCGTCCTTACTAGGAGCTCTCTTAGCTCGGACTACTTAATGGTCGTTCCGTTCCTTGCCTAACTGCTTTAGCCCTTAGGCGTACTGTTAAGCAGTCTTACAATAGGCGTTAAAGCTGCAGCCTTTATCGGCTACCTTAACTTCCATTTAGACGCGTAGGCTGTTATAAAGCTTATTATAAAGCTCCTCTTTCTACTGATTTTGTGGCATCCTAGAGACATTTGCCAGTCATATAAAGTCAGATTAGAAATCGTTAAAGTCACCTAGGTATAGCATCTTTAGGCTCTTAAGTTCCTATTAAGCTTTAATCTAATAATCTAGGTCCTTAAAGATATTCTCCAAGAACTCAAGTACCTCCTTATTAGTAGGGTTGTATTCTATATCACGCTCTGCCTCTAAGTAGGGTAAGAGGTGGTTATAAGCTTTGCCACCTACGCGTGTCTCAATGTATGCCACCTTTACATCTTCTTCCTAATCTGGGTCGTCTTGGTAGAACCAGTCTGCATTAAATCAAAGCTTATTTCGTACGTGGCCACTCTAGGCCCAATAGGTAGGTTCTTTCCCATCTATAAGCGTAGGTGGGTCTGGAAACTTTGCTGTACATCCTAAGCCCGTACTACTGCTCGTCTAAGAGAGTGGTGTCCCTTCTCGTATTATCCATGACAGTATGCTTTCTCGCTCACTGTCTTCCCAATCTAGGGCTTATATAGTAACCTTACGGCCCATCCTTAATATCTTCTAATTGGCCTTGCGGAGCTTATCTATCCTATTATCTAGGTGCTCCTTGGGCTCCGCTATCTTCGCTTAGGCCTCCTCTTTTGCATCAAGAGCTTCATGCGTGTGGTTATTAGTAAGACGCCATAGTATAGCGATCTGCTGTTCCATTGCCTTCCTTCGTATTCCCTGGAGTCTTAGCTCCTCTACGAGTTCGGTTACAGGTATCTCAGATAGACTTTAGGTAGTTACGGCCGTATACTCTCTCTTGGTCTCCATCTCAAAGTATATAGAGTCTTCGGTGTCCAACAATTGTATTATAAGACGGTCCCATTTGCTCTTTATATCGTCCGAAAGCTCTATCTCGCCATAGTACGGTTGGAGCTCTGGTGGCTTAAGTGTTGAATCTACGGGTTCCTCGCGGTCTGCCAGGGTTAGGTCAGTGGCTATCTCCAGCGCGCTCGGTCTTGATGCGCTCTTTTTCGCCATAGTGTCTCCTTTTGTCTAAATTTGTAATTAGGATAATCCTTCTAATCTAATTGCCGCAGTCTCTTCTTTCAGCTGCTTAATCGCTGTTGTAGTTGCCTGCACCATTGCAGGGCTTTTAGAAGGTGGGTTGGTTGGTAGTTATAGTAGTAGACCAGCTCTCTGTCCGGCTACGCGTTTGACCATTAAACCTAGTATTATGTCGCCTCTACAGGTCAGATGAGGTTAATCTTAGTTTAATATTACAGCTAGCGATCCCATAGAAGCGATCTGATAGATCAAGCAGCAATAAGGGGCTATATTATGAATAAACTAAGATAAGGAGCTAGTAAAGGGTACAGTAGGCAACCACATACGTCGTCGGCGTTGGAACAACCTTGATCCGTCTTGCTTATATTTTAGTGTGACGACGTCATGCAGTCAGCCGAACCGTCACACTTATTTGGCATTACCAATTTGGCCACCTTAACTATAGTAACCTTAAATGCTACCTAAATAAACTTAGTATTAAGTTTAATAACGTTAGCGATAAATACTATAAGCCTTATACTTAATTTAAAGCCTAAAAGAGGTATAATAGAATATCCTAAGAATAAGCTATATGGCCGTTTTAATTTATCCACATAAATTTAATAGGGCCTATTACCCCTATTAGCTTTAAAGGCGAAAGATACTATATATCTTTTACTAATAACTATATAAGGTTTACTATAATATATACCGTCCATATAAAGGATAAGTGGCTTAATACTCTATAGAGGTACTACAACTTGATTTACACTAAATTTAACCTTAAAATCGCCAGAATTTATACCAACTATAGAGCGGAGCTTTATAGTAAGAAAGTAACTACCTAGATAGATAATCTAGGTATAGAATTTAAACCTACCGCCTTATACGCTTAAGAAGAGAACGGAGTAGTAAAGCGCTTATAGCAAACCTCTATTAAGATTACCCACTTAATAATTCTCGTAGGTAATATACTAGACTTCCTATAGCCTAATATACTTCTTATAGCCATATATATTAAAAACAGACGCCCTATAAGAGCTCTTAATAGTATATTACCTTATAAAAAGCTTAAGGGTAAACCTCCCTTAGTATACTACCTAAGGGCTCTAAGATCTACTATCTATTCCCTTATAGCTAAAGAAGATCGTATAAAATTAGCTAGGTTCGCTTTATAAGTAAAAAAGGGTGTTCTAATTAGCTATAACGGCAAGACAATCTATTATATTTAGCTACCAGATAAACAGAAAATTAAGCAGCTTAAAGATATTAAAATTTATAAAGGTAATATTAGTTTAAAGACTGCTACTATATTTATAGAAGAATCCATAGACTCGTCTAATAAGTAAGGGAGGGAAGACACTACTACTTCTTAGCTAAAGCCTCTATTAAGGAAAAGATAACAAAGAATTAATTAGAAGGAAGGTTGTAATAGTTTGCCCTATAGGCTTAAGTCTCTACCTAAAAACCTTACTATAACTATTACTTGATTAGGCCGCTAGATATTAAGAATTAACCTACTAAGTAACACTACTGCCTTTTTTATAAGCCTTATAGGTATAGACTAAAGCCTTAACTAATAGGCTAATAATATTAATAAGCTACTAAACAACTGGGATAACGAAATAGGCGATAAAATAATAGCCCTTCTATTTACCTTTCCTCTATAATCTATACCTTAAAACCCTTACTTAAATAACCATAACGCGGTTAATCCTATAACTCTACTAGCCGGCCATATTTAATATACTGGCTTACCTAATCTTAAAACGTATATATTTACTACCTTAATTAACAAAGATAAGCCTTATATATATAACCAAGCAATTAACGGCCTAAATAGTAAAGAATGGATAAAAGTAATAATAGAGGAGATAGGGTCTCTAATTAAGAACTAGATATAGGAGCCTATTAACCTTACCTCCCTTAAGCCTCCTTACAAGCCTCTTACTAGTAAATAGGTATTTAAAGTTAAAAAGGGAAAGAATAGCAAGGTCTTCTGCTATAAAGCTAAATGGGTTATTAAGGGATATCTATAGTAGTATAGTATTGACTATAGCTAGGCCTTTGCTATAGTAGTATAAGGGATATTATTGCGGACACCTTGGGTTGCCCTTAGGACAACCTCTGGACGCCCCTTAGCTGGTCACCAGTTACGTGCCAGAGGCACGTACCCGTAGTATATAGTCTCCACAATTCTAAAGGCCTTACCTCCTTAAGGATTCGTCTCTCTTATCAATCTATCCTATTCCACAATTGTGTCCTTATAGCCCCCTATCTACAAAGTCCTCTTATATTTAAATCCTTCCTACTCCATTTAGAAGGGCAGCTGGCTTTAAGGACTAGATTATTTATTTATATCTTTTGTTTACATCCACCATTCTCCCTTAAAATCTCGCGATAACCTAAATGGAAACTCCACAAATACTTTATGGAAAGCCGTTACATTAAGGCAGGAAGGTCCCTCTAATAGTAAGAGATTGCGATAATATAAACCTTTGGGTAAGACAGCTAAATAAGCCCTAATACCTAGATGTGCTAAGAGCTTAAAGACTCTTGTATACCTGTAGTTACCGTTAAGGAAAATATAGACACCCTCTATAATAGACACAGCGCTACTAAAAAGTAACCAGAACCCCTCTGACCCCACCCAGGCTAATTAGAAGACTAAGCGCCAAAGGCGATACTAAGATCTTCCCCTAAGCTAGAAATGCTAGAGAAATACACTAATGCATTTAACTAGGGACCTAACCGGAACCCTCCCGGAAGACCACTGGCCTATAATTGGTATAGTAGTAGTGCATAGACTGCTTATAAGCTAAGCGGGCCTACCCCTTTAGGTAATCCAACCTAAATACTAACTTAAAACTTAAGGCTTATTAGGAAATCCGCACTAGCCACTAGTACTAATACTACCTCTATAGCCGGAGCTTTCCTAGGCCTAAGTTTGGAAAGTTAAGAGCCCTATACTAATATCCTCTAAGATAGATATTAGGAAGCTATTGTAAGGCTCTTAGAAGCTATGCGGGAGAAAGCTACTAATAAATATATTAGAACCCTCTAAGGGTAAATTTAGATTTGGTAGGGTTTAATCTAAGCTAGATAGGTTTTTTTATAACCTGTCTAGGGCTAAAGGCTTCCTAAGGGCTACCTAGTACCTACTTAAAAAAGTATAGAAGACTTAGAGAGACACCTACGTAGTAATAAATAGAAGAAAGATATAAACTAATTAGCTAAGGTCTCTAGTAGTCTAGAACTCCGTTATAGACCTAGCGCCTAATATTTAGATAATTGGGTTTATAAGGTAGATAACTTCTTTAAGATGCTAATAATATAAGATAATATTAAAGAATATATATAGTGGATTATTAGCAAGATTAAAGACTAATTGCTAAACTAGATTGTGCTTAATTAACTTAATAAAGAGCAAATTACTATATGGCTATAGCTGTAGACCTTTCTAAAGGGTTGGACCTAAGATCTATATATTATATAATACGATAACGCAGAACAATTCTGGAATGGTATATAGCTAGACCGCTAAGATTCCCGCCAGTTTATAAACTTTATAGAAACTTATACTTAATAGATAGATCTAGAGCCCTTTAAAAATAAGGATAGTAGCATCTATAAGAAGGAGAAGATTGGATTTATCTAGGCTAAAATTAAGCTAGTAATTTATAATAAAATAAAGCGCGTGGGAGCCCTATTGCGGATTACTGTATATATGGATTTTAAACGAGTAGTTCTAAACGCTAAGGATATAGTAAGGAATTAAACCTCTTCCGGTAAGAAGCTGGGGGGTAGCTAAAAGCGTAAGTACTTTAGTAGTAATATAGGGCAGACCCAGTCTTTAAAGAAGCCGTTCTTAAAGAGAACTTTGGAATAGTTAAAGTTAGAAACCTTAAGCAGCGGGAAAGACTCCTAGGGTTAACCTAATACCCATCTAATACCCTTATGGGAATACTCTAAGAAGCTAAAAGGATATTTTTATTAGAAAAATAAGTAGGGTAATAAATGTACTAATAAACCAAAAAAAGAGAAGCCCTAGTTACGGATGTTTCCTAGCTATAATTAGGGCAAGATATAGAAGGGAAGACTCTCTATATTGCTATTAAGCTAGAAATAATACTCCCTATAGGCGAGATGTGTTAGTTCCAAGCACTATATAATAGCGGCGCCGAAATTAATTTTATATAATATAACTTAGCAAAAGAGTATAAGCTTATCCTGTTGCTAGGGTAGTGGAAACCTATTATAGGCTTTCTAAATAAGTATTGGATTAAACTATATAGCGCCTATAAGCTTATAGTGTTAGTGGCTAACATATATAACTACACTAAGGTAGTTGGCCCGCAACCCTTTTAGGCGGCCGACTTTGTAGGTTATAACCTTATCCTTAGATATCCTTAGCTTACGGAAATATATCTAAAATACGCTTTAAGATAGAAGCCTTTAAATAGTGGAACGATAAAGAATTAGAAGGACGTATTTTACTAATAAGTCTAAAAGACATCCTAGAAGATATAGCTCTAGGAGAAATAGTATACACTCTACACCTAAAGGAGTATTAGATCTAACCCCTATTCTATAATAAGATGGGTATAGAGCTTAGTATAGGTAATAACCCTTCTGTAACAGAGACCCTATAGGGAACTACTAAATAGGTCGCGGAAACATTATAGGAAGGTGGTAATCTTAAAGATCTTATAAGATACTTCTATTATTACAGGTTACTTTAGCTTAAGCAATATATAGAGAGTATACTACGGCACCTTAAACGCTGCGTTAAGGAATTCCCTACCCTCTACTGGCTACTATATAAAACTATTTAACATATAGTGGCAACTATATATAAACAGCCACTATAGCGCGCGGCGCTGCCTATAAGCGTTCTAAGGAAGTTCTAGGACCTACTCGACAATAATATAAAGGATAAACGCGACCCTAATTTATTAAATATTCTAGTAGGCCTAAGGGACTTACTAAGGGTATTCTTGGATAGGTAAGCTAAAGTCCTTTTATAGAACTTAGAATATAATTATATAATTAATCTAGAAGAAGGTAAGCAGCCGCTAAACCTTTCTATCTATAACCTCTCTTGTAAAGAGCTTAAGATCCTATAGGAGTACCTTAATGGCTTACTAGAAAAGGGATGGATATGGCCCAGTAAGTTGCTAGTAGGCATGCTAATTCTCTTTATTCTAAAACCAGATAGAACCATAAGGCTATATATAGACTATTGCGGTTTTAATAAGATTATAATTAAGAACCGCTACCTACTACTATTAGTTAGTAAAATGCTAGATTAATTATCTAGGGCGAAGATCTTTATAAAGCTAGATCTATAAGACGCCTATTATAGGCTCTATATTAAAAAGGGGGATAAGTAGAAGACCGCTTTTAAAACCTAATATGGCCATTTTAAATATCTAGTAATGCCTTTTAGGCTAGCCAATACGCCTATAATATTCTAATTATATATTTACAGAGCCTTAGGGGGACTAGTTAACCGCATATACGTCGTTTATCTAGACAATATTTTAATCTACTTAGAAGATAAGAATTAGCACAAGCAACACGTCCGCGAAGTACTAAAACGCTTAGATAATTAGGGCCTCTATACTAAGGCGTTAAAGTATATCTTTAATACTAAGCAGGTTAAGTTTCTAGGTTATATTATAATGCCTATAGGCGTAGTTATAAACCTAGTATGGATATAGACGATCTAAGAGTAGCTAGAGCTAGAGAGTTACTAGGATATTTAAGTGTTCTTAGGCTTTACCAATTTCTATAGGCGCTTTATCTATAACTACTTAAACATTACCTAATGTGACGGCTCGCATAAATGCCTCTAAACCAAAGCTTGTGGATTGCTATCTAATGAAGATACTAAGCTAAGGAGAAGAAAAGAAGGGGGTTGTAAGGACCATAGTAAACATATATAAAGGGGCAACCGCCAAGGCGCTAGCGGTAAGCGAGCTAATCATAGGTTGGCAGAATATGGCAGCAGCATGGCAGAATTTGGCAGGTGACGCGCTCTAGCACTGTTATATCACCCCCCCCTCCTAAAAAAGCCTGCCCTCAGGCGTTGTCCAAGCTCCCTATTGTTGTCCAAATTGTTGTAATTATCTAACCCTTCTTTCTAGCATTTAATCTAGTTGTCTAATTTACGTGGTGGTCTAGGGAGGTTAGGGTGGGCTAGGTGGAAGTCCCGTAGCTTATAGGGGGAGTACTTAAAATTAGATGCGGGGTACTACTCTAGGTTATCGTTATAGCCTACCTAGCTTATACGGTATTTTAAGACATTATGGACCTTTTTTACTGCTAGGATTTCTTTAACTTCCCATTCTTCGTCCTCAGCAATCTGGATTAGCGGTAGGGGGTCATTATACTATCTAGGTAGTGGATTATCCGCAGCCTTTTATAGCCGGTCTGGAGAGAAGATGGGGTGGATCCTTATTAACTCTAGTAGCTTAACCTTAAAAGAGTATCCTACCTTTTAAAGAGTCTTGTATAGGCCAGCCATTTAGTGGTCTAACTTGTGGCTTAGCCTCTAGGTTTTCTAGTTCTTTGTTAATACCCATACCTTATCTCCTACTTAGAAGTCTTCCTTACAATAATATTAGTTTATATTAGACTCCTTTTTTTCTTGCGCCTTTCTTATAATTGTTTGAGTAGTCTCCTAGGCTCTATGTATTCTCTTAGCAAATGCCTAGGCCTCTTTATAGCTAAGGCGTTCGCGGGCCGTAGTGGGTTTAGTAGGCCTATCCCAATTAAAGAACGTTTATAGTGCATACCCATAGAGCAGTTTGAATGGGGATATCCCTATACTATTATAGGGGAGTGTAAGCTGCGCGTAGTCTATTATAGGTAGTAATTCCAACCAGTTATCCTAATAGTAGTCTATAAATGGCCGTAGTTGCTAGTTAAGGTACTGGTTTATAATCTTGGTTTAGCCGTTAGTCTAAGGGTAGAATATAGTAGAGAGCTTAATCTTAATCCTAAGGATACGGCAGAGTTTATTCTAGAAATCCGATATAAACTAGGGGCCACAGTTAGAGATAATTAATTTAGGGGCGCCGTAGAATCGATAGATGTTATTAATATAGAGGCGGGCCATATCCTTTACAGTCGTGGTCTTAAAATAAGGGAGGGAGACGGATTGCTTGTATAGTTAGTTAACCACTACAAAGGCTATATCGTGGCCATAGGCGTCCTTCGGAAATGACTTAAAGTCTATAGTAATATATTGCCAAGGGCGTTCTAGAACTGGCAGCGGTTATAGCTACCTAGGAGTTCAATCCTTAGGGGCATTTACGCGTCTATAGGCGTGGTAGTTTCTAACAAATTAATCTATATTAGATAGAAGTCCTTGCTAGTAGTAATAAGGCGCTAGTAGTTAGTGGGTCTTGTCACAACCAGGGTATACCATAGAGACTTAATAGTGGGCTTCGCGGATTAACTCTGTTTATAGGTTATTAACATCTAGAACTATAAGCCATTCTTAGTATAGAAGCAGTCCTTCTTCTATTTCCAAATTAGGGTCCTCCTTTGCGGCTTAGTCACAGAGGGCTTTTAGGAAGTTAGCCGTGCGGTTTACAGTTAAAATGCGGTTAACTAGCCCTATTAGTTTATCTAAGACTACTCCCTCTAAGGGTGCTAGCTTATTCCGTTTAGAGTCTAGTTCTTTAAGAATTTACAGGTCGAGTTGTTTAGGATAGAGGAGGGCGCGTGTCTAGTATTAGGTCTTTAGCTTATCCTAGGGTCCTATATCTTGTTCCCTTTGGGTTAGTGCATTAGCTTTAGTGTTTTACTTGCCAGAATGATATATAATTGTAAAGAAGAATTTAGAGAGTATTTTAGCCCAGTAGGCTTATCGTCCAGTAAGCTGCTTTATAGTTATAAAGTACTCTAGGGCTTTATAATCCGTATATATTTTAATTTAGGAGTTCGTGCCTTTAAGCTCTATACGCCATTGGGACAATGATTGGATAATAGCTAGCATTTCTTTATTATATACCTTATAGTTACACTCGGCTAGGTTCATTGTTTTTAAAAAGAAGGTAATAGGGTACCATTTACCATCTAGATATAACTATAATAGGATTCCTGCTATAACTCCATTAGAAGCGTCCGTCTTTAGTATTAATTTAAGGTCCGGGTTATAGTAATAAAGGATTAGAGAAGAGATAAGCCAATCTTTTAACTCTCCAAAGGCTTCCATATAGTCGTTATTAAAGATAAAAGGCGTGTCTTTCTGGGTAAGTTGTATAAGAGGCGTTGCCATAACTCTATAGTCACGGATAAATTGGCGGTAGAAATTATAAAAACCCAGAAAGGACTAAATACCCTTTATAGTATAAGGGGGCTGCTAGTTACGGATTACGTTAACCTTCTTAGGGTTGACTTTAATCCTATCTGTACTTACTATAAACCTGAGGTACTTTATACGTTTTACCCTAAATTTATATTTCTTAATATTAACTTGTAAGCCTACGTTCCATAATCTCTCTAGGACCTTTTTAACATAAACTTAGTACTTAAGTTCGTCGTCTAAGTATATAAGGATGTTGTCTAGGTATACCATACAGAATTTGTTAAGGTAATTAAAAAGAACGTTATTTATATACCTTTGGTACATAGCCGGTCCGTTTATTAGTCTAAAAGGAAGAACTTTGCATTTATAGAACCTATAATGGGTACAGAATATTATTAAATCTTTAAATACAGGGTCTATTCTAATTCGGTAGAAAGCTTGGCGGATATTGAGTTTAGTAAAGATCTTTGCCCGGCTTAGACGTGCAAGGGTTTTGTTAATTAAAGGAATAGAATACCGATCCTTTTAAGTAATAGTATTTAGCTTCTAATAGTTGATATAAAAATAAAGGCCTCCACTAGGCTTTTTTACAAATAGGATAGGGGAAGTAAAAGGGGCTTAACTTAGCTTAATAAACCCTTTATTAAGGTTATTAATTAAGTACTGCTTTGTTGCTTTTAGCTTGTCCGTTAATTGTTAGTAGAGGGGGCTATAGCTTAGCAAGTTATTGGCTTCCAATTGAATCTTATAATTGTATATCCGGTAAGGGGGTAACTTGTCCAAAGCCGCCCTTAAGAATGCGTCCTTGTACTTAGTATAGACGGTAGAAAGGAGACGTTTAATTAGTTCCTTATTAGTTTCCTTAATTAGCTTTTCTTCCCTTTTATTAATAATCCGGTTAATCTTATATAGGCTTGTTGTAAAGACCTTATTATCCTTCCGGTATATATTAAAGTGGAACGCTATAGCGCTAATTGCGGCAATATCTACTGTAGGGGGGTTATATAATACTAGGGGCGTGCGTAACCTTAGGGCCCTCTAGGGTATTAGCGTTGTTGTTACTCCTTTTAACTCCTATTGCATCTTTTAGAGGCCATCCCTTATATCTTATTAGTACGTTCTTTTCTACACTAGTCGGATCTACGCGATTTAGCTATTATCTATATTACTATCTGTCCTGCTTCTGTATGTAGAGTCCTCCTTAAGTGTAGCGCTTCGGGAGAGTATCCTTGTTAGTACGGAGTTCTTTCTAGCTTTATGGCGGGCGTCTTCTTAGGCGAAGGCTAGGTTATAGGCCCGGACATCCTGCTGGTATATAGGGTTAGACTTTACAGCTAGTGTCTTGCGGTTAGTTCGGATTTCTCTAATAAAGGAGGGTAATTTCGGCCTATTCTCCGGCCAGACAAACTGTCTTTATTGTACATTTAGCCAAATATTAAAGTAGGACATCCATTTTCGGCTAAAGATTATATTATAGGACCCTAGGTCTAAGATGCAGAAGGGGATACCGTATTAACGTTATCTATTAAGGGAGATATGTAACTTTAGGACATAGGTAACCGGTTTACCGGCTTAGCTGTTATAGCCTTTTACCTAGACAGGCTTCTCTAGTAGGGTGGCTTTTATATTTAGAAACTTGGCAATGTTAATTATATAGGCAGTATTTATAAAGGCAAAGCCATTTGCTCTAGTGTTAATAAGGGTAGTTAAGTTAACTCTATATCTATTTTAAGATACTATATATGGAACTGTAAAGTGTTTTCCACCTATTAACTAACTTAGATTAATCTCTTTAAGATTAATAGGATACCCTAGGGGTGAGTCTTTCCCTAGGGTTCTTCTTTTCCTAACTTATTAAACGTTTCTCCTTCCTCTATCTCCTTAATATCCTTTAGTTCTGGGTAAGATGAGGTAAAGTAACCCTCCTTATTGTAGTTGTAGTAAGTGGCTGTGGCAGGGTTGATTAGGGTATTGCGATAAGTACTAGTTGAGGTTGTAGTACGTAGCTAGTTGGGCGAGGCTTGCCGGTGCGTAGTTATGACTGCTTTTAGTATAGTAGTGGTTGTGGCTTATCTTCCTACTCCAGCTCCTATAGGGGTGGCGGGTGAGCTTTAATTGCTATAGGGTTGCTTCTACTAATCTAGGTAGGCGTTAATCCGCTTTAGCTCTGAGTCCAATAATAGGTAACAAGCTGCGAGTCTTTTATAGGTTGGTAGGTTGTTTAAAGTTATAGTAATCTTCTCTTATAGCCTAATTGTTAGTTTGTTGTAAAGGTCTAATTAGTAGTTTTTAAGGGGGACCTGGCCTTCTCCTATAAGGTGTAAGAATTGAGTCTAGAATTCGGCAAAGGGTTAGTTCGGCTTTATTATTAGGCGGTTATAGTCGTACTAAGCGTCCCGTACTTTGTTTAGGTTAACATAGATAGCCGCTAGGTGCTGCAGCATCTTATTAATAGATATAAATCGGACAGGAGAGTCATCTTTAAACTTGGCTTAAAGGTGACGTTAGGCGTCCCCTGTGGTTCGGCTAAAGAGGTAGAGCATTTTGGCCTCTTTAGAGGGGAAATAGTTGTGGTTAATTTGGAGTTTTCCTTATACTTAGATCCTCCAGTTCTCAAAGGTAGGGTCTATCCTATTAGACAGTAGTTAAGGGTTAGGAAGCTTAACGGATTTTAATTGCTTTATTATTATGTCCGTATTCCCTAGTGTATCACATTTAGTCGAGCGAATGGGTTAACTGAGGCTTTGTGAAGGGGAGGCTAGGCTGCTTTATAAGGCAGCAAGGCTTTCTAGGATCTCCTTTAGAGTCTCTTATATGCTTTAGGCTTGAAGACGATCGACCTTCTAATTGGCCGCAAGGGCGCGAATCTGTTCGCGTATATCTGTAATGTTGTTATTGTCTTTAATTTCTAATCCTAATTGGATCTCGTGTTCCTCTCAGGTAGAGGCAGGTCTTTTGGATAAGCTTGCTTTAGGTGCCATTATTAGCTTCCTAGGGTTTGTTGGTCTTATGCGCTTCGGTTTTAATTCTGGGGGTACAGGTCCAGTCCTGCCTAGCTTATAAAGTGGGATATTATTAAGGCCTTCCCAGGCAGTATAAAGTTGTTCTGGTATCTAAGTATAGCGCGTTAACGCGTTGTTGCAGACGAAGTTTCTTTTAAGATGTGGGGATATTATTAAGGCCTTCCCAGGCAGTGTATAGAGAGCTTAGTATAATGTGACGGCTCGCATAAATGCCTCTGAACTAAAGCTTGTGGATTGCTATCTAATAAAGATACTAAGCTAAGGAGAAGAAAAGAAGGGGGTTGTAAGGACCATAGTAAACATATATAAAGGGGCAGCCGCCAAGGCGCTAGCGGTAAGCGAGCCAATTGTAGGTTGGCAGAATATGGCAGCAGCATGGCAGAATTTGGCAGGTGACGCGCTCTAGCACCGTTACACCTAATACCTATCTAACTATATTACTAAAGCTTCCTAAGACCTAGCCTAGAGAGTAAAAGGCTTAAAGGCAGGAAGGAAGAAAACTAAAAAGGGACTAACTAAATAGTATAAACTATAGATATAGCCTAGAAAGGTATAGAAAGCCTTTTAGGAACTATATACAAAGTTTATAAAAGCTCCATTACTATAGCATTTAAACCTAGATTAACCACTAATAATAGTCACTAATATATTAAACTTTATCCTTATTAGTATTTTACTATAACCTAATAGGTATCTAGATACTACCTAGCTCTACTAAAGACCAGTAGCATTTTATAGCAGAAAATTCTAGGGATTTAAAGTTAGGTATTATACCCACAATAAGGAACTACTGGCTATAGTTAACTACTTTAAATAGTGGCGACACTACCTTAAGTACGTAAGCTATACCACTTATATACTTTTAGATTATTATAATCTACACTACTTTATAACTATAAAGGAGCTTATACCTTAATAGGCTAAATAGGCAGAGGAGCTTACGCGATTTAATTTTAAGATTAAATATAAGCTAGGGGAAAATAACCCTGCTAATAGACCGTTATAACAGCCAGACTATGCTAAAGGCTTTAAAATAGGAGAAGGAAAACAGATAATAGATATTTTACTCCCTATATTATAGAATAAGCTCCAGGTATAGGATACTTAAGCACCTATAGCTCTAAGCGCTAAGTCTTAGGCGGTGCAACCCTTATTAGCTTCCACTAATATTCTAGCTAGTACCCAGTCTGTTACTAATAAGGGCCTAAATATACCTAAATAGGACGTCCCTAACACACTCTTAGAACCTAGTAATATATTACCTCTAATTGCTAAGCTGTCCCCTTAAACTAAAAGTAAAGCTATAAAGTAATTAAAACCTAGAGCCCTATAAAGACTAAAGGACTTTAATCTTATAGCGGCCTTCCTAATATATACGCACCAGAGAGTTATAAGATCTATAGTACTATCTAGTTGTGTACTTAGAGCAGTATAAGACGAAATAGCTTTTACCTAGAAACTATCTAAAAGGTTAATAGATCTTATCCATAAGGTGCAATAGAGGGACACCTCTTATACCATCTTTAATGCGGAAGTAGACTAGAAATATAACGGAAAGGAAGCTATAAGGTATTAAAATTGGGAACTAGACCCAATAGGCCTACTGCGTAGAAATGGCAAGGTTTAGGTGCTATAAGAAGCAAATTTACAACAGAAAATTCTTATAAAGAATTACAATAATCCTCTAGGCGGCCACTATGGTTAAGTTAAGATAGTGGAATTACTTTAATATAAATACTACTGGCTAAAGCTTAAGTAGGAAGCAAAGGAGTATATTAGCTATTGTAAGAAGTATTAAGTATATAAAGTCCAAAGGCATAAGCTATAGGGTTTACTTAAATTGGTTCCTCCCGCCAGCAAACTATAGTAATATTATGCTATGGATTTTATTATAGATCTTCCGCCATTAAAAGATAAGCAAGGATAAACATATAATTCAGTCCTTATACTTATTAATAGGTTTTTAAAGTACATCTAATACCTTCCTATTAATAAGATAATTAATATATAAGCGCTTACAAACCTAATTAAGGAGAAATGCTTTCTTAAAGTAGATTAACCACACTTTATTATTACTAATAGGGGCAGCGTCTTTATAAGCCAATACTAGTTAGATCTATGCTTTTATTTAAAGATAGACCACTATTATAGTATAGCTTTCTATCCACAGATAGATAGGTAAATAAAGCGCCAGAACTAGGAACTAGAGTTTTACCTATAAATATATTTAAACTACTAGCAAGATAATTGGTATAAGCTACTTCTATACGCGGAATACGCTTATAACTTAAAGCAATACTTATTGTATAAGTATGCACCTATCTAGATTGCCTATAGTATTTAACCATCTAGATTTAATAGTGTACTTAACAATTACTAGCTAAGGCTGTATAATTAATTATGGGACCCAACCAAAAAGTTTAAGGATATCTACTGGAGAGTATAAGGGTATCTTAAGGAATGGGAGGAGTAATAGAAGTATATAAAGCAGAGCCTATAAGATACGCAAAAGTAGTAGAGACTTTAGTATAACTGCAAATACTAGAATAAGTATTTTGGCATAGGTAATAAGGTTCTATTACGTTTAACAAATATTAAGACCTATTAACTATTAAAGAAGCTTAATATAAGATACCTAGGTCCCTTTTAAATTAAAAAATAAATTAATAAGCTAGCCTACCGTCTCTAGCTACCCCTATCTATAGCCTATATACATCTAGTATTTTACATAAATTTACTAGAGCTATAGTATAGACTACTACTAGAAAAAAACTTCCATCTAGGCCCAATTAAATACCCTAAAGTAGTGGGCGAGTGGTATAAGGTTAAAGCTATACTATACTATAAGTTTGTTAAGAACAAGCTTTAATATAAAGTTAAATGGCTAGAATGGCCCACTAAGGACTCTATTAGGAACTAGAGGATTACTTTAATTATTATAAAGATATTCTAAAAGAATATTAGGACTAAGGTCTGCAATCTATAAGGCGTAGAAAGCGCTCTAACACTATAGTGTTATTGTAGCCTATAAAGAAGACTTATACAAAGAGTAAGAAATAAGTTAAATTAGATATGGAATAGATAGGCTTTGGAAACCATAAGGATTAATTAGGGCTACGGCCTAAGGTAGGACAAGTCCTCAGCCTTTTTATATACATAGTATAGAATTAATAGGGTGTCTTGCTAGAATTGCATTCCTATTTATTAATCTATATTAGGAATAGTGTTCCTATGCCTTTTTTAATGCCTTATAAAGCCTTCCTAAGCACCAGTCAAGATCCTTAATTACCACTATATATAAAAACAATCCCAAATACCCAAATTGAAAGCCATTATACCTTATCCTTAGGTATAGGATTAGTATCCATCGGCCCGCTAAGTAATAGCTAATAGGAATAAGATCTAGAAGCCTTGGTAGGAGTATGGTTAAGTATAAAAATAGGGGCAGGCTAATAAGGTATAGAAGGAGCAGAGACTCTTAAATGCTTAGCACTAATATTAGGTCCAAACTAATACTAATAAAGTTCCTAAGGCGTAAGCTTATAGTTAATAAAGACACGCTTAAGCCTAGAATAAATAGAGATGTTGGCTGGCTGGTATAGACCAGAACCACCAAGACCTTGCTATAGCAACTATTAGTTACCCATCCACTAGGTACCTAAAGGGTAACCTACCTAATACTGCATTATATTATGCCTTTTTAAAACTTAATATATATACGCGAACTCCTTCTTATGGTAAATAGCGACCTTCTTTTTATTACCCCTATCCTTTACCCTATCCTTAGTATACCAGCCTTACTCCCTTATTAGACGTTACTGGCTAGCTTGCTAGGAATTATGGGCGGTATAAATAGCTGTGGCATAGTCTTAAATTTAACCTAGATATTTAGTATTAGTGCTGGACTAAGAGAGAGCCTAGGCGATATAGTAGTTAAGAATATTAAAGAATTATATGCTAATTACAAGAGGCTCTGCACGAAGCTCTACACGAAGCTCTACACGAAGCTCTGCACGAAGCTCTGCACGAAGCTCTGCACGAAGCTCTGCACGAAGCTCTGCACGAAGCTCTGCACGAAGCTCTGCACGAAGC